>Ga0116184_10000564_pt1 | contig 42141 bp, 31 predicted proteins | sample AD_JPNNA5_MetaG_FD_89886 | JGI IMG/M metagenome (GOLD analysis project Ga0116184, IMG submission 89886) | Active sludge microbial communities of municipal wastewater-treating anaerobic digesters from Japan - AD_JPNNA5_MetaG | ecosystem: Engineered > Bioreactor > Anaerobic > Digestate | place... | reverse complement strand
TAGTGGCAGTTGGACTTGGACCCTAGCAGCTGACACAACGACCCATGCGGATGATGGGGTGTGGGAAGTAACCTTTGTTGCAAAGGATGCGTCGGGACTAACCACCAGTATGAGCCGGACGATTGAGATAGATACAATAAATCCTTCTCTTGAAATAACCTCGGTGCTGCCGCAGCTTACTGGTGGCATTGTTAACGGGAAAATAACGCTTTCTGCTAATGCAAGCGATGCAAATGGCCTCGATGGCGTCAAGTACTATTTCAGAGACGATTCAAGTACTCCCGATTATACCGATCCACTTTCAAGCCCGGTGAGCTCACTCATGAGCGCACCATATTCTGTTGTCATCGATACAACGAACGCTGCATTTACCAATAACACCACTTATACGCTCTGGGTAGTAGCACGCGATCGAGCTGGAAATGTAAGCAGAGTATCCACGACAATTACAATTCAGCAATCAAGCGATATGCCTGCTGGTACTATCGACAGCCCGGCAAATACCGAACAGATAGGCGCAGACCGCAAGGTACGCGGCACCTTCCAGGACGATGACGGTGTTGCCGTGAACGGCGCTGTTCTCTACGTACGCAAGCAGGGAGCTGGCAGCTACACATCTAAACCTATTGCGATATCAAGCTCAGCAGGTCAGCTTATAGCATGGACCCTTGACATTACCGATGTGCTCACTGCAGGCGGAGACGGAACCTACGAGATGTACTTAGGCGTAACAGACGATGTCACGAGAAAGAGTGGTCTTTCTGCACAAACCTATACAACATCGGTTCAAACATTCCTCTATGATGTGAACCCGCCAACGGTTTCTTCACTGACACCAAGCCCATCCAAAGCTGCTTATAAAGCAGGCGATGCTATAACTTTCGCATGGACTGCATCGGACGCATCAGGGCTTGCAAGTCAGGTTGCAGATGTTGATGGCAGCACCACTGGACTTGGTTCCATTACCAATACTGGTGGAAATAATTATCAGATTATCTATACAGTTCCATCAAGCGGTATTTCCTCAGGTAATAAGACAATAACGCTTGTTACAACAGATGGGGTTGGTCGCACTGCGACTCGAACATATACATTCCTTATCGATGTTGATGCGCCTGTTGTTGATCCAGCATTCACGCTCGATCCTGGCTTTGTTGGCTCAACACCTAACGGCATATTCCTGGTAAAAGGTACAGCTGCCGATAACCGCGGTCTTGACCGTGTAGAGGTCAATTTCTCCGGTCCTAGTGCCAGCGACGGCACCAACTGGTCGAATGCCACACTCTCTAATGGCAACTGGTCATACTCGGTGAACTCTGCAACGTATGTTAATACGAGCGGAACGCTCACCATAAAGGTTCGTGCTGTAGACCAGGCAGGTAATATCAGCAGTGAACAAACTTTTACCCAGAGTGTCGATCAAGCAGCAGACAAACCGGTAGTTACTATTATTTCACCGGTAAACGGTTCGACTTATGGCACTACAGTACAGCTTTCAGGTACAGCCTCTGACGATGACAACCTGGCTGGAGTAAACCCCATCGCTGCTGATGCCATAGAGGTACAGTGGAAACCTGCTGCAGGTTCTTACACTACGGTTAATCCCACAATATCCGGAACTGGCAGGAACGCAACGTGGAATTATGAGCTTTCAGGCCTTGCAAGCGGCACCTATGTAGTCCGTGCCCGCGCACGTGATGTCAATAGCACATGGGGAGATTACACGAGTGAAATTACATTCACAGTCAACGCAGGAGCCCCGAGCCTTACTGTAAGTACATCTGTAGCCGCATTCCTTAACAACGCTTCGCTTACGCTCAATGGTACAGCTTCTGACCCACAGGGCGTCAAGTATGTTCGCGTCCGTATCAATGGCGGATCATGGCAAAACGCCAGCGCCATAAGCGGCACGAACTGGAATGACACCAACGTGACCTGGCAGATCAATCTCAACCTTGGCAGCGATGGCTTCAAGACGCTCGAAATCCAGGCAGCAGATGTCGATGACTACGCTACAAATCAGCAAATGTCAACAACGCTGGACACAACCCCACCCGCTGGCGCATTTGATGCTCAGTTCCGCGATCATCCTACTGGTAGTTTCCTCAGCACCACTGCACTCAACAAGATTGTACGAATAACCGGAACAGTAACCGAAACTAACCTTGCTGATACTAACCCCGTAGAAATTTCAATCAATGGTGGAGCATACACACCGGTTACAGGTACGTTAAGCTGGTACTATGTCTGGGACACCACAGCTCTTGCGAACGGCGACTATGAGCTGCGCCTCCGGATTACCGACAAGGCTGGCAATGTCACTACCTCGATAGTCAAGACTGTTACCACGAATCAGGCTGCAGACATACCGCAGATTACCCAAGCCTTCGTGGCTGCACCGACATCAGGGGACGCTGGAAACAACGTGCTCTCGACACTACTTAAGGTCAGCGGCACCATAACGGATGACGACGGCTTCAATACTGGAGCAGTTTCTATACTCCTCGATGGAACACCACCTAGCGTTGGCGCCACAAACAACGCAGGAACCACCGCAACGTGGGAGTACACCTGGGGCAGCCTCACTCAGGGTATCCACTACTATACAGTAACCGCAACTGATAAAAATGGTGGTGTGAACAGCATTGGACCGACCTATTTCCTTGTAGACAATGCTAATCCAATACTTACCGTTACCAGTCCTACCGCAGGAAGCAAGGTAAAGACGGGCACACTCTCAATTACTGGCTCTGTATCAGACGCGGGTGGTTTTGGAAACTCACCTCTTGAAATTACCCTCAGACACAGCAATACGGGCTCCCCGCTCCATAATGCAGTCTACACACCAGCTGTTGTCGGCGGAAATTTCAGCCAGAACATTGCCATAGATGCAAGCTCGCTCGACGGTACGCTCTATATAGACTTCTTGCTTACCGACCTTGCTGGCAGGCAGACAACGCTCACCCGCGCAGTTACCATCGATACCACTCCGCCGGTGCTAAACCTTAGTAACCCGGCTCCCGGTGCTTATATCAACGGCCTTGTATCGATTACCGGTACTGCCGATGACCTCAATGGTCTTGCGGATGTGACCCTCGAGATACTCGACCCTGCGAACCTTAACCTCGTTAAAGCTAACATCAACCGTTCAGGCTCCACACTGGCAAGCTGGGAATTCCCATTCGCAAGCGATTCCTACGCGACGAGCACTTATGCAGTAGACATTTCGGGCGGCCAAGGTAAACTCTGGAAAATCTGGTTTAAACTAAAAGCTGTCGATAATGCGGGCAACGTGACCGAGCTCAAAATACCACCGTACGGCGCACTTGATTACCCGTACTTTATAATAGACCTTGATGGCGATAAACCGACAATTTCAATGACCCAGCCAAAGAACGGCGATACCATCGGTGGTTTTGTAACAATGTTCGGAACCGCTACCGATGATGATGGACCAGTCATGCAGGTGGAAGTACAAATTGACTTTAACGGAGACTTTGATTTTGCGGATTCCCTTGATCTAGACCATGATAGCACGACACAAATGGGCACTGACCAGAACATCTACGGTAACATAGTACGCATAGGAAATGCTGCTCATAAGTGGGAAGACGAAACAGCATGGTATGTCGTAAATGTAACCAACAATTCGTGGACACTGGAAATCAATTCCAACGGCGAACTCTACAAATCGAATACCGGAGGCACCGGGCAGATACGCATTAGAGTACGGAGCCGCGACATGTTCGGAACGGCAAGCGAGTACATAGAGCGCACCATTACGCTCGACGAAACCTTCCCGCGTATAGAAAATATCACTCCCAATGACCAGAGCTATCAAAGCGCAACCTTTAATGCCTATGCAGAATTCCGTGATAATATTAATCTGAATCTTTCCAGTAACTCGCAGATACGCATTAATATAAATAAAACTGGTTATCAAACGTTAACCCCAGGCCCAAACTCAGGACCTGGACACCCATACGCGCTTATAGCAAACGGCACAGGGTACGACCTAACCTACCCCATCGATACTACAATATACTTCCCTGGTTCATCGGGCATTCTCTATGTTGATCTCTATGTAAAAGATGAATCGAACTATACGAACCAGAAATCCTATACCTTCTATATCGACAATCAGGTGCCAACGGGTTCATGGTCAGATAGGCCGGGCGCTCCCGACGGGAACAGCATCCGGAACGGTCAGATTAACCTGAACGGTACAACTCCTATATCCTTTATAGAAGGAAACCTTGCGGACAGCGGTGCTGTTTCAGGTATTAGCAGGGTCGAGGTGTACTTTGTCAAAGCCGGTACCGTGCGCCGCATAAAAGGCGCTTCGGGACAGCTCACACCAGCTACGAGTGAAAGCGCCCTCGTAGATATCTATGACGAAGGCACCGGAACCTGGTCAGCCTCCAGCGAGACGGTTCCCTTTGTGAGCTGGTCAGACAGTGGTTATGGTGATAACTATGTCATTAAGATTGATAGACCCACAGAAATGAGCAGCATCAGCACCGGTGCGGATGCGGATGGTGACGGCTACTATGAGTTTATCGGTATAGATGGCGGAGCCCAGCGCTGGCGGGCATACTTCGACAGCCAGTACCTCCCCGACGGCCAGGTAGACATTCACTATGTGATTTACGACCTCGCTGGAAACAGGATTCACAAGGCTCGTCGCGGCTTTATCGCGAACTCAGGGCCATCAATAAGCAGAATCAAGATAGGCTCTGACTACAATAACAACACTCAGATTGTCGATGTACCTGGCTCAGTAACAGAAATACTCGACTACTACTATCCCGCGGGCTCAATAGACCGTTATGCCACTAGCCAGCCAATCAAGATTAAAAATGGCAGAATATACTTTAACATCCAGTCGTCAGACCCCAATGGCACTATAGCGAGTACGGTTATCAACATCATTCCGCCGAGCCCAGGCTCCCGCGGACTCCTCACAGGATTCGGAGCGGGCGGTAATGTTGAGACGAATCCTTTGAGCCCCATTACCATAACTATTGGTTCCGCCCAGTTCCCGACCGCGGGCGACTACACGCTGGAAGTCGTTGTAAAAGACAATGACAACATACCAACAAAGCAGACCATGGTTATTCGGGTGCTTGATACTACAGATACTATAAAGCCCGTACTCACACCCACGCCGTTAACTCAGGCGAATGGTATACCTGTCGATAGTGGTGTTAAGAAAGGACACATGGAACTCCATGCAGATAATACGGTGAGCGCATGGAACACCATTAAAGCCGCCTACGGCAATGATGATGACCCCAAAGTGTCAGGTGAAATCTACCTCCGCGGCACCATAACCGACAACAACAGGATATCAAGCCTGGATATCACCGGTGAGGGCATAGGCACTAACACTGTTATAGCAAACTGGGACGGCACGAAGCTCGCGAGCGCTGATGCAAGACTTACGATTGAATCCCAGGCGCTCACCGAAGACGGCCACACTGTGACCTTTGTCTATAAGTGGAATACTGCAGTGGTAACAGGTGTTGCAGGCCTTAACAAAACTATCGCCTTCCGTGCAACCGATGGAAGCACCAACAACTCTGACCCGCACGCGACGCTCAAGTTCGATGTGGTGCCGTATATTACTAGAATTAAAACAGAGAAGTTAACAGATGGAGGAATTAAAGATAATAATATCAGGTCCGCAAACGGGAAATATAGTATAAAAAATGGTTCAACCAGTGATTTCATAACTATTGAAGGTTTTAATCTAAAACCAATTACTAATGGCGTTAGAATATCAACAATATCCTATAAAACCGGATTGGATGATACTACTCTGGTTGGACAAGCATTAACCTTTACTGTTCCTGCTTATCCTTATAACATTTTGAAAGTTCAGAATAACAGTAATAACTCCGGGTGGTTAAATGTAATTACTGGTACGGATATAACTCCGATACCAACAATAAATAACATTAACGACAACGAAAAAACGTACAATCAAGAACCAAATATCTATATTTCTAATTTTAAATTGTCCGATGATAGATATATAAACTTCTTCACTGTTACGTCGGAAACAAACCTCTCTAATTCATTTTTTCCTAAGATGATAATGGAGGGGAATACGCCAATTTGGGGATACATTCAAGGGAGTGCATCTAATGACTTACAGGTTAGAAGAGGAACGTCAAGTAGCAATATAGGTATTGTAAGAATTCTTGCTGCGGATCAACTTGCAATGGCTCGTGATGAAGATGGCTTCTATCACATGGTTTCTGTTAATAATTTTAATAATGGTCGTATGGTATATTTTTATAACATATTTGAAACAACTCCAGGATATACAAATGGGGCAGCCACATCGCCTTACTGGTCTGGATATACTGGAGTATTGTCAAGTGCAGCTAATAATAACGCCATCGACTTAGATTCAGTTAATTATTCCCCTGGATTACAACTTGGTAGATACCAAAATATAAATCTAATCGTTAAAGGGAGGTCCAATACTGCAGGACAATATAGTAGAATTTATTTGGCATGGTATGATTACTATACAGAACAAATACTATTCCGTAATTTCAGAGTGGGACTTAACGGAGGAAGTGTAGTGTTATACACCCCTCGTCGAAGTAATCAAAGTGATGTTACTGTTACATCTAATGATACATCCAGAAAAGTTGCTGTCGCAAAAGGATCTCAGTATATCGCTATGGGTGTTACCGATGCTAATGTAGTAGTTATTGTATATTACGACTCAGAGGCTAGTAAACTAAAACTCACATATACTACTACTTCTGACATGATCACACCGCAGGGTATAGATTTAGCTAATCCTACTGACACTGTGTACTGGTCAACCCCTAAAGATGTTGGACCATCCTATAATGGATGGTATGTATCAATTTTCATTCAAACTGATGGAAATGCAGGTACAAACGATCCAATACATATAGCATCGTATGACACAGAAAATGGTGATTTACGCTATACTTATTTATCCAGTTTCCAAGATGCCGATAATGCAAAAAGCGTTATAGTTGATGCAGCCCAATCGGTAGGTATATTTACAGATATCAAAGCTCGCAATGGTATACCCTATATTGCTTATTATAATAACTCCGAAAATGGTACGAGGGATTCTATAAAACTGGCATACTTCAAAAACACTATGCCAAATGTGACAGATGGATTTAAGTACGACGGAACCGGGGTAACAGGTGATTGGGAGTTTATGACTGTACCTGTAAATACAATACCACAGGGAGGTGTAACAAAATTCACACGAGTGAATTTGGATTTCGATACAAGTGGCAACCCCATTTGTGGATATTCTGCTAGTACAATAGAATATTCAAAATTATTACCAGAGTAATTGCCAAAATGATTTTTTGGTTGGCTTGCCGATCGCATTGAATATGCAAAATTACAACCAAATAATTAAACAAGACAGGAGGGGGTGTATCCCCCTCCTGTTTGTTACAAAACGTTTCCAGTTTCCAAAGAAAGGGTTATATTTATAGCCATGAAACAACATAATTACCTGCTGGTATTCAGCCTTTTTCTTCTTCTCCTCTTCTCCTGCAGCCAAGAAGCGGCTGTCTTTACGGGCTCCCTTGCTTTATCCTTCCAGCGTAGGTTCGCAAAAATCACGAAACCATACGTCTTTATGTATATAGGATTTTTTCCCCAATCCCAAGAATAGTACTCTTTTACAGTTGGTACATTTTTACAATTGAACTGAAAATCCACGCCAAATAATGGTATATAATCAAATCGCTTTCTACCGCTTTCTAAACTTGTACACGTGCACCGATTCAAGCGTGACAAAACCCTCCGCGACCGATTCCTCAAGGAATGGGAGCAATTTTTCAATCATCTCTGGCTTGTCAGCAATTTCTATGACAAGGGGCATGTCCGACGATAGCTCAAGAATGGAGTTGGTTTTCATGCGCTTGTCGGCACCATAACCCATAATACCCTTAAATACCGTAGCACCTGCTATGCCGAGCTCCCGTGCTTTGTGAATAATAACTTCAAACAAGGGCTGGTGCTTGTACATGTCCTTTTCGTTGATGAATATGCGGAGAAGCTTATCTTCTTCCTCAATCATGGGTGCCACCCCCTACTGCATAGCGGATTCCCTTGAACGCAAGTACCCCAAGCACAACCATAACAAGACCAAGTACATCATGGAACGCTATGTCTAGAAAGCCACGGAGATACTGGCGCTCGCGTAAAAGGTTTACGGATTCCAGAGCATAGGTGGAAAAGGTCGTAAAACCTCCAAGAAAGCCTGTCGTCAAGAAAAGCCTTGTAGCCGGCCGAACCTCATACACAGCAAAAGCCTCGAACAAAAATCCAATAAGAAACGATCCCACGAGGTTAACGGTAATGGTACCGAGCGGAATGTAGTTGCTCCCGTGTTCTGAAAGCACCTTGGATAAGCAGTACCGGCATACTGCACCGAGCCCACCGCCAAAAGCTACTATCAATATATTCATAACTCTGTTATACCCCATACCCAAAGCTAAAGCAATAATCAAAAGCGCTCAGTTTGTTGCCCACTAAGATTGTGTTGCTTTGCGTTCACAAAAGACCTGTAGTATAATGGTGAACATGAAACGAATACTATACACGAGCTTAATGGTTATTCTTGTGGCAGCGTTGGCTTCGTGTCCTGCCGGAAGCCAAAAGGCACTTAGTCTTGATGAAGCCAAAATCAACTATGCGCATAACAGCGAAATAGTCTCCATGATAGACAGTGCGACGGAAGTCATGCAGTTCTGCGCATCAGAGTACGGCATCAAAACAGAAAAGAACTTACTAAAGTTTCTACCAGGATCTGCAACCGCACTCACCTGGGAACTTACTGCAGTGAGTCCCATGACATTAAAGCCTGTTACAAGTCTAGTCTTTACCAACCAGGACGCTGCACTTGCTAAAAAGACTGCACTGGAAAAAGAGGGTAAAGAGGTTTTCATAACCACCCGCAATCCACTCGTGATTGGCAACAAGTTAGCGCCGCTCCTCGAAGCCTGGGTAAGCTGGCCTTACGAGCGCAAAATTGAACGCGTTATGCAACTGATCATGTACCGCTTTGCCGTAAAGACACTTAAACGTAAGGATGCAGATACTTTGGCATGTTTTCTTGCAGAGAAAGCAACCGAAGAGTTCCTGCGTAAAAAGATTAGCCCCGCGTCACCCATTTTAGCTCGTTATATTTCTGAACAGCGCGATGCACGCACATTCGAAAGTCTGTTCCCCGATTTTGTCGAACGCATACATAATTTATATGCTCATAAAGATCCGTCGCTCGATGCAGAAGCAATTCTTAAGACTCGCGAAATGCTCTTGAATACATGGATCGCTAACTACCGCCAGAATTATACTAATCGGTTTTTGACGAATGCTTATGTTCAATTCGGAAACCCACTGCCATCCGATGCTGAACTTGCAGCATTTTCGTTTAAGTATAAAAACTGGAAAACGTATGCGAACTTATTTACAGAAGCACAGGAGAACGTCTCGCAAATGCTCATACTCATTAAAAAAACACGATAGCTCGTAATGAATTGTTTGCTGACTCATCACATTTATCAATTTTTTACTCATGCGATCCTGTGTACAAAAAAGAACACTTGTTTAATTTTTGTAATGTGATATACTTATAAATGCGACAAACCTGTCGAATTTTATTATATTGTCGATAATAATTCATGGAAGCACGTATAGTGCCACTTAGGCACTGCAAACCATACTTACATATCATATCTAAGTAATATGGTTTAGCACCATTAGTTTAGAGGGGGATCCTTTATGTCCATTAAAAAACTATCTCTTTATTTTTTTATTATTACGCTACTTGCAAGTGTAATAACTGCCTGCAATAGTCCTCTTTTTGGTCTTGGCGGAAAAGTCGACGTTGCAGTACCAGGCATCAAAATCGAAACTGTAGATGAAGGAAGCGGTGCCCGTGCTCTCCAAAATGGTGATTATGTACGTGGCACAATTACCCTGAGCGGTACATCTACCGATGACATAGCTGTAGACAGAGTAACGCTCCAATTTCAAGAAGGATCTTCCACTGTAACTATTCCTGCGACGGTTTCTGGAAGTATATGGAAAGCTACCATCAACACAACCCAATACTCAGATGGTCCCAAAGACTTTATCGTAACCGTCACAGACAGCGCTGGAAAATCAACAGAAACCCGGTTTGTCATCTATTTTGACAATAAAGCTCCTGTGGTCATGTTTACCCTTATAGTGAGCACGGCAGACTATTCCAATACTCCGTTATGGAATGAGATTACAATAAAGGGTTCCGCTGCAGACCAGTTCAGCATCAGAAAAGTCAGGGTGTATATCTACCGGAAATCGGACAGTGCGCTTGTGTACACCTCCCCCGATGACGCTTCAATCGGCACCAACTCGTTTTCCGTTACACTGGACCCTGCTGAGTACGGGAATTTAGGCAATTTGGCGCCGGAAGACGCGTACTTTGCCGTCAAGGCATGGGACCGCTCAGGCAACGAAAATACCTGGTTCTATATGTCCAGCCTGATTACCGCGCTCGATCCGAGAGGTCTTACCGTTGAGGACATTATGGCGCTGGAAAATGGGACACAAAGCGAAGTAAATAGCATCAATCTCAATAAACTAGCCGGTACAAGGCGTTACGCTCCGGGACTCGGCTTTCCCGACACCCAGATGGTGTACTACACCTGTGACCAGAGCGCGAATCTTCCTATCATCACCGTATCAAACCCCGAACAGGGAAAGACCGCCGGAGAAAACACCATTTCCAAGAACGCGAAGGCAAGCGGCGTCGTACAGGACGCAAACGGAGTTGCCTTGGTAGAACTGCAGTTCCGGGTCGAAACAAGTCCCGGAGTCTATGTGGAATCCGCCTGGTAGAAAGACGACCATATTGGCGTACCTGGGGATGACATAGATGTCAGCGGCGATGGCATGGTAGTAAACTGGGTCTCAAAAGCGCTCTTCGGGAACTACTCTGTCGATGGTTCCGCGTTGTCTGCCCGCGTCTACGAACTTAGAATTCGGGCAACCGATGCCGATACCAATGTCAGGCTCGGGAACTGGGTACCCTTCACTATCGACGCGGACGCGCCAGAGATTACCATAAGCTCGCCCGCCGCAGGAGACTATAAAAACGGTAATCCGGTCGTTATTTCAGGAACAGCCAATTCTTTTGGAATGTCCAATATAAACAATGGCGGCATCGAAATATATATCGATGCGGGACATGGCTATCAGGCCGCCGTCCTCGATACCGGAGCTGGATCGCAAAGCGTCACATGGCATTTCAACATTACGCAAGCAAGCTTCCCCACAGATGGTGTTTTTACGATTAAGGCACGGGTCACGGATACCGGAGGAAAATCCACCATCAACAACATCGTCATCACGATTGACCGCACCGCTCCTACAGGTCTTTCGATTTCGAGTCCCGCGTCAGGAACCAGCGTTAATGGTTACAAAACCTTCCGCGGTACTGCAAACGACAACATTCTTCTTGATAAGGTCTATCTAGTCTTCGAAAAGAATGGCGAGGAAATTCTCCTTGACGACACCTACAGCTGGACGTACAGCATGGATGTTAACACCCTTGCCAACACGACGTACGGCTACGACATGGGAAACAATATTTTCCGCGTCCCGGTCAGGCTCAAGGCAGTGGACAAAGCAGGTAACACCACCTTAACAACCAGCATGGGCGGCAACCCCGCAAGCCCCGCGGTCGGTTCCTACTATATTGACGCAGATCCCGACGGAGACAGGCCATCCATAACCCAGGTGCTTACGCCAGGCAACTTTGGCAACACCTACGGCACCGCCTACCAGATTCCCGGCTCCATTAAGGTACAGGGTATCGCTTCCGACGATGACGCCGTACACCATGTGGAAATGGCGCTTATGGCCATTTTTGACGGAACAACGGAGCGCTACTGTGAGCAGCTTACCGGCGCGCCCGGCTCGATTAAGCTCACGACGACCCCGACCTGGATTACGATAGACGGAACGAGCCTCTGGTACAAAATTCTTAACAATAATGGCGAGCTCTATGACCTTTCGAGCGCTACGGGAAACCCTGGCGGCGCGCATAACGGCAATTTCAGGATCAGGCTCCGCGCGGTGGATACCAAGGATAACATGACCGCTGACGTTACCGGAAACGAAGTCGAACTCTACGTGCGCTTTGACAACACCCTGCCGTCGGTAACCGGAATTACTCCCGAAGAAAACACCGTACAGCGCGGCACCTTTGCTTTCTCGTTCACAGCCCAGGATAATGTGCAGGTTACCGCGGCGCAGATAAGCTACAACAATGGGGGCACCTATACGCCCATCAGCATAACACCAGCACAGTCCATTCCTATAAACCTCAATATTAACACTACGACCATAAACAGCGGACAGTTCAATAATAGCGCTGGTACCTTGAATCTTCGCATTAAACTGACGGACGACAGCAACAATATCAGCGAACGCAATATCAAATACCTTATCGATAATATCGCGCCTACCGCGACGCTCACCACCGATGTCACCGACCTCAACAACAAGATGATCGACTACACTACGAACCTCGCGAATATCCTCGGTACCGCCAACGACACCGGCGCCGTCAAGGGCGTCAGCAAGATCGAAGTCTGGTTTGAACGCAGCTCCGGTCAGATTTTCCCGGCATCGGGCCATGTGGTAATCGACCGCAACGAGAATTACAACGACGGCGCGGGGGATGCCGATGGATACCCCGAGAGCTTTACCCAGAACTCCGGCGGCTGGCAGTGGGGCTTCCGATTCAATTCTTCGCTCATTACCGATGGCGACATAACGGTTTACTACCAGGTCTTCGACGAAGCCGGCAATAGCCAGATTTATTCCACAGCTGGCGCCATCAAAAACAACAAACCATACATCTCCGCCATCGTGCTGGAAACCGACAGAAACGGGGACACCGACACAACCGATGACGAAGAACGTGTGCGCCTTGAGCGTCAGACAGACATCAACGGAGAATATACAAGTACATGGAAACGTTTTGTGCTTGATGCGGCAGGGGCGAAAAAGGACGCGGGTGCGGTCTTTACCATGACCAATAGCGCCTTGACCGTCATGAACTCCCGCTTTACCGCGCGCTTTGAAGTAGCAAGCGGCAACGGTACAAAGTACTACTATGCCCTTGCGCCAAACGGCTCGACAACTTTACTGAACTGGGTAACCACTGCAGATTACACGGTAACAGATACAGATTTTGGTTCGGGCGGCTGGACTGAAAACGCCAACAACACGCTGAGCATACAAGTCCGCGACAGCGCCTCCGGCACACCGCTTACGACAGCGATCCAGAATTTCGTCGTGTACGTCGACAATACCGACAATACGGCGCCTGCCGCTCGCATGAACCAGCTTTCGTCTATCGATGTCTCGGGTTATGATGCCAATAATAAAGCTGCGTGGCTTGGACATATCGAGCCCTGGAACCAGAGTCCCTGGGACAACCAGGATCCCGGCTTCAACAAGGCGAACGAATACTTTGGCAATGATGCTGATGTCAGCGGTACAGTAATTTTCTCTGGTACCGCGAGCGATGACCAGCGTATAGAGAATTTCTATATGTGGATTGACCTTGACGGAGACAATACCGTTGATGCAAACGAGGAACAGCCTGTGGCAACCTTCAGCGGCTCAACGCTTGTTCCGCAAGCCAACACACTCGGAACCTGGTCTGCTACCTCCCAGACACTCAATGCGAGTGGACACAACGTCGCATGGAAATTCGAATGGAACAGCACCGGAGTCTCTGGTGTAGCGCGAAGCAACATACGCGTACGTGCACGCGTCACCGACTTTGGGACAAACCCCTCACCGCAACTTCCGGAGACACCTACCGATACCACAAGCATCGCGGGTGGTTTCAATATTATGAAGGTGGATGTGGTGCCGTATATCACCGAGGTAATCACCCTGCTCAATACTCTACTCGGCAGCGATTACAACAGAAGCGCTGACGGCAAGTATCCAGTATGGATTAAATCAACTGGTACCGCAACTTATGAAAGCATCACGGTCAAAGGTTTTAATCTTGCGCCAACTACATTGAGTGGTGCATCAAGCGATATCCGTATTTCAAAAGACCCTGACGCCTATGACGCAACCTATACCACAAAACAAGGAACCGGCTTAACTGCGAGTGTTGTTAATCCAAATACCGAGTTGACAGTTACCATGCAGACAACAGGAAGTGGATATCTTACGATAATCGCAAATGGCATACCAAGCCTTAACAATATTAATAATGACACGCTATCCGCCAACACGGTGGACACGCCGCTCTTGCAGTCTTCTCTCGATGACGACCGGTATTTCGCTGTCTGGGACTACAATCCACTACGGCTCAATGCCTCTGCACCCCGCGCTAAAAATGCTGTGTATCCGTCCATGGCTATGAGCGGAAACACGCCCCAATTTGCTTATGTCAATAATTCAGAAGGCTATGGATTAGCACTATATTGGAATGGAACCAGTGAAATTAAGATATATGAAAATTGGGATTTATTCACATTTACGTCACTGGCACTTAATTCTGATAATAATAGGGCAGCGCTTTACGATATCAATGTAGTCCAACAAGGAACTGACTTTATTGGTGATAAGGGAGGAATAATGGTTAATCTTTACTATGATCCTCCCAATACGACATGGAATGGTACTACCTACTTTTACCGGGATTATAATGTTTGGCTTGACAATCTTTATAAGACGGGGAATTTGGCTGTACTGGACAGATATCAATACCCAACCGTTAAATTAGTAGGCACGTCTGCATTAAGTCATCTCTTCTACTCAGCGTATGACTCAATTGACGACCGTATTATTTTCCGCTATTTCAAAGCTGGAACAAACCAAACCGATGTCGGCGGCGGTGTACCTGCGAATGCAACAACTATTACTGATACAGCAACAAATCTTTACGTTAACAATACGGAAATAGTGCAACGTAATCAAAACAACACATGGCCAGTATATACTGATAATGCAACAAACAACCGCAGGTTTAATCAGGACAATAACGCTGGTAATACTAATGCCGGACAGTATATTGGGACAGGAACTAATCTTGGTATCTATTCTGCTGTGGCTGGCGTCAGCACTGGAGCAAGCACGGCACGGGCTGTTCTAATCTATTATTCCGGAACCACGCTGTACTACATCTATGCAACAAATGATGCTAATACCGCATGGTCTGCTCCTGTTTCGCTCGATACGAACTGCGGTGGCGCTTATGTATCTGTGGTTGTCGACAAAGACAGCCATGTGCACATCGCCTATCAGGATTCATTCAATGGCGATGTCGTCTACATCTATGTTCCGACCTACAGCGACCCCGCCACAAGAAAACGCGTCGTCGTCGATTCGTACCTCACTGTCGGAGAGAAGCTTACGCTTACCGTTCCTTCGAACAGCAATACGCCTTACATATCGTATAAAGGTGTGGGAAATACTGCAAAAGTTGCCTGGTATAAAGGGACTCCAGCTGTAGCAACACTTACCGATGGTGTAAATAGCTCGGGCAAACTAAATGGAACCTGGGAAGTGCAGATAATCCCGTACAGAATCATCGACAGCGACACTAACCGTTTCAATGTTGGTGTTGGAACAAATGGTTTACCCGTGATTGGTTACTGCAACAATGTCCCTGGGGCAAAAGGACTTGAATACATAACTGCTTTGGCTGAATTGGCCAACTAGAAGACCAAGCTTAATCAAAGCAGGCTGCCCGACAAGGGCAGCCTCTTTTTTTGCTAGCTGATGCTGCGATACAAACCGGATCGCTGCATCAATTATCGAATCGGATCACAAATCCCGCGCAATCGGGTTATCGCCTGGTTTTACCGCCACATGAGCCAGATAAACAGACTCGCAGCAGCAGTGCTGATTACCGTGAACGGAAGCCCGATTTTGATCCAGTCCGCAAACTTCATAGGGTAACCGTTCTTCTTGCAAATACCCATTGCAACAATGTTAGCAGACGCGCCGAAAGGTGTAAGGTTTCCGCCCATGCAGGAGCCAATGAGCAGGGCAAACATATAGAGCTCGGGTTTGAGCCCCAAGTCCTTAGTTAAAAACGCGGCGACTGGCAGCATCACGAGGATATACGGCACATTGTCAATAAAGCCGGAAAGCAGGACGCTGATACCCACAATCACGATAAACCCGAGCAATACATTGCCGCCGATCCAGACCTGCAGAAGGTCTGCAAGGTCCTTGAGCAAGCCGGTATGCTCGACGGTACCTATCACGATAAAAATTCCTACAAGGAATAGCATTGTTTCCCAGTCGAGGTTTTTGATGATTTCCCGCACTTCGTGGTGCGATTTTTTCTGGTGCGCCAGGTACCAGACGATGCCTGCGAAACCAAGCAGCACGCACCAGGCACCTGCCGCGAAGGACACACCACCCGCGAAGAACGAGATAACAGCGAGCCCTGCAATGAGTAAAATCAATAACACTGTTGGAAACCATGAAACAACTGGCTCTTTATCAAGTTCGATTTTTTTAACATCAATTTTTCTAAAGAAGGTGTACAGGAACAGTACGCCGGTTACCATACCGATCTGAACCGCAAAAAAAATAGAAGGTTTCCCCGCGTACCAGAAAAAGTCGTTAAAGGAATAGTGTGCATAATTTGCAAAAATCATTGACGGAGGGTCTCCCACAAGCGTCGCGGTACCCTGCAAGTTAGCCATGACCGCAAGACCCACCATAAAATACATGGGATTCATCTTGAGTTTTTTGCTCAAGGCAAGAGCTATAGGTGCCATAACAAGGACCGTGGCAACATTCTCCACAAATGCAGATAGTATACCGGTCAGCATGAGTATCCAGACAATGCCCAATCCTACATTTGGGCTTTTCTCTATAACAGTATCAGCAATATAAGCCGGAACCTTTGAATAAATGAAAAATTCAGCGATAACGAGGCTCCCGATATAGATGAGCATAATGTTCCAATTTATATATACGGTAAACGCTTCAACAAATCCTGCAGCACCCGATACTATAGCAATCAATGCAGCACCGAGCGCAATAAACGATTTCTTTGAAGGAAACGCAATGATGAAACCATACATCACAACAGTAAGACCAATAATAAATAGTTTCATGAAGGCTCCTCTGTTTTAAAAGAGTGTTGTTGAGTTAGTATATAAAAAACAAGAGATTTTTACCAGTACAATATCGAAACAAGATTATAAATAAAAAGCACAGAGACACATACATCTCTGTGCTATCCGAACTTGTATAGCGCAACTAATTAAATACCCAGATATGCTTCTTTGACTTTTGGGTTTGCTGCAATATCGCACGCAGGGCCATGGAATGGTATAGTACCTACTTCGAGCACATAAGCATAGTCCGATATTTCGAGAGCCTGTTTGGCATTTTGCTCTACGAGCAAGATGGTTGCTCCCCGCTCTCGTATTTTGATAATTGTTGCAAAAATTTCATCTACTAAGAGAGGCGAAAGTCCCATTGACGGCTCGTCAAACAGGATAAAGTTTCCACCGGTGACAATCGCGCGCCCTACAGCGAGCATTTGCTGTTCTCCGCCAGACAGCGTTCCGCCAAGCTGGTTCCTGCGCTCCTTCAAGCGGGGAAACAACTCGAACACTTCGTCTACCCGTTCTTTAAAAAGCTTTTTGTTTTTTACAGTCCATGCAGCCATTTCCAGGTTCTCATACACGGTAAGTGTTGCAAAAATCTTCCTGCCTTCTGGAACGTGATTCATACCGAGCTTCACAAGCTCGTGAGCAGGAAGATTGCGTATTTCTTTGCCATTAAATTTAATGCTTCCAGCTTGAGATTTAATGAGTCCGGAAATACTCCTCAAGGTGGTGGATTTTCCAGCACCGTTCGAGCCTATGAGGGTAACAATCTTGTTTTGGGGGACTTCAAAGCTTATTCCTTTTAATGCTTTGATTTGTCCATAGGATACCTGCAAATTTTCTACTACGAGCATTTTCCTTCCTCCTTACCAAGATATGCCTCAATGACTCGTGGATTATTTGCTACTTCCACAGGCTTACCTTCCGCGATGGTTTCTCCAAAATCGATAACCTTAATATACTCACAGATTCCCATGACAACTTTCATGTGATGCTCGATGAGCAATATAGTTATTTTAAAATTATCACGGATAAAGTGTATGAGGTCCATAAGTTCACCAATTTCTGCCGGGTTCATACCTGCTGCAGGTTCATCAAGAAGCAGTACCGATGGGTGTGTTGCAAGTGCACGCGCAATTTCAAGCTTGCGAAGTTTTCCATAGGGTAGGCTTTTAGCCTGTTCGTGCATAACATCATCAAGCTTAATTAACTTTAACAGGTCAATAGCTTCATCGGTAATCTGCCTTTCAGCTTTTAGATAGTTTCGCGTCCTGAAAAAAGAGTCGAATAAATTTGTTTGTACCAAATCTGATGATTCTTTATGCTTTCTATTGCCAGTATGCTTTGATTTTCCAACTGTATAGTGGCGTGAGATTCGAATATTATCGAGCACGGAGAGCGAACCGAATATGCGCAGGTTCTGGAATGTTCGTGCAATTCCCATATGCACAATTTGATATGGCTTTTTCCTGATGATGCTCTCATTCATGAGTTTTATAGAGCCTTCTGTCGGTGTATAGATACCGGTAATCAAATTAAAAATTGTTGTTTTTCCTGCACCATTTGGACCAATGAGACCATACAGTGCGCCATCAGGGAGCTCGAGGTTAAAATTGCTGACAGCTTTTAACCCGCCAAAATAATGAGTTACTTTTTCGAGACTAAGCATGCTGTCCATGATGTTCCTCCTCTTCTGGCACTAAAAGTTTCATTTCACGCATACCCATAAGCACTTCGGTTCTAAAGAGCATAATGATAATGAGCAGCAGTGAATACACAACCATGCGCCACTCATCACCAATTTTTACATGCATAAGATCGCCAAGACCCGGTAACGCGGTTCGCAAGCCCTCAGACAAAAAGGTGAGCGCAAATGCTGCAATAATCGATCCAGTAATACTGCCCATACCCCCTGCATACACCATGATGAGCACTAAAATTGAGTACAAAAACCCGTACTGTGTTGGGTGTGCAATCTGTAAGAGATGTGCTTGAAGACCACCTGCAATTCCTGCAAAAAAGGCTCCAATGGTAAATGCTGTTATTTTGTACCGAACCGTGTTTACTCCAACAAGTTCCGATGCAAGTTCATTTTCCCGAATGGAAAGTAAAGCTCTCCCATGTGTGGAGAATACAAGGTTGCGTATTGCAATGACCGATAGAAGCGTTATCACAAAAATCATAATCAGATTGGAGAATTTTGGGATTCCAAGGAGACCTCGCGGTCCACCTACATAATCAATATTGTTAAAAATTGTTCGTATGATCTCGCCAAACCCCAGAGTTATAATAGCAAGGTAATCACCTTTGAGCCTGAGCGATGGAAACCCAATTAAAAACCCTATTCCCGCAGCAACTATTCCACCGAGTAACAGGGCAAGTATAAAAACAATATATCCGTTAATATTGATAAATTCGGTATAGGGAAGCCTCGGTGTTACTTTAGCTATGAGTGTTGTTACTGTTGCAGAAGTATATGCACCGACTGCAGCAAATCCCATGTGTCCGATAGAAAATTGCCCGGTAAAACCATTTATCAGGTTAAGTGAGACTGCCAGTATCACATTGATGAGTGATATATTGATTATTTGCACAATATAATCAGTAAAAATACCTGTTGCATTAAAGAACAGTACAAGTAGCAACATGCCTAATGCACCGGCGACGAATAGCAACATTCGCCTGCTTATAAAAAAAATCTTTTTTCCCATGCTGTACTCCTTAAATCTTATCTGCTGTTTTTTCGCCAAGTATTCCCTGAGGACGAATAAGCAGAACCACAATGAGAATAGCAAAAGCGATACCTTCGCCAATTAACGAATTGGCTGCGTTAGCATAGGTTTCGGCAATACCCATAATGTAACTCCCCAGCATTGCACCAGGAATATTGCCAATACCGCCTAGCACAGCTGCAATAAATGCCTTAAGACCCGGTAAAATACCCATGTATGGGAAAATTCGCGGATAGGTTAAACCTGAAAGGAGTCCAGCTACACCTGCAAACGCTCCACCGATTAAAAATGTTACCCCAATAATTGTTTCTATATTAATGCCCATAAGTTTTGCAGCTTCTTTATCCTGTGAAACTGCTCGCATTGCTTTTCCAACTTTAGAAAATTTAACAAGCAAGGTTAGTACAACCATGAGTGTAGCAGCTACTGCAACATCGATAATCACATAGTTTGAAACACTTGCTGTACCGATTTTTATAATAGTTTTTGGGAATACTTCCGGAAATCCCCGGAATGATGGACCGATTGCCGGAAGAGCGGAAAAGAAATATTCAATAAACATTGATACACCAATCGCAGTAATTAAGGATGAAAGGCGAGGTTTATCTCTCAAAGGCTTATAAGCAACTCTATTAGCTGTTACCGCAGCAAAACCTCCCGCGAGCATTGCTCCGCCCAGCACGAGCAAAAACAAAACGAGATAATTAGCACCAGGATTCCCAGCACCAAAGAGTCTTCCCAGTGCATAATATAAACCATAGGCAGCATATGCTCCTATCATAAAAAAATCACCATGGGCAAAATTTATTAAGCGAACAATTCCATATACCATCGTATATCCAAGCGCTATGAGTGCGTAGATACTGCCCAACTGTATTCCATTCAACAATTGCTGAAAGAATGTACTCATTTAGTACTCATTTAGTACTCCTCAGTAAAAAGTAATATGATGTAGAAACAATAAGAGGCTGCCAGGTTTCTCTGACAGCCTCTTTACCATGTTCGATTTCGCTTGTCAGCCCGAAATCAATTTACGGATTAACCGTAGTCTGGTAAACTTGCTGTCCGTCTTTTATTGCAATAATGACAGCCGATTTAATTGGATTTCTGTTCTTATCAAACGAAATCATGCCAGATACAACTTGAATATTTGTTGCGGCAAGCGCAGCTCTAATTTTTTCCGGATCAGTGCTTCCTGCACGTTTAATTGCATCAAGCATGATGACCATTGCATCATACGCCAATGCTGCAAGGGCATCTGGAGTTTTGCCAAATTTTGCCTCATACTTCCTGACAAACTCCTGAACCTGTGGACTAGGATCATCTTTCGAGAAGTGGTTGGTAAAGTAACCATTTTCAACAGCTTTCCCACCAATTTTAACTAGGTCAGGCGAATCCCAGCCATCACCACCTACCAGTGGTCCTGTATAGCCGAGCTCACGCGCTTGTTTTGCAATGAGCGCAACATCATTGTAGTAGTCAGAAATGTAGATTACATCTGGTTTTGCAGCAATAATTTTTGTAAGCTGTGCTTTAAAATCTGTCGCGCCAGTAGCATGTGCTTCAAACGCAACGATTTCTCCACCTAGCTCAATAAACTTATCACGGAAGAATTCAGAAAGTCCCTTTGTATAATCATTGCCAACATCAAAAATACAAGCAGCAGTACGTGCATTGAGGTTTTCATAAGCAAACTTTGCACCTACTGTTCCCTGGAAAGGATCAATAAAGCATGCTCTGAAAATGAATTCACCAACTTCAGTTACTTTAGGGTTAGTTGATGTTGGAGAAATCATGGGAACTTTGTTAGCTTGGCTAATTGGTGCTCCAGCGAGTGAACATTTGCTCATGACTGTACCGACAATAGCAACTACCTTGTCCTGACTGATAAGCTTAGTCCAAACGGTTGCAGCCTCTGTTGGGTCTCCTTTGTCATCCTGAAAGATGAGTTTAATCTGGTTTCCGAGAAGCCCACCTGCTTTGTTCCATTCTTCTACAGCAAGTTCATAACCTTCTTTCGTTGATTGGCCAAATGTTGCAGCTTCGCCAGAAACTGGACCAACACCACCAATTTTAATTTCTGTTGTTTTTTGTGAACATCCAGCCAGGATGAGACTTACTGACAATACTGTCAGTAGTACTGCAATAAATTTTTTCTTCATAGTTAAACTCCTCCTGTCTTATCTATGAATCCTATTAGCAGTATAAACAAGTCAGGTGAGTTGTTAAGTGTTTTATTTGCTAAACCTATCTATTTTGAGTTCTCATGAAGATTGTAATTTTTTCAGCATTGCTTCTGCTAGTGTGTCATGAGGATCAAGTTCGAGAACCGTCATAAAAAATCCACGTGCTTCATCATAATTTTTCATTTTTTGAGCAAGCACACCAAGATTTGATATAATTTTTGTATTTTCGGGTTCAAGTTTAAGTGCGAGTTCCAGTTTTTTTCGGCTTTCTGAAAAATCACCTAGTTCCATTGCACAAATACTGTACTCATTATACACATCAACCATAGCACCACCCAATTCAATTGCTTTTGCAAGTGCTTGCTTGCCTGCATCATAGTTGCCCAATCTACGTTGAGCCCAGCCTAACAGAAACCATGCATTCCAGACACCCGGTTCATGTTCTAAAAATTTATTGATAAGCTCTATACCTTTTTCTTCCCGCCCCATTTTTATTGCATCATAGGCTTCTTTAAAAAGATCATCATGAGCACTACGTTCGGCTAACTTTGCAAGAGCATTTTTGGCTTTTTCTCTTTTTTCTTCATTATTTGTGAGTTGCACAAATGTTGTAAAAAGGCTTTTCGCCCGTTCAAAATTATTCTGGTTCGCATAAAAGTATGCAGCATTAAAAAAAGCATCGGGGAAAGCAGGTTCCCACAGGAGGAGTTGTTCATACGCATCATGGGCATTATCGGTATAGAGTGTACGCAATTCTTCATTATCATTCTTTGCATAGTACTCCGCCCACTGTTCATAGAGCACAGCAAGATTGAGAACATGTTTAGCCTCTTCTGGTTCATAGCCAGCAAGTGCTTTAAAGATATTTTCTGCTACACCGTAGTTTCCGTCTCGAGCCTGTAGAATACCTTCATTGGCAAGCTCTATCGTTATATCAGGATAGAGTGCATGTACAATTTTTCTGTAATATGCGCCATGAGGATGATCTGGCTGCACTGCGAGAACACGGAGAATTCCCGATGTTAGCGATTCAGGTTTGAGCATTGTCACATCAAACTCTTTAGCCGTACCTAATTCAACAGGAATTGGCACATCAGGGAGCAAAATAGCTTCCCCTATAGAAAATTGCTTTGGAAGCTGAATGAAAACGATTGTTTCCGGAATCGCATCTCGATCTGATTTTTGTGTCATGATAGCAACACCTTGTATATAATAATGTAAAAGTATACTATATGAAGACTGGATAGTTTATGCAAGTATCAACGTAATTACTTGCTATTGACAGATTTATATGAGTATAGTATTTTCTTGTGAGGCTTTTTCAAAACAATTTTAATGGGTATCCGTACTGCTGTGCTCTTATGAAATACTCACAGTGGGTTTTGTAAAAAGCACAGACAAGAGTTTCTTGTATTCAAACTAATAATAAAGGAGTGCGGTATGGGTCAGATAAGCAAAAACGCTCGTACTACAGTAGCTACGCATAAATTTTTCTGTCCGTGTGGCGGAGAGGTTAAGATGAAAACCATTATTGAAAATGGTAAAGTAAAGAATATTGCTGAGTGCGAAAAATGCAAACGCGTTGAGCGTCGCCCCAGTGATTTTAATTAAATCCATCTGATTGTATATACGGATAATCGGCAGGATATCCTGTCTTCTACTTACCATACGGATTACACTCTGTATGGCTGATATTGTATGGAGGGTGACTTGGCTTCAAAAAATCTTTCAGCGGAAAAACGGCATCGCCAGAGTGAGCGGCGCAGAATTCAGAATAAAAGTGTTAAATCTGCTCTGCGAACCTGTGCAAAAAAATTAGTTACTGCAGTTCATGACAAGGATAAAACTGCTGCAGAAACTTATATGCGCGAGCTTGCTAAGCAATATGATACTGCTGCTCGTAAGGGCATTATCAAGCTCAATGCTGCAGCACGCAAAAAATCACGCATGCAGAAACTGGTTAACACATTAATGGCTTAATTTCTTCTTTAGAAATTCCGGCATGTGTCATGTGCCGGAATTCTTATTTATGGCTTCTGGAGTACCTATGTCAAAAGTAACTAAAGCAGAGCTCATTGACAGTCTTCTGGAAAAGACCAATCTTAACCGAAAAGATATTCATGAGTTTATTGATCTATTTATAGAAACATTAAAAAACGCGCTTTGTGAAGGACATTCAATTGAATTACGAGGTTTTGGTACTTTTGAAATAAGGAAACGCAAAGGACGCTCCAAAGCTCGAAATCCAAAAACTGGTGAAATGATATCCGTTAGAGATCATGGTGTTGCAATTTTTCGTCCAGGTAAAGAATTAAAACAAAAAACCTGGAACATCTTACCAGACAAACTGGATAATGACCAGGAAAACTAAACAGCTTTTCTTTGATTGTATCCTTGTCATTTTAGCATCGGGAAGCTGGGTTCTCTCATTTCCTGTTGCGCACTGGAAAGGCTTTGTTCTCGGTCCTTTTCTCTTCCAGGCTATAGCGTACTTCTTAGTAAAAAACCGCTCATCGCGCTCGGTATTCGTGTACTTTGCAATCATCAGTTTCGCTGTAACAGTACTCGGTGCACAGTGGCTTATCAATGTGCATCGCGCAGCATTGTTGCTTGCTGTTGGTTACAAAATGCTGATCATACTAGTAATACCACTAGGGGCACAATTTTTCCGAAAACTGAAACATAGTATAGTGCGTACTGTTTATTGGGCATTGCTCTGGATTATGTACGATTCACTCAACCACGCAGGCTCTATGAGCTTTCCGTATCTGTGTTTCCCTTACAGCTTTACTACTAGCTGGCTTGGCCTTGAAATTGCCAGCATTGGCTCCATGTATGCACTGAGTTTTTGTACTGCTCTCTCTGGAGCAGGTATCTTAGAATTATACGAAGCATATAAAACAAATCACCATTTCACAAGCTTCCTGGCACTAGGGTGCAGCGCACTCTTGCCGTTTTTTTTTCTCATTCCGCCACATCAAGCCATATCTAACAATACGCTAAAAAACGAGACTGCACAAAGCTTGAACGTTGCACTCATACAACCCAATTATTATTCTTTTACTCCTAAACAAAAAGATTTTGAAATTACATTCACACTGCTTTCTCAGCTCACACAACAAGCAGCACTTCAAAGACCGGATCTCATAGTCTGGCATGAGACGGCACTGGTTCCGCCAATTTTTTGGTATGCTCATAACCCTGCTGATCCGGCTATGCAGTCTTTTTCCAATAAAGTACTTGCATTTATGCGTTCAATCGATACTCCTATTCTGACGGGAATAACGTGGATTGATCAAAATGATACACATCGTGCTCAAGAGTACAATGGAGCTTTGCTCATTAACCGTGGCGCACCGATAGATGTGTACAAAAAAATGCAGCTTGTACCGTTTGCAGAATATTTCCCATACAGCAAAACTTTCCCCGGAATTACTCGATGGCTCATACGGCTCTTTGGCCCGCTGCGTGCTCCCGGAACAGTTCCGACAGTGTTCTCGCTATCCGGATTTAGATTTGCTGCTCCCATTTGCTTTGAAGACTCATATCTTTCCGTATTTGCTCGATTTAACAATGTCGCATGTTACATAGTGCTTACCGAAGATTCATGGTCACAGAGCATTGCACTGAAACGGCAGCATCTTGCCATGTCACAAATGCGAGCTGCAGAAACTGGTACATGGGTTATTCGAGCTTCTAATTCTGGCATTACTGCTGCAATTGATAATAAAGGCCGGATTGTCACCATGCTCGAACCGGATACCCATGGCATACTCATTACATCTATACCAATACAGCCATCAAGAAAATCATATTTTTGGTTTTTATACATTCCATGGTTTGCACTGGCAGGAATAATAATAATTATAGTACTCATCCTGTTATATCCAGGCAATACATCGCGCAATGCAAAAAACATATACCGGTAAGGTTATGTTACTGCTACAGATGTACTTGTTCAACATATGGTTTTTTGATAGAATTTAATCACGGTTTACCATAATGATGCTCACCACTCGCAATAAATACTTGTCAATGCTCAATTTTTTTTTAGCAGTCCTTAAAACTGTTACAATTACACTCGGTGGTGGGTATGCAATTTGCCCTGCTCTGGGTGCTATTTTTATTAAAAACAACTGGATTTCGGAAAAAGATTTTTATAACATTGTTGCAAGGGCACAAACCATTCCAGGACCAATAGCACTTAATACTGCGCTTTTATCTGGCATTCATTTTTTTGGACTTGCTGGTGTTCTGCCAGCATTTTTAGGTGTTGTACTAACACCGTTTCTTTCAATAGTAGTTATTGGTTCTTTTTTATTAACTACAAACATCAATTTTATTATGAGATTTCTCGAAGGAGCACGATTTGTTATACCTGGTATTGTATTGAGCTTTTTAATAAAAAATATGAGAACAAGGAAATGGAAATGTACAAGAATAGTAGGTACGCTTATTACCTCTGTACTTTTTATTCTGTTTCCGGCATGGTCAATACCCATTATTTTTCTTAGCATTGCAATTTTTTATTTAGTTGAATTTAGAAGTGGCTTATGAATATTTATTTTACTATACTAAAGCTTGCGTTCATTTTTTTTAAGATTGGATTAGTTGGTTTTGGTGGTGGATGGACAATTGTAGGTATTATGCAGACTGAACTTGTACCAAACTGGCTTTCCCTGACCGATTTTCAAAGACTCATTCCTGTTGCGCAGGCAACACCAGGTCCTATTGCATTAAATGCCGCAACACTTATTGGGCTTAAATATGGGGGAATTCTCGGAGCGCTCATTATCAGCATTGCCGTTTTGCTGCCACCCGTGCTGCTCATACTTATTATTTCAAAAATTAGCAAAAAAATTGCTATAAAAAAACAAGCACTCGATGAAGCATTACGTACTACCAGTATTGCGCTACTTATATTTACGATTTGGAACCTGCTGCCTGCAACGTTTTCTGTTATTCCTCTCATTTTTATTATTGTTGCATCGCTGCTTTCTTTGTTTACTGCAATTAACCCTGCATGGATTATCATAGGAGCAGGCTTACTCTATGCACTGCTCCCGTTATGAGTAACAGAAGGCTTTATTGCTCTTAATGCCCTCGTGCTCGATAGTTTTTTGTTTTTTCTTCACTTGTACCGATATTACCACTCCATAGTTTCATATATGTTGCACATGTAGAAACACCAGCCTTGAGCATAGCTTTATGCGCATTTCCTGCAACTTCAAGTAGTTTAGTGAGTGGTCCTTCGATAACTGTTTCAAAAGGACCTACTGTGTATGATAGTCCTGATGCATCAATTGCCATAATGGCTTCATGCACAATATCATATATTTTTTCTTTTTCAATTACTCCAAAAGGCAGACATTGAATTGCTAATGCAGAACGTATTTCGTCAATATTATCCATGATTGTTCTCCTCTTTTGTATTTTTATTTTTAGCCAAGTTCAAACTTAAACCATCCTAACTGTATGCTTATCAACAGCAATAGTATCGAACCAATCGCTACCGCAATACAGAGTATTGTATCCTTGAAAGTCCAGTAAACTTTTTTTACACTGCTTCTAAGGTACTGTTTTCTGCTCCCTACTTTTTTAACTGGAATAGAGTCAATACCGCGTACTGCCATGGATAGCGATGCCCGCTCTCCATGACGCACAGCATGGCTGAGTAGTATAATTGCTCCAAACAATCGGGTACGAAATGGTATTTTTTTTCTTCCATACCTGAAAGCCAAGGCAGCTTTTAACGTATTCATATCACGAATAAAGAGCGGCACCGTATTCCAGCCGGCAAATAGCGAAAAACCTATACGTGGAGACAAACCGGCAGTTTGCATCAAGGCATACACTACATCGTAAGGGCTTATTACATAAAAATAACCAATAGAAACCATAATAAGTCCCAAACTTCTCAAGTATATAGCAAGGCTTCTCTCTAGTATCTTTTGCTGAACATTAGGCGCTATAATATTTATTACAACGAGCGAAAGAGCTAATAGTGAAAAAACCAATACTGTTTTACCATACTGTAGAGGATTTTTAAGACCAGCGATACTATACATAAGTATAGCAAAAACAATATAGAGAAGTGGCGTAATGGGATCAAATGTAATTAACAGGGGAATGAGTAAAATAACGCTGCAAATAAGTACAGCGATAGGATTAAACTTATTCATATGGCCATGTGCCTCATTGTCTGCAATTTCCCCTGTTCCAGTACGAGTATCGTATCACCTATTGCTTCTGCGAATCCTCTATCGTGTGTTACAACGAGTATTGCTGCACCATTTTGTTTTAGTAGCTCAAAATACTCAATAAGCAATCGTGTGCTTTCATAATCAAGTCCATACGTTGGTTCATCGAGCATAATGAGCTTTCGTTCCAGCGCAAGTGCTACACATAGATTCAAACGCCTTTTTTCGCCTTCACTGAGCGAAAATGGGTGTCTCCGTTCCATACCACCTAACCCAAATTGATTGAGGTATTCGAGTGCTTTATCGCTGCTTACAGCTAGCTCATTGAGCACTGTATCTGCTATAAACATGTGCTCCGGATTTTGCGGAACAATAAAACATGTTTCTCGCACATACTGCATGGAATACTTTGTTTTACCATGTAAGACTACTTCATTTATACCAACAGTTAAAATATGAGCAATTTTTTTTAATATGGTAGTTTTACCAGATCCGCTTGCACCCATAATCACAACAGTAGTTCCAGCATCCACAGTAAAAGAAACATCGCTAAAAAGTAAATTTTTATTATTTTTACTATACGAATGACTCATATTAACAACTGAAAGTACTGGCTCGCCTATGATAGTTTTTTTATCATCTTTAGCAACATGACTGTCTTTTTGTGAAAACCACTGCGCAGAAAAAACACAATGATTTTTAATTAACTCATCAAATTTACATTCTTCTATGGTGCCATCAGTTACCTTAAAAAATCTGTTGCAGTAGTCTTTAAAAAGTTCAAGTCGATGCTCAACAATTACGGCTGTGTCATACCGCTCATCTTGTTCAAGAAGCGCAACCAGCGACGACGATGATGTTTCATCGAGATAAGAGAGCGGCTCATCCATAAAGAGCACATCCGCTTCCTGTGCTAGAGCAGAAGCCAATGATACACGTTGACATTCACCACCAGATAATGAGAGTGGATGGCTGTCTCTTTTATCATACAATCCAGCCAATTTTAGTATTGCTTCAACTTTTTGCACTATTTGTAATTCTGGAATATTTTTATTTTCAAGAGCAAACGCCAGCTCTTCAAAAACTGATGGTGTAACGATCTGTGCCTCTGGATTCTGCATGACCAGCGCACGCGATGCATATGCAATCGATACTGTGCCCGTTATTCTCGCAGGAATGTATTCAGGAATGAGCCCGGCAAGCAAAGCCAGAAGCGTTGACTTGCCTGTACCGGAAGCTCCTCCAATAAGAACACGATCCCCTTTTTTGAGTGAAAAATCTATATTACTTACAATTGGTCGCTTGCTTGTACGATACGTGATGGTACAATTTTGAAGCCGTACAAATTCATGCAAGATCTTCTCCCGAAAGGAGATTTGCAGCTGCTCCTGTCTTTATAATTCCCTTGGCAAGAGCATATCCAATAATTCCAGCCCACAGAATACCACCGAGCACTGCACAAACAAGTTGGACTACAATCACCCATGCTTTGAGCGTCCAGTACTGGCTATAAAAGAAATCTAGCATATATGAAAAAAATCCAGATACAGCACCGGCTGCAATCATAGTCTTAATGTCCCATTTCTTATAACCAGTCGCAAAAAAAACTGATTCAGCACCTATTCCCTGCACTGCTCCCCAGATAGCTGCGGTAATACCCCAGTGGGTAATAAACCCTTCCACGATAGCCGCAAGCACTTCTCCTGCAAGCGCAGACCCTGGCTTTCGAATTAAAAAGGGAATCAGAGTACCGCCTATAAACCATACACCAGCTAGAATGTAATTGATGCCAAATGGTTTAAGTGGCGCTGAAACGAGAGCATCAACAAAAGTCCAGCCCCAAAATAAAACACCAACAGCAACAGATAGTACTACTAATACTACAACTTCATTGAGTTTCCAGGATTGTTTCCCAGCCATAGCAACTCCTTATAAAGCCTTACAAGGCCAGATTAGTTCTGCATATACAGAACCATCCGCATGACGCTTCCATGCAGAGAAAATGGCTGTGGGGAATGAGTACGTCAGAATCCCTTCGCCGGCATTATCCGGATCAGGTTCAACGGGTATAATCTCAGGCTCATTCACGAACCACCCCACGACACCTGCATGGTATTACAAAAAAAAATATTTGACAAGTACACGAATTGCCTTGACAGCAGCAAAGTATTTATTTACCATAATTAATTGCAATATGAAAGAAAAACGCATCAAAAAGAAAACTATACTAATTCAGATTGCTTTTTGTACAATTCTTTTTATTTCGTTTGTTGTACTTAATTCCATGGTCTGGATTAAGCGGAATTTCCCTTCAGCCACTTCGCGTGAGATATTTTTTCAAATTTTCAGCCCTATGAAAGGTGTTGGAAAAGCAATTTTATTCAATTATATCGTTCACTGCATAGTTCTTCCCTTATTGTACACATGTATTTTTGTAGTAATTGGGTTTAACGTTTTTAAGGTTACCATAAAGCTAGAACTTTTTACACGATTTAAAAAGAAAGATGTCCAGCTGTATCCGTTAAAAGCAATTAACGCGATATCACTCATCATTAGCCTTTTTTGTTTATCATCAGCTGCTGTGTTTGCACAAAAAAATTTTGGAATTATTGATTTTCTTGCCTATTCATTTAAAACATCAACATTTTATGAAGATAATTATATACATCCCGATAGCATTACATACAAATTTCCTGAAAAAAAAAGAAATCTTATCATTCTTTTTATAGAATCTATGGAAACATCATTTACATCTACCCGCGAGGGAGGTATCCTTCAAGAGAACTGTATTCCAAATCTGTATGAACTGGCTAAAAAAGAAATAAACTTTAGTGGTTCAGACGATATTGGTGGAGGTTTACAGATAAATGGAGCAAGCTGGACAGTAGGTGCAATTATCGCTCATTTTATGGCTTTCCCGCTCATAATACCTCCAGGAAAATTTCCATACGATGTTGATAAAGGTTTTTTCCCAAATGCAAAGGGATTATTAGAGATTTTAGCCGAACACGGATACCATAATTATTTTTTAAGTGGCACAGATACAGAATTTGGCGGGCGAAAAGATTTTTTTACACGGCATGGTAACACGACCATTCTCGATTACAATTACTATAAAAGCAAAGGCGCACTACCGCCAGATTATTATGTATGGTGGGGATTTGAAGATAGAAAGTTATATGCATTTGCCAAACAGGAACTACTCGAAATCAGTTCACACGATGAGCCTTTTTGTTTTATCATATTTACTGCTGACACACATCATGATGGGGGTTATCTCGATGAAGAAACGCCTCAGCTCCATAGCGATAAGTACTATGATGTACTGCTATCCGCAGATAGGCGTGCAATGGATTTTCTTACCTGGGTCAAAACACAGGAATTTTATAGCAACACAACGGTAATTGTGCTGGGTGATCACCTGTACATGGCATCCAATTTCTTTCCAGATCAGAATTTACTTAAAGAACGGAGGATTTATAACTGTTACCTTAATACTGTCAAAAAGCCAATAAAAAGCAAAAATCGCCTCTTTTCAGCTGTTGACACCATGCCAACTATTCTCGATGCAATAGGAGTTGAATACAATGCCCCCGGTATAGGATTAGGGCGTTCGCTCTTTAAGGATACTCCAACCTTGATTGAAACACTGGGATTTGCTGCTTTTGATCAGGAAATACAAAAAAAATCCCGGTTATATACGTATTTTACTGCTCGAAACTATTGAGTATATCAAAAAGTTATATTACAATTGAGATATGAGCCCGTCTTTTACACAGATACAGTTAACAGACTCTCATTCACTCGATCAGACTGCTCAAATCCTCCTCGAAGTTTCAAAACTTGTCAATTCTACACTCGATCCTGACGAAGTATTAAAGTTAATTCTGGAATCAGTAAGCAAAATTCTGCCATTTGACACTGCAACCATTTTTGAGCTAAAAGACAATTTTATTATTGCAAAAACCTGTGTAGGCTTTGAAAACCCAGAATCACTAATTGGACTGACACTTGATATCAATAAACACACAATTGACAGAGAAGTTATTCAAATGAAACTCCCTATCGTCATAGAAGATGTCGAAAAAGACCCGCGCTGGGTTTCTGCATACACTTCTCATAAACAAGTTATCCGATCATGGATGGGAGTTCCACTTATAGCTCAGGATAAAGTTCTTGGTATTCTTACATTGGATTCCCATAAGGTAAATGCATATAACTCTGCACATGTTTTTATTGCTGCAGCATTTGCAGCCCATGTTTCTATGGCTTTCCGTAATGCACAGCTCTATGCAGAAACAAAAAAACGTATTAACGAACTGGAAACTATCAATGCAATCTCATCAGCAATTAACCGGTATCTCGACATTGAAAAACTCTGTGTGCTTGCAGGAGAATCTATTCATTCATTGTATAAATGCGATGTTGTATATATTGCTATTCTTGATCCTGATGAAGAAACCATTACAACACCTTATTTTTCTATTGATGGCGTTTATGAAAAAAAGCCACCTCTTAAAGTCGGTGAAGGTTTAACATCCTACATTCTTAAAACACAAAAGCCACTGGTAATTGATACTGTTGAAACAGATGCTGTTCACACATTGGGGGGAATTTTACGTGATCCACGTCAGCCACGTTCATGGGTAGGTATTCCCATTATTTCTGGTCATAAACCCATTGGGGTTATATCTGTTCAACAGTTTAATCAAAAAAATTATTTCTCTGAAGATGATATTAAACTGCTTACTATCATTGCATCGACTATATCTACTGCTGTGCAAAATGCACGGTTATTCCAGGACAGCATACGGCGAAAAGAAGAAGCATCAATTATTGCTGAGATAGGCCGACAGGTATCTGCATCGCTCGATTTGCAAACCGTTATGCAAAAAATTGTTCAATTAGCATTTCCGTTGCTTACCAGAACAACCACTGCAGTATATTTAAAAGATTCTCCCAACCATTTTAAGGCTATGGCAGCAACGGGTGAAGATGAAGCAATTATTTTACAGGATGAATTTACAATAGGAGAAGGTATCTTAGGTATTGTTGCAGAAGACAAAGAGACATTTATTGACAATGATCTCTCGCAAAATAGCCTTGCAGTACATATCGAAGGAACCAATCCTGCTGATCGAGAAGATAAACTCATGGCAGTACCGCTCACTTTCTATGATGAACTACTCGGTATCCTTGCTATCTGGCGCAGTCCCTCTGAAAGAAAGTTTACTGCAAGAGATATTCAATTTGCAGAGAGTATAGCACGACAGGTAAGTGTAGCAATTTATAACGCAAAACTATACGACGAAGCTAATAGAGCTCTTAAAGAAGCAGAACAGGCAAATAAATATAAAAGCCAGTTTCTTGCAAACACTAGTCATGAGCTCAGAACACCTCTCAATTCCATTATCAATTTTGCCTATCTTGCTCAGCTTACCATTCCTCAAGAATCTTTTCCTGAGGAATACGATATGATAAAACGAATCGAAAACTCCGGCAGGCACCTGCTTTCTCTTATCAATGATATTCTTGACCTAGCTAAAATTGAAGCTGGCAAATTTCAGCTTAATTTTGAAGATTTTAACCCACAAGATGAAATTGAAGCTGTCATAGAAACAATCCATGGATACATAAAAGATAAACCTATTCAACTCAGAAAAAACTATTCCCTTCCGCTTCCCTATATTCATGCAGATCCAGTACGATTCAAACAAATACTATTTAATCTTTTATCAAATGCTGCAAAATTTACACGGAAAGGTTCAATATTTATCAATATTAAAACAGTCGAAGAATTCTTGCAAATAAGTGTAAAAGATACGGGTATAGGCATGAAGCATGAAGATATTCCAAAAGCATTTGATGAATTTTTACAGCTCAATGGAGAACTATCACGAGAAGCTGGAGGCACAGGGCTTGGTTTACCAATCAGCAAAAAGTTTGTTGAACTTCAGGGCGGCTCTATATGGATTGAATCAGAACCAGATGTTGGAACAGAAATCTTTTTTACAACCAGGCTTTCAACAATTCAACCAAGTGTTAAAGAATCAGAAGATATATATGAAAACATGAGAAATATACTCGTAGTTGATGATGACCCCAATTTTACTACCTTTGCATCGTGGGAACTGCAATCCTCATGGGAAGTAATTGCGACAACGCATTCAGAAGAAACACTGGAACTTACAAAAAAACATAAACCCCGAGTTATTTTTCTGGACATTTTTATGCCTGAACTTTCTGGATGGCAGGTCATCGAAATGTTAAGTAAAGACAGCGAAACATCTACAATACCTATTGTGATTTGTTCAGTTCGGCAAGATGAGCCTCAAATAAAAGCTATGCAAATTTTTAAATACCTGGAAAAACCCATTGATGCTGAAACAATTCAATCAATACTACATGACATATCACCAACAGGAGGTACTGCACTCATTGTAGACGATGACCCATCTGCGATAGATATTTTACGGCATTTCATTATTGATGGCAAATTTACTATAGATACAGCAAGTACCGGAAACGAAGGTCTTCAAAAAATTACCTCAATGAAACCAAACTGTGTAGTTCTTTTAGATATCATGCTTCCTGATATCGATGGTTTCACTATTGTTAATAGAATATTAGAAAATAAAAAAGAACATCCACTCATTATTCTAACTAGCTGTAGAGATTTGACAAAAGAAGAATATACATTTATTACAAAAAATAACATTTTCTACTTGCCAAAATCACAGTTTTCGCGCAATGATATAGTAAGGGTCATAAAAAAGGCTAAAGCCAGATACGGGGGTAAGAATGAATCACAAACTTGATGCTGCAAAAGCTATTATACTTGTTGTAGAAGATGACCCCAATAATCTCCTTGTTATTACAAGACTTTTAAAGCTTGCTGGTATCAATCCAGACCATGTTTATACCTGTACAACTGATCCTGCTGATTTTCTAAAAGAAAGCCCAATAGTTCCAGATCTCATTTTTCTTGATATCCAGCTACCTAAAAAAGATGGCTATGCAATTCTTGAAGAACTACGAAATAATCCAAAAACAAAAAGTACATGCATTATTGCTTTAACTGCTAATGTCATGAAACAGGATATAGAAAAAGCAAAAAATGCCGGCTTTGACGGCTTTATTGGTAAGCCAATAGATGGAAGACGTTTTTCAGAAAATCTTAATAAGCTCATGGCTGGCGAATCTGTATGGATGGTTCAATAGAAAAGCTTTTCATCCAATTTATCGATTCACTTTCAGACATTCTCGGAATACAAGATACCAGTAAGCCTTTACCAGAACGGTTCATGCACATTACTGAAAAAATCCAATTAATCGTTAATAGAGAACGTAATTTCTGCCAAACTGCAGAAATTCTCCGTATTGCAAGCAATGAGGTAACTAAAAAACTGGAGACTGCTGTAATTCTTGAGTCGATGCTAGATTATCTTGCATGGCTCATTCCATATGATTGTGCACATGTTATACTGGACATCAGCGATAGAATTCATCCTGTTATATCGCGCGACTACCGTTCCGATGAACAAAAGAACTCATGCACTGATGCAATACTCTATAAAGATATTTCGGAATCAGTAGACATATCAAAAACAATTCAATCAATTACAAACTCACCGTCTGGTAAATATGTAACACTTACTATACCTATGCGATGGGAAGAAGAGCCACTTGGAGTAATTGTGGCAGAACGTCAGGGTGAACCATTTACCGAAGAACAAATTCATTTTAGCGAAGCGCTCGTTAGCCAATCTGCTGTTGCTATTCATAATGCTCAAATATTCTTTAGGCTTAAAGAAGCTGACAGAGAATTGCTTAACTCTTACGATGCAACAATAGAAGGCTGGTCTAAAGCACTTGAAATGCGAGACCATGAAACAGAAGGTCACACACTCAGGGTAACTGACATGACGATTACACTCGCACGGCGTGTAGGCCTCCCTGAGGAAGACATTGTACATATACGGCGTGGTGCACTCCTGCATGATATCGGCAAAGTGGCTATACCGGATTCTATTCTCCTTAAACCAGAACCGCTCACTCCAGAAGAGCGGATAATCATGAATAAGCATCCAGAATATGCCAAAAGAATGTTGAGTGATATTACATTTTTATTACCAGCTCTCGATATTCCCTACTGTCATCACGAAAAATGGGATGGTACCGGTTATCCCCGTGGACTAAAAGAAGATAAAATACCTATTGCAGCTCGTATATTCTCTATTATAGATGTCTGGGATGCACTGATTCATAACCGACCATACCACAGAGCATGGAACTATAAAGAAGCCTATGAATATATCAAATCACTTTCAGGATCTCATTTTGATCCTGAAATTGTACAAGAATTTCTTGCCATGCTCAACGAAGAAGCAATTACTAAACAATCTTCTGCATAACTTATTGCATCAATATGAAATTATGCTTCTGACTCTGTATACAATCCTTACAGGTACCTGTAAAAAGTAGGCTATGCTGTTCTACAGAAAAACCATACAATGTTTGAATTGTCTCTGCTGTTTTATCAATAATGCAGTGATTGTTTTTAGTGACCGCATTGCCTATATCAAAAAATCGATGACATACACTACAATGGAACCAGTGCGTGTGCAATTGCTTGTTTGCATAAAAGTAGCGCTCAGTACCATGCGCTTCGCAATGTAAGATAAATGATCCAGCAAGATGCTCAAGTTCAAGGTACTTGAGCGTTCGATATACCGAAGCAAGATTACATTTGAGTCTTTTTTGCGATACAAGTTGTTCATAAATTGTTCCTGCTGACAACGGTACCGATGATGTAGTTACCAGATCCAAAACTGTTTTTCTGATTTTTGTCATGGTAAATTTTTCCTCTGTTTTAATAACAATTTTTTATAGAGCAACCCACCTACCATACTAAAACTAAACAGAATACCTGTTATTAATACAATTATAGATCCTGCGGGTTTATCAGTTATCCATGCAATGTACACACCAGATGTTGAAGCAATACATGCAATAAGTGCTGCACCAACCATCATTCCTAAAAGACTCTTTACCCATAAAGTGAGCGTTCCAGCAGGAAGCACGAGCATTGCAATGACCATAATTATTCCAATATATGTTTGAACAAGCACAATCGCAACTGCAGAAAATAGTAAAATACTAAAATATATAAGCACTACAGGAATACCGCGAACTCTGGCAAACTCTTCATCAAACGAACTTGCTTCTATAAAAGGATAAAATAGTGTTACAGCGATAATCAAAACAACATCCAGCACAGCAAGCAGTACTAGTTCCTTAGTACTCACTAACAGAATATTGCCAAAGAGATAAGTCATGGGATCTGCGTATCCTGGCGTCATGTTTAGAAAAAGTATACCTATACTCATCCCCAGAGCCCAAACTGCATTAATTATTGTATCCTCCCTCTGTTTTGCCTTGAGTGAGACAACTCCTATGATTAGTGCAGAAAGAACAGCAAATAGTAGTGCTCCAATCAATGGAGAAAACCAGGGAACTATATTCTTACGTGAGAGAAAAAGAGCTAAACCTATTCCGCCAAGAACCGCATGTGATATTGCGCCAGCCAAACCACCAATCCGCCTTACTGTTATGATAGAGCCAAGAATCCCAAACAATACTGATGACAAAATTCCAGCGAAAACTGCGTTTCTTAAAAAAGGGAATACGGGATTAACGAGTGCATCGATAAAACTTTTCATTTTTTAGTCCCTTTATGCGATGGAAAAATCTCTGTATCAATTGCTGTTTCCTTACAACATTCATGTTCATGAGAATCAATGTCATGCCGGACAAGCACAGCCTGACCTCCGTAATGCCTGTCAATCATCGTTATCGATTTATCGAGTGTATGTTCATGTATACTTTGTGTTTCCTGCACTACATCACCGAGACAGAGCACTCTATCTACAGTGATAGAAGCTAAGGAAATATCATGGGTCACCAGAAGAACTGTTGTAGACTTTTTTAAATCAGCTAAAAGCTCATAGAGAGCGCGAACGCTGTCAACATCAAGATTTGCATTTGGTTCATCAAGAATGAGCAATCGTGGCTGTGCAGCAAGCGCTCGTGCGATGAGCACTTTTCTTCTCTGCCCTCCGGAAAGTTCTGAAAAACGTTTGTTTTTAAGCGATTCTATACCAAGATATTCGAGAGATTCTGCAAGTTTTGCATCTAAATCTTTTTTTACTAAACCTGTACCAAGCAAACCCTGTGCGATGACAGCTTTGACTGTTATTGGGAAAAGCGTGTCATAAAACAAATTTTGTGGAACGTACCCTATTAGCTCTGAACATGTTTCTGGGGATTTACCAAAAATATGTATGGTGCCTGCTGTTGGTTTTAATAGACCAAGAAGCAGTTTTAGCAAAGTTGTTTTACCAGCACCATTCGGTCCAATAAGCGTAGTTAATTCTTTTTCATGCAGATGAAACGTCAAATTGGAAAAAATTGGTTTACTGTCATAGGAAAAACTTAAATTTGCTACCTGAACTGCAATGGGTTTCACCATAATCATTTCCCTGAACGTGACAGAGCTGCAGTTAAAGCACTATAAATTGCTCGTATGTTATTTTCCCAGTCATATGCAAGCGGATCAAGTTCTACCACCTGTCCCCCTACAGCGTCCGCTATTTTTTTTGCAGCAACTGAAGAAAATTGTTTTTGAACAAATATTACTTGTGCATCTTCCTGCTTCATTGTATTGATAACTGCAGTGAGCTCTCGCGTGCCTGGTTCCTTACCATCTACTTCTATCGGTATTTGTTTAAAACCAATCTCATCGAGCAAATAGCCAAAGGCTGGGTGATATACAAAAATTGATTTTTTAGGAAACGCTTGTGCTGTTGCATAGAGCTCTCCTTTGAGCTCTTGTATTCGGTTGGTAAATTGTGCTTGATTTGTGCTAAAATAATTTTGCATTTCAGGCATCAATTGTGACAGTGCCTCACTCATAATGCGAGACTGCACTATTGCATTTGACAATCCGAGCCACACATGAGGATCCTTTCCTGTTTCATCATGATGATCGTCATGGAGCTCATTTTGTTCCTCTGCACTGTGAGTTTGCTCGGTATGATCGGCATCACTATGTGCTTCCAATTCACGGAATTGGATTCCCTCCGTCGTATCAATGCACTTGAGTGATGGTGCAATTGCTTTTAGTTTTGGAATGAGCACCGCTTCAAACTCTACACCTGTAGTAAACCACACTACCGCTTTACTCATTTGTAAAAGCTGCGACGGTGTCGGTTCATAGCTATGAGGGCTCTGTCCTTCTGGCACAATTATAACAATTTCAAACGTATCTTTACCGGCAACCTGTTCGACAAAATACTTTTGTGGTGCAATGCTCACTAAAATTATAGGTTTTTTGCTGCCAGCACTTTTTGTTCCCAGTGCCGCACTGCTACTTACACTTTGATGTTCTACTCCAGTTCTTGAGCATGCAATCACAAGAGCGATAACTCCAATCAGCGACAATAATCGTACCAACGAACGCTTCATGAGTTTTACCCCCCCTTGGTTATGCAAATGACTTGCATTTTTTGCAAATCATTTGCAATATACTGCCTGAGTAAGAAATCGTCAAGTAATACTCTCAGACAAACGCTCGTTAAGGACTTCTGGTTTCTCCCATCAAAATCTGCCACCAGTTATAGAGAGCTATCACCTATCAATTTTATTGCATACATGTGTGTACCATGCTCTTAGCAGTAAGCGACTGCATACATTTAGTAAGCTGATTAGACCATATTGCTTTTTCTTCTTTTGTCCAGAGTACTCTCGAGTAATACCGCCTGTCCCACACATGACCGCTCATGCCAAACTGTCTGTTTATATGAATGGAAAAGTTCATAAGTAAACGTTTCATAACCTGAGGAAGTTCATTATTAACTGTCGTAAGAATCATATGTATTTTTTCTTGAAACAGCACAAATCGATCAATGCTAAACCCATATTCCGCTTGTAGTGCAAAAAGAAATTCAAGAAATACTTTTCTACAATAATCCTGTTCCTGTAAAAACACTTTACAGTGACTCTGTACCATAATGTAATACGTTCCTCCTGGTATCAATTCACGTGATTTTCCCATCGTAATCCTCCATTAAGTATAATTTTTAGACAAACACAATTGCTGGTGCTGGCTTACAAGTCCAGCTGATACACTATTATTCACACACCCATGTAATTTTGCATGCAGAACAGCAGTTCTGCTGTACCATGCATTGAATTACTATAACGGCAGAAGCAGGAACCATATTGCATTTTTTATAATGTTTTTATACTGTTTTAGTATGAAACATCATTACAGACGATACTGTATTGTATTGATTATAATGTTCAGTACTGTAGGAATGCTTTTTGCCCATCCGCATGTACTTATCGATGTACGGCTACTATTTGAATACGATGGAGCGTATTGTACTGGTTTCTGGCAGGAATGGACATTTGATCCAATTTTCAGTGCCGAACTCATAGAAGGTTGGGATAAGGACAGGAATCGAACATTTAATAAAACAGAACAGCAGATGCTCTATAATCAAGCGTTTATCAATCTTAAAAACTATGGGTTTTATACCTTAATTAGAAAAGGCAAACATCGCATTACACCTTCCAAGGTAGAGCAATTTAGCGCATGGATAGAAAAAAATCAGGTTACGTATAAGTTTTTTGTTCCACTAACAACACAAGAATACAGTTATGATTTTAACATAGCAATTTTTGATACTACCTATTTTTGTGCAATTCGTTATAAAGAAAATTTTGCAGAGATAATTCAAAAACAGGAAGGAATGCCTATCCCACAACTATCTCATGCAGTTAATAAAAATTTTCCTGTGTACTATAATCCGCAAGGATCAAAACAGGATATGACAACGTATTCAAAACCAGCTCCAGGACTCCTCACTGCGTATCCAGAGGAAATTGTTGTTTCAGCGCCTAAGCAGGAATAATACTGCCATTTAGCAAGCATACATGACAGTTAGTGTTTTGTAAGAGGAGATACGTAATTGATTAAACCATCCACCAGTATCCAAAAATATTTCCTACTACTAGTTTTGAAATTTTTCTTACTTTATCCTCTTGTACATGCAAATCCTTTTTTTAGTAATGCAGATCGTAACGATGCACCCCCGACTCCAATGAGTTCCGGAACTGGACCTTTATGGAAACTACAGATTCAATTTAGAGAAAATCTTGCCGCGGTGTTTACTGACAGTGATTCACAAATAAAAATTCATACTATTCTCATTGCTATAGGCATCTCATTCATGTATGGTATTGCTCATGCGAGCGGACCTGGGCACAGGAAAACAATTGTTTTTTCCCTGTTTCTTGCCAACAAAACCCGATGGTGGGAACCACTCTTCGCTGGTTTTCTTTCTGCACTCATTCATACAGGCGCAGGAGCTGTAATTATTCTCGCCGTTAGCCTCATGCGAAATGCGCTCACTAACACCGCAGCTTCTGATGTAATTCTCGCATGGATGGATGGTATAACACTTTGTTTACTAATACTTATTTCTCTCATACTTGTAGCACGCACTATTTATAAACTGTTTCATATACAGCAATCGAAAAACGATGAACAAACGCAAGCAAAATCAAAATACAGTATTATTATTCTTGCTAGTCTTGTTCCCTGTACTGGAACAATCATGATACTGTTATTCTCACTGTATATTAATGCGCTAACACTTGGAATAGTATCCCTTATTGGAATAGCGCTTGGTCAGGGGGTAATTGTTTCTGCTGCAGCATATCTGGCATGGTTTGGAAGAGAAGGCATTTTTAAGGTACTAAAAAGCAAAGAAACAAC
>Ga0116184_10000558_pt1 | contig 42480 bp, 39 predicted proteins | sample AD_JPNNA5_MetaG_FD_89886 | JGI IMG/M metagenome (GOLD analysis project Ga0116184, IMG submission 89886) | Active sludge microbial communities of municipal wastewater-treating anaerobic digesters from Japan - AD_JPNNA5_MetaG | ecosystem: Engineered > Bioreactor > Anaerobic > Digestate | place... | reverse complement strand
GATGCAATCCCTGGCATACAAGAACAGACCCCGGAATTATTCGAGATCTATGGCAGGGTTGCCTCTACGGGGAGACCTGAGACCTTTGACATCTACTTCTCCCCTCTCGAAATCTGGCTGCATATCTCTGTCTCGAGCCCGGAGAAGGGATACTTCATTGCTCTCTTTGAAGATATCACGGAGAAGAAGAAGTCAGAGGCGCATCTTTCCTACCTCTCTGCCATCATCGAGCACTCCAATGATGCGGTTATTGGCAAGTCACTCGAGGGGGTGATCACGAGCTGGAACGCCGGGGCGGAGAGGATATACGGATACTCTGCCGAAGAGGCAATCGGCCAGCACATATCATTCATCGTTCCTCACGGCCAAGTCGAGAGTTCGCGTGAGATGATTGATAGGATCCGTAATGGCGAAGCGGTGGTCCAGTGGGAAGGGCAGCGGAGGACAAAAGACGGCAGGCTCATCGACGTGGCGCTCACCTCCTCACCGATCAGAGGAGCGGCGGGGGATCTCATCGGGGTCTCGACCATCGCAAGGGATGTCACCGAGCAGAAAGCAGCTGGAGAAGCCCTTCGCAGGAGCGAGGCAAGATTCAGGAACTACATCGAGCACGCACCTGACGGGATCTTTGTCGCAGATGAAAGAGGTAATTACCTAATGGTAAACCGGGCGGCCTGCGAGATAACAGGATACACACGGGATGAACTCCTTGAAAAGAATATACGGGACCTCATACCCCCCGCCGATCATCCCCTTGCATTCGAGCATTTCCGGCAAGTGAAAGGAGAGGGGGAAGCAACGGAGGAGTTAAGGTTTGTCACAAAAGATGGCGAGGTGCGGTACTGGCTCGTCAAGGCAGTGAGGATCAATAGCGAGGAGTTGCTCGGGTTTGCAAGCGACATCACCGAACGGAAGATGATGGAAGCAGAGATCCGGTCACTGAACACGGTCCTCGAACAGAAGGTCGAAGAGCGGACGAGGGCTCTTGAAGATGCGAACGTGGCACTGAAGACTGAAATTGTACAAAGGAAGGAGACAGAGAATCAACTCAAGCTTGCGCTGAACGAGAAGATACTACTCCTCCGGGAGGTGCACCACCGTGTCAAGAACAACCTTCAGATCATCATCAGCCTCTCGAACCTCCAGCTCCGCCAGATAGAGGATCCGAAGATGAGACAGGTCATGGCCGAGACGCAGAACCGGGTGCGTGCCATGGCGCTCGTCCACGAGAAACTCTACAAGTCAGAGAGTCTCTCGGATATCGATCTCGCAGAGTATGTCAGGTTCCTCACCTCCAACCTCTTTGCCTTCTACGAGACCGATTCCCGGAAAGTAGCCCTGAAGACCGAAATCAGGAAGATCACGCTCCCCATCAATACCGCGATTCCGCTCGGCCTCATCATCAACGAACTCGTCTCCAATGCCCTCAAGCATGCCTTTCCGCCAGGCAGGGGAGGGGTGCTCTCCATCTCTGCGAACCGGGATGGCGATACCATTACTCTCGCGGTCAAGGACACGGGTATTGGCATTCCTGGAGACCTGGACTGGCGGAATGCCCAGTCACTGGGACTTCGCCTTGTCATTTCCCTTGTCAACCAGCTGGACGGGACGATTGACCTTGACCGGACCGAAGGGACGGCATTTACCATGGTGCTGAAGGTGAAGGAATGAGACGATATCCCGACCTTTCCAATCCCCAGAAACAGGGGAAAGGAGTGGGACCATCAAAGATGGAAGGCACTCCCCGTTACGGGTTTGCGCTGACGGAAGGCATGTGGAAAGCGCTGATCGTGGCACTCTCCGGATCAGTCCTTCTTTTAACCGTTTACTGCCTGTCCCATGGCATTACCATCGTCTTCATGCACCTCTACTATATCCCCATTGTCCTTCTCGCATATCATTATCGCCGGTGGGGATTGTTGGGGATAATCCTGTTGAGTGCGGCGTACCTTGCACTTGTAGCGGCGTATGACTGGGGCCAGTGGATGGTCATTGATAGTGCCATCATCAGGGTTGTTGTGTTCATCGGTATTGGCGTGCTCGTCGTATACCTGTCAGAACATCTCGTCCAGGCAAGGGAAGAACTGAAACAAAGCCTCGAGATCCAGACGAGTATTATAGAGAACGCAAACGTCTGGATGATGGTCCTCGATAACAGAGGCACTATCCTCGAGTGGAATACGGCCGCAGAGGGAATGAGCGGGTATTCCGCAGCGGAAGTGAAGGGAAGCGCCGATATCTGGAAGCGTCTTTATCCCGAAAGGGAATACAGGAGAGAGATCACCACCCGGATTACGGATATCATTAGGAAAAACCGCTACCTAGAGAACCTGAAGACTACCATCACCTGCAAGGACGGCTCCCGGAAGGTCATGCTCTGGAATACCAAGGCACTTTCCCTTGAAACTGAAGATCCCAGACGTTTCATCGCCATCGGTATCGACATCACGGACCGGGCAAAGGCAGAGGAAAAACTGGAAGCAAGCGAAAAAAGGTACCGGGACCTAGTGGAGAACATCGACGAGGTCATTTACCTTCGGGACCGGGAGGGGATTATCACCTACATAAGCCCGGTAGTCGAGAAGATATTTGGGTATCTCTCCAGTGAAGTCCAGGGCAGGAGAATCGAGGAGTTTATTTATGAAATGAACCCCGATGAGGTGGAGAATGTCAAATCGAGCAGCAACAGAGGGAAACGCGAATCGTACCAGGTCAGGATTGTAGATAAGAAGGGGAATGTGAGATGGGTGAATATATCCGTCTCTCCTGTCGTTGAGGGAGGAACCTGCACGGCCGTGAGGGGAGTTATCTCAGAGATCACCTCACAGAAAGAAGCAGAATACGCTCTCAGGGAATCCCGGCGACTGCTTGAGAATATCCTGAATACCATCACGGCCAGGGTCTTTTGGAAAGACAAGAATCTTGTATACCTTGGCTGCAATGCCGCATTTGCACGTGATGCGGGGTATCAAAAGCCTGAAGATATCATCGGCAAGGACGACTACGCAATGGCCTGGCGCGATTTGGCGGAATTTTACCGTGCCGACGATCGTGCCGTAATCGAGCAGAACCAACCCAAGATCCTCTTTGAAGAGCCACTCAAAGATTCCACCGGAGAGATGCGGTGGCTTCTTACGAATAAAATTCCCCTTCTTGATGAAAAAGGGGAGGTGATGGGAGTTCTGGGCACCTATTTCGACATTACAAGTCGGAAAAAGGCAGAAGAAGCCCTGCGAAAGAGCGAACTGCGAAATACCCTCCTCCTTGAAGCAATCCCTGACCTGATGTTCATCATCTCTCGCGACGGGGAATACCGTGATTTCAAGGTCCCTGACGAGGCCATGCTCGCACTTCCTGTGGATCAAATCCGCGGGAAGAACATCAGGGATACCGGTTTCCGGCAGGATACCACAGAAATGATTCTTCATACTATCGACAGGGCGATCGACACAGGGCAACTCCAGAAGTGTGAATATGATCTCTCTCTACCCGTTGGAATCCGCCATTATGAGGCACGCATGGTTGCGCTCAACCAGGATGAAGTGCTCGCCATTGTCAGGGACGTAAGCGATCAAAAGGCCCTTCAGGAAGCACTCCGGGCAAGCGAGGAGAAGTATAGACTCCTGATCGAGAAGGCAGACGAGGGGGTCTGGATGGTCGACCGGGACTACCGGACGACCTTCGTCAATCCCCACCTCGGAGAGATGCTTGGATATTCCCCTGAGGAGATGCTCGGGAGACAGGTTATTGAATTCATGCCGGCATCCTATAGGGAAGTCCATTTGAAGCGTGTCCGCGAGCGTTTGGCTGGTAAAAGCGAACGCTTTGAGCAGCAGTTCATCCGGAAGGACGGATCCACCATATGGGTGAGCGCATCCACGAGCCCGATCATCAAGAACGGGGAGATCGTCGGAGCCTTCTCCCTGCTCACGGACATTACCAGTCGAAAAAAGGCAGAGGAATTACAGAAGCACTTTACAGAAGAACTGGAGCAGCAGGTGATTGCCCGCACCGAAGCCCTGAACGCGTCACTCAAGGAGAAAGTGGTGCTCCTGCGGGAGGTCCATCACCGGGTCAAGAACAATCTCCAGATCATCATCAGCCTGATGAACCTCCAGATGCGGAAGGCTGACGACCCAAGGTTAAAAGAGCTCCTCCTGGAGGCGCAGGATCGGGTGAGGACGATGTCGCTTGTCCACGAGAAGCTCTACCAGTCAGAAGACCTCTCGAGGATCAACCTATCTTCGTACCTCCACTCGCTTGGCACGCAACTCATCTCCTCCCATGGAGACATCGGACGGAAAATAACTTTACGTATGGAATTGGATCCTATCCTGACAGATATCAATATCGCCATCCCCCTCGGCCTGGTTGTAAACGAGCTGGTCTCAAACTCCCTGAAGCATGCATTCCCCGGTGAGATGAAAGGGAACGTGACCATCCGCGGGAAGTCCGAAAACGGGGATATCGTGGTGTCTGTTGACGACGACGGCATCGGGATCCCCCCCAATTTCGACTGGAGTACCGCACCAACGCTCGGGCTCTACCTGGTTCCGACGCTGGTGAGGCAGATCAATGGCAGGATCGAACGGGTGAGCGTAGAGAGGGGGACTAAGTATTGCATAATAATCCCCGCGGCAAGGAGAAGAGAAGAAACATGAAGGCAAGGCGGATTCTGGTGGTAGAGGATGAACAGATCGTCGCAGAGGACCTCAGGATGACCCTCGAGACCCTTGGCTACGAGGTGGCGGGCATCGCCAACAGTGGGGAGAAGGCTATCGAACTGGCTGGATCAGAGCGACCAGACCTCATCCTGATGGACATCATGCTTGCCGGCAGCATGGACGGGATCCAGGCCGCAGCGCACATCCGCAGGAGTTATGATATGCCCGTCATCTATGTCACGGCATATGCAGACTCAAATTTACTCGAGCGGGCGAAACTGACCGAGCCGTACGGGTACATTGTCAAGCCCTTCAACGAGCGCGAGGTCCAGTCCAACATCGAGATCGCCCTCTTCAAGCACCGCATGGAGTACGAGATCAGGAAACGGGATGCCATCCTCCTTGCGCTCGGGTTCGGAGTGGAATGGTTCCTCCGGCAGTTCTCGGATACCCACCGGATCATGCTCCAGGGCGCTCCGGAGAGGTGGGGATATGACTTTCACCCCATCCTTGAACAGATCGCGATCGCAATGGACCTTGACCGGGCGGCGATCTTCCGGTTCAGGGAGGGTGATGATAGCCTTGAGAACCTGGATATGATAAGCGAGTGGTCCATGGGAGTGATACCGTTCCGTGCCAAGGAGAAGGGAGACCTGGAAATTTCCTTATCAGAGATCGGTCTTGCGGGGTCGCTGCAGGAGATGAAGGCCGGAAAACCGGTCATGATACACCCCGCTGCACTCCCCGCCAGCGAACGCACCCTGCTGGAGAGTCTCACCATCCGCGCCGGAATAGTCCTGCCGGTCTTTGCGCATGACCAGATCTGGGGCCTCGCACTCTTTGCATCTGGCAAAGAACGCGAGTTCCTTGGAGAAGAGGTGGAAGCGATGAAGATCGCAGTCAACATCATAGGGGGGGCGGTCAGCCTCTACGTCGCAGCGGAAACGAGATCAGCAGGAGGGCAGCCCATCTGACATTCATATCCGCTGTAAATCAGGGTGGTTCCGGTCCAGCAGGGGATAGCTATCCACCGTGCGTGGGGAACATCAATGTTACCACTTGCAGAACCCATACAGGGCAGAGGTACACGGCATGACCACGATCCTGATCACGGAAGACGAACAGCTCGTTGCACAGGACCTGAAGTTGACCCTTGAGGGATTCGGATACACCGTTGCAGGGATTGCACAATCCGGGGAAGAGGCCATCCGGCTCGCGGAACAGGAGAGGCCGGACCTTATCCTGATGGATATCTTCCTCGCCGGTGCGATGACCGGCATCCAGGCAGCTGATGAGATACGCTCGCGCCTTGACATCCCTATCATCTTCCTGACCGCGTATTCGGAGGCCCAGATCGTCGAACAGGTCCGGCAGACCGGGCCATATGGCTACCTCCTGAAGCCTTTCAATGAGCAGGAAATGTATATTGCCATCGAGATCGCGGTCTACCGTCATTCCCTTGACCGGACGCTCCGGGAGAGCGAGCAGCGTTACCGGCTCTTTGTCGAGCACTTCCAGGGGGTTGCGTTCCGGCTCTCGCTTGACCTTAATCCGGTCTTTTTTCATGGGGCGCTCTCAGCCATCACCGGGTATACAGAGGAGGAGATCAAGGCAGGAAAACCCTCATGGAATGCCCTCATTCACCCCGATGACCGCCATACATACGGCAAAGAGATGCAGACGGCAGCAACCAATCCTGGATACACCCGCGAGTTCCAGTTCAGGATTTTTCACCAGCAGGGCTCGGTACGCTGGATACGCGCGTTCATTCAGAATGTGGTCGATGACAGGGATACACCCCTTTTCATCCAGGGCTCACTTTATGATGTGACCTCCATGATAGAGGCCGAGGAGAGGCTGCGTGCATTGAACGAGCACCTCGATGAGCTCGTGAAGAAGCGGACAGACGACCTCGAGGCGACCAACAGGGAGCTCTACCTGAAGAACCGGGCGCTTCAGATCACCACGGCGGGCACTCGGGCACTCGTTGTTGCAAAAACAGAGGCAGACCTGCTCGCCATCATCAGCCGCATCCTGTCGGTAACCGGTGCTTACCGCGGGTTCTGGATAGGCACGCTGGACGAACAGGGGGCAATTCAGTCACAATCTGCATCTGGAAACACATGCAGATTCGATAAACAGCCATCAGGAACCGATGCCCTCCCACCCTGTATCAGGGTATCAATCCGGGGGGAGGGAGTCATGGTATTTGACAATGAGACCGAGACCTGCAGCCGGTGTCCCTGGAGAAATGAACAGGGAGGGGAGCACATCCTCACAACGCGCCTTTACAGCGATACCCGTATCCTGGGCGTGATCTCGGCTGTGCTGCCCGGCCATCTCATCCCTGATGCATCTGAGAAGACCTTGTTCCAGCAGATGGCCCAGGAGATCTCATTTGTGATTGGGTATATGAGGGCAAGTGACCGGGAGAAGGTGGCGTTTGAGCAGATCTCCCGTATCCTCGAGCAGCTTGCGACCCTCAATGATCACATCCGGAATCCATTGCAGGGGATTGTTGGCTATGCAAGCCTTATTGATGACCCCGGCGGCGAGAAGGTCATTGACCTTTGCATGAAGGTCAACGAGATCGTGGACCAACTTGACAAGGGTTACCTCGAGTCAAAGAAGGTCCGGAGTTTCCTTGAGCGCCACGAACGAATCTTTCGATCACCGGAGGAAGAGAGAAGATCAGTGCCATGGAGAAAGCATGTCGTTTCCCCATCAGCTAACGAACAAAGGAAGCATCCATGACCGCCATAGCAATCATCGATGACGATCCCTACATCGTCGAGATATTCGCCCTCACGTTCGAGCGGGGAGGGTATTCAGTCTTTTCCTATACCGATCCCATGCATGCGCTCAAGAATCTCCCGTCCCAGAACCCCTGCGTGATCATCCTCGACCTCATGATGACCCCTATCACCGGGCTCCAGTTCCTTGACCGTTGGAAGACACTCGACCCTCACCGCAGCATCCCGGTCATCATCCTCTCTGCATGGGACGTATCCCCCCAAGACAGGGAGAAGTATGCAGGACTGGTTACGAGGATCATCCGCAAACCGGTGCTGCCAAAGGTGCTGCTTGAAATAATCGGAGAACTCTGTCATGCCGGGGAAGGGAACGAAGCCCTCCAATAGTTACTGCTGCCATGTTGCGCATGGTGCCCTCCCCCCGACTGAATCACTTCTTTTTATCCCGGGGGATGACCCATCACGCAGGGTGTTACGCATATTGCATCATGCGGAGGGGATTCCCGCCAGGTGAATGTTGGGGGCTCTCCTCCCTGCGCGGGTGCGGAACGGGACTGTCACCGCCCACCCTGCCTCACCTGATAATCATTCATCCTCGTTCCTTATGTGGGAGATGACCCTGCCCCCGCATAATTACCCCCCCCCTCACTCTTTGAGGTGAACGCTTGCCATCGTACAGAGGAGGAGATAGTGCGAGGACGCATGCTGCGTTTATTTTGATCTCCTGATTCTCAATAGTGGCACGTGGAAAAGGCCTTTATCCCGGCGGGCTGAAAAGACAGTGATACTATCGTAGTGTGCATGGAGAGAAACCCCTGGTCCTGCCCGGAGGACGGGGGAAGGGGAAGGGATTTGGATGCCCGCCAAGAAAGAGATAATCGGAGAGCTCGGTGAGGAAGGGCTGATCCTTCCGACGCTCGTGAACAACGCCCTTGCCGCAAATGACCGGATCAAGTACTTCTTCACCCTGCTCCAGGCGGCCCAGGCGAGGGCCGAGAGCCCTCACGCAGACTTCCCTAGCCTCAGGGTGGAGAGAGAGGCTGCGGGTATCGGGACAACACTCTATGACAGGGTGGTGGGAGACGCAGAGATGGCGATGGAGGGGGTCATTCGAATCCCCAACGCATCCCAGTTGCTCAGCGAGGTGAGGGAAAATCTCCAGGAGATGGCAACCCCCCTGCTTGTGCGTGATGATGCCGAAGCCTCGGCTTTCCGGGAACGGTTGGAGACACTCAAAGCGACCATTCCGGCAGGAGAGGGGGACCTCGTTGGGAAGGCGGCAATCGAGGCGATGACCGCGGGCCAGAGAGGGGACGGCGACAGCGTCCATCTGCTGGTGATGGACATGCACAAGGCCCTGAACCGGCTCCAGGGTGACCTTGCAAGCGAGGTCATTGACGGGGCAATGGCATATCTCCTCGAGGACGAGGACCGAAACCTCGTCATGGCATTCATGTCGGGTGTCAACCGCACTTCACCCCTGAAGTTCGATCACTCCGGCCTTGGGACCACCGCGACCAGGAATGGCCCTAAACTCATCATCCAGAATGATATCGGGATGACCGATGCCCATGTGCTGGTGATCACTATCGAAGGTCGCACCGTAACCATCACGTATACCGATATCCACATGCCAAGGCTCCAGTTTTTCCAGGGGCTCTTTGAGGGGAGGAGAGTCAGGTGGGCAGATACGCTCTCGAAGAAGGGCGCAGCAACTTTCGAGAAGAAGATCTACCACCTCTCCACGGGCACGTATACCGCGCAGGATGATGACGACCTGGCGCAGTTCCTCTCGTTCGCAGGGTCGCGCCTGGTCTTTCTGATCGACTGGAACCGCGCCAGAAAAAGGCTCAGGAACTTCCTCCTCACAAAGGATGCGGTTGCAGTCCTCAAGTGGGCCGCGGACCACGATTTCGGGCACATGGGTTTCCTGCTCCTCGGCGGGGAGAAGATGATCTATGATGCGATGGAGATGAGCTCACGGGTCCCCATGCGGTATGGCGAACCGCTCCACCAGATCCTCGGGCGCGAGAGGAGCACCGAGTATTTCCAGTGGGTGCTCCGTGTCTCTGCAACCGGCCTCCTTGCGCACAAGTCACCTTTGCTGATCCAGGATGAGATCAAGGCCGAGTTGCTCCGGTACTTCCGGTCGGCCCACGAAGGCCTGATGGAGATATGCGAGGAGCACGCCACGCTCACTATCAGCGTCGCGACAGTGGTAAGGGAGGCGCTTCAGCATATCCAGAGGGGGGACGATGTCACATTCATAGGGAGAAGCGCACGAAGGGCGAAGAAATGGGAGAGCGAGGCGGACCGCGCGGTCACCGCGGTGCGCACCCTCTCCAGGAAGATAGAGAACGCAGCGTTCTATTCACAGCTCATCTTCACGGCTGACGATGCGCTCGATTTCCTGGAGGAGGCATCCTTCTACGTCACGCTCATCCCGTCCGTCACCTCTTCGCGGAAGATCAACCAGTCCCTGGTGGAGATGGCAGAAATTGCTGAGCGGAGCGCCCAGGAGTTCCTGAAGGCCCTGATCGCCTCGCAGCATGTGTACAAGGGATATAGCAGGGATGACATGCAGGAATTCCTCCAGGCGGTCGACCATGTCCTCTCACTCGAACGGCAGGCCGACGATGCCCTCCGCCTCGCCCAGAAGACCATCCTTGTCGAGTCGCGGGACTGGAAGGAGATGCAGGTCTACAGTGACCTTGCCCGGACGATCGAGGAATCTACAAATTCCATGATGAAGGCAGCCTTCCTCATCCGGGACGACATCATGGAGAGGATGAACCGATGAGGGCGAGGTTGGCATGACCCCCACAAAGCTCTTTCCCCGGATGGTCACGTTCGGCTGCGGCCTCGACGAGAGTGTCCCGGCCGAAGAGTTCGGCAACAAGGCTGCGAGCCTTGCCACCATTGCCTCCCTCGGGATCAGGGTGCCCCCGGGGTTCTGCCTCGGGGTTACCCTCTGCGAGGAGTACTTTTCCTCAGGACGCCAAATGCCGCCTGACATGCCGGACCTCCTTGCAGCCGGGATCTCGCGCCTGGAGAGGGCAACGGGGCTCTCGTTTGGCGGCAACAGGAGGCCGCTCCTGGTCTCTGTCCGTTCCGGGGCCCCGGTATCCATGCCGGGAGTGATGGAGACCATCCTGAACATCGGGCTCTCGCGGGAGACTGTCCGCGGCCTTATCTCCCTTTCCGGAAACCCGAAATTCGCGTGGGACTCGTACCGGAGGCTCATCCAGAACTTCGGGCAGGTGGTATGCCACCACTCTCCCACGCATTACCATGCAGCGCTCCGCGAGGCGATGGAGCAGGAGGGTGTCGAGGACGAGGTCGAGCTGGACGCCCGGTCGCTGCAAGACCTTGCCACCGAGTACGAGCGGATATTTGCACAGAACAGCGGCGAGAAGTTCCCCGCAGGGGCCATGCGGCAGCTGGAGCAGGCTGCAGAGGCGGTCATCCTCTCCTGGGAGAGCCCCCGTGCCGAGGCCTATCGGAGACTCAACCTCATCAGGGAGGCGCGGGGGACCGCGGTCACAGTCCAGGCGATGGTGTTCGGCAACATGGGCTCCCGCTCGGGGGCGGGTGTTGCCTTCACGAGGAACCCCTGGAAAGGGAATAACGAGCTGCTGGTGGACTTCAAATTCGGGGCACAGGGTGAAGACGTGGTCTCGGGGGATCAATCGGTGAGTACCCAGCGGGAATTCCAGGAGGCGCTCCCCGAGACTTTTGCCGAACTCGTTGAGACCGCGAGGAGGCTGGAATCACATTACAGGGACATGCAGGACCTCGAGTTCACGGTCCAGAACGGGGATCTCTATATCCTCCAGACCAGGAGCGGAAAACGCTCCCCCTACGCGGCGTTGAAGATCGCAGTCGATCTCTGCCAGGAAGGGGTCATCTCACCCTCGGACGTCATATGGATGCTGCGGGACGTGGACCTCGATGGAGTCTCTGTCCAGCGTGTCAGGACACGGGACCACCCCCTCGCAGTAGGGATCCCCGCGTCGGGCGGGGTTGCATCAGGGGAGATTGCGTTCACCTGCGCGAGCGCCGAAGCGATGGAAGCGGAGGGGAGGCGTGTGATCCTGGTCAGGGAGACCCCCTCCCCTGACGACATCCCGGGGATTCGGGCGGCAATCGCCCTCCTCACTGCAAGGGGTGCCCGGACGGCACATGCGGCGGTGGTGGCAAGGCAGATGGGAAAGGTCTGCGTGGTCGGGTGCGAGAGCCTGGTCATTGACGAGGCGAGGCGGAGGTGCCACATCAGCGGGCAGGAACTGCGGGAAGGCGCCACCATTACTGTCGACGGGAACTCGGGGAAGGTATTCCTCGGGGAGGTGGAGCACTCGTCGGAGCGGCCCACTGCACTCATCGCGATGGTGAGGGAGTGGGAGCAGTCCCTGCACCCGTGAACCGGCCCGGACCCCGGAAAGTCAGGACGGGCCTCCTTGCTCGCGGCGAATCCTGGAAGAGGCGTACTTCATCAGCGGGTACACACCGTCGGTCATCGGGTGGACCTCCATGAACCGGTCAAAGTCATGTACGGTGACCCCAAGGCGCATCAGGAACGAGTGATAGGCGGCGAGTATCCCCGCGGCGGGCCCAGCAGTGTATACTCCGCCAATCTCTCCCGACTCCTTCGAGACAAGGATGCCCGCAATCCCCGTGTGCCCCTGCAGCACCGACCAGAAGGTCCCGGGGCCGGCAGGTCCAGGGCTCCCGAACGCCACCTCGTCGCTATTCCCGTCACCTTCGACGAACGCGTACTCCGACGCGAGGTTCATTGACTGCGGGATGGGAATACAGTCGGGGGGAGGGTCCCGGCCAAGGATGGAGGCTGCGGCGACTGCGCCCTCGTATCGTGCAACAGGGGTGAGGCAGCGGGAACCGGTCACGTCCCCGCAGGCATATACGTCAGGGTTGCTGGTAGCCATCGAACGATCAACGATTATCCGCCCGTCCTGCCCCTTTCGAATCCCGGCAATCATGGAGGAGTTTGGGACCAGCCCGGTCGCGACAAAGACCCCGTCGCAGGGGAACTCAGTCCTGCCCTTTCCGGTCGTGAGAACGGCGCGGGTAACCACGTCGTCTCCCATAAGCCCGCTCACCGTGCATCCCTCGTGGATCGTCACCCCTTCGAGGTCCCTTGCCGCAAGTTCCCGCAGTTTCGGGTGCATTCCTTTCAGAAAAGTACTCCGGGCAGCCAGCATAACATCGGCGCCGAATTGCCTGAAGATGAACGCAAACTCCGCCGCCATGATCCCTCCCCCGATGATCAGGAGGTGCTCCGGGACTCTTTGCATCGACGAAAGGGTGTGGGGAGTGTATACTCCGCCGAGCCGGATCCCGGGAATGTCCGGGATGCGGGGGAGCGATCCGGTGGCGATCACTATCTTATCTGTTTCAACAGGCACGCCGTCCACATACAGGGAACTTCCATCCACCCTGCCCGTCGCTCCCTGCCTGATCTGCACACCGCAGCCCCTCGTCTCGGCATCGAGCACCGAGGCGATCTTTGCCTGGACCTCTCTCATTCCGGAAATAGTCCGGGAAAACGAGACCTCGGGGACATGGTCAAGGATTCCGAGCGAATGGAGGGTCCGGGATACGAAGAGGTGCCTCGCGATATCGTTCAGGGCGCAGACTGCCATGCAGCCGTGGTGGAGGCACTGGCCCCCGAGTCCCCCCTTTTCGATGAGGACGACCTCCCTTCCAGCCAGGCCAAGCTGCATCGCTGCGATCCGGCCCGCAGGCCCTCCGCCGAGCACCCCGATGAGGGAATCGACTGTCAGAAGACCTCGACTCCCTCGTCCATGGGTTCGGAAAGGACTTCGCCGGTGTAGGCGTTCACTTCCACGATCTTCTTGCCCCGCACCTGCCAGACGGGGATGAACGCCTGCTGCAATCGTATCTGGATATTCTTCCTCTCAGGTCTCATCACCTTCTCCTCGTATGAGATAGCATCGCCGATCACCTGCCGGATCCGGATCTTCCGGGTGAGGCTCTCGATCACCTCCGCGAGTATCTTTTCTGTCGCGTCCTCTTTCGTGAGGCGGGGCTGCACCACCTCGGCGTTCCGGGGAACGGCTCCCTCGGTCATTGCTTTCCAGTCAGCCTCCATCTTGAGGCCGTTGATCGCGTTGATCCCCCCGCTCCCTTCCGAGTCGAAGGCGACCCGGTTATCCTTGTATACCTGTTCCCCCGAACTCTGGTAAGAGTAAACCCAGTACGGCATGAACCTGAGGCTTGCCTGCCCCTGGGCCTTCGCGATCTGTTCGGCCGCCTGCTTCTGGAGCCTCACGGGAAGATGAGAGATGATCACTCCTCCGGTATCCTCCTCCTGGATTGCCGACCGCACATCTCCCCCCGCGAGCGTGGCCTTGGAAGAGGCCTGCCTCCTTGAGCCGTCTGAAAACGAGAGTGCGAGGGGACGGTCGAGGATCGCATCCAGGGCCGCCTCCCCCGCGTACCGGATGAACTCGTCGCGTCCCCATACGATGCAGTTGCCCGCACCGGCAGAAGGGTCGAGGGAGAAGAGGAGTTTCTTGTAGGTTATCTCCTCCCCATCTTTCATCAGGCGAAAGGCACCGCTCTCGTACTCCCCGATCTCTCCAGGGTCGTTGCTGCATAAAACCATGAGATATTCATCATCCCGTTCGGCCAGGTCAAAGGGGTCCTCGAGCGTGTTGACCGAGAATCCTGCTGCCTCCAGGATGGACTTTATCGCATTTCTCGCCCTTTCCCGAAGCTTTTCGTCCATTAACCATACATTTCCTTCATCTTATAGAACAATTTTTCTATTGACAGGAGAGATTCAATGAACAGATGAATCTCCCCCTCAAGTTCGTGCATACCCGGATAGAGGAGTATGCCATGCAGGTGACGTTTGACCCCCGCGAAGGCAGAGGGACTGTCGTTTACAACCTCTCCCTGATCAGAAAAGATGACCTCGAGTATGCCATCTCGGTCATGAAGGATGCATTCAAGGCAGGGATATGCGTGAGTGGCCTTGTACGGTTCATCGAGGAGGGAGCCCCGGTGGGAGATTTCCAGGTGCCCGCAGGGCACTGCGCCATCATCACGATGTGCAGTTCCACGCTTGACGGGATCCTTCTCAGGAAGGGTGTCCCCTCGAACCCCATCGGGGGCGGTGTGGTGGAGATAGAGAACAGGATCCCCAGGCGGTTCACCCACATGATCCTCTACGAGCACACGACCATCGACCCGCTCCAGGCCCTCATCTCCCAGGAGATCACCTCGGTCAACGAGATGATGCGGAGGGGAAGCGGCAATATCCTCGCGAACATCCGGCAGTGCCACATGGAGGCCGAGACTCTGGTGGGAGAGGTGATCGACGACCTTGCCGGCAGCAGTTTCTCTGGCATACTTGATGTGGGCCTCCCGAATACCCCCGCACTCGGCGTCACTGTCGACCCCCAGTACATGGGGATTGTCGCGCTCGGGGGGACGAATCCCATGGCAGCAATAAAGGAAGGCGGCGTCTTTGTGGTGACCCAGGCTATCAAGGGGCTGATGGAAGTCCAGGAGATGCAGGAGATCCTTGAATTTTAACCCGGTAAGGCCCCGCTGGCAGAGAGGATCTCCCAGTAGAGGGAGAAGAACTTCACAAACCCTCTTGACTCGGAGAAGAGTGCGGTAGACCCCTCTTCACCGCATACCATCACGACCATTGCCCTTTTCTGGTCGAGGAGAAACACTCCCCCTGCAATAGATGCGGCCTTGAGATTTTTCAGGGACTCTGGCGGGGACTTCACGCACACCGAGATACCGTCATGGATTGGACCGTCCCACCGATCGGTCACCACCCGGATGGTGGCGGCATTTTTCTTTGCACAGAGGGTCGCGATGATCTCATCCCTGAGAAACCCGCCGAAGAACACGGCATCGATGGAACACTCCGCATTCTGGAGCAGGTCGATCAATCGGGAGCGGATGTGCTCGTCACCGTAGATGCTCCATATCAGCTCCTGGTCGCCACGCTCCTTGGACGACCTGTCCCTGTAGATCCGGGAGAGCATCTTCTTTGCGCGGGCAGCATCCGATTCGACCATCTCCAGCAGGTGATCGATCCCGTCTTCAGGGGGGACGGCCTCGAACCTCTTTGGGGTGGTGTGCGAGACTGAGACCAGGTTCTTCTGGATCAGCCGGTCGAGAACCGGGTACACCGAGGCACGAGGCACTCCCGAGATCTCGTGAATATCGGTTGCAGTTGCGCCCGAGACCTTGAGAAGCCCGACATATACAAGGGCTTCATACTTGGTGAGGCCGAGAGACTTGAGGGATTCCGTCAGGGGAAGGTGGGATGGGTGCATTTCGGCCATTACATACCATTATATATGGCGAATCTTAAATGTTGTTATAGCAATAACAACAAGTGATTTGAAATGTATATGCGTCATTTCGTTATTCTGGCCATTTTATTCGGTTTAATTGGAACGCCGGTCATGGCAGACGTCAAGTACCTGACTGGGGACCCGGACCTCTCCGCGTCCGTGGCCGGAAGAAACGAGTTCTCCCCTGGTGAGGATGTCATATTGAAAGTCAATATCGAGAACCGGGGGCTGATTGACATGAAGTTTGTCAGGTCCGGCATTGTCGAGCGGGACGACCTGCCCAGCACCGCAAAGCTGGTGAAAGCCGGACTGGGCGCCGGAGACTCCCCTCTCGTCATCAGGTCTGATCCCCAGATGGCAGGGGACATTCCCGGTGGAAAGACGGCTTCTGTCTCGTTCTCGGTCAAGGTGCCTGCGGACGCCATGGCGGGAGATTACATCCTGCCCCTCACGGTCCATTACGTCTACCTGAAGACCGCGGAACAGTACGGGCAGGACGCCATCTCCTACACCTACAGGGACGTTGATAAGACCCTTGACCTCCCTGTCAGGATCAGGCCGAAGGCCATGCTCGAAGCAGGTTCTGTCAAAACCGAGCATTTGAATGCAGGCACGGAAGGGTACCTTGTCCTCACCGTCACGAACCGGGGATCGGAAGATGCACGGGATGCCGTCCTCAGGATTGCAAGAAACGGCAACAGCCCCGTCATCCCGACCGACAGCAGCCTGTACGTGGGGGATTTTTCTGCCGGCAGCAGCAGGGAGGTTCGCTTCAAGGTCTCGGTATCGCGTGATGCAGGAGAGGGGGAATACCCGCTTGACCTCTCCTGCCGGTACACTGACCGCGATGGCGACGTGGTGACATCAGATGTCCTTACAATCGGGGTTCCCGTCGGAGGAAAGATACAGTTCTCGGTTGTCTCCCCGCCACCAGAAGTGCGTGCAGGTGGAAAAGCGGTCATTGAGGTGGAGTACCAGAACACGGGTTCAGCGCCTGCAAGGCATGCCCAGGCCCGGATCAGCGCGGTGGACCCTTTCACGAGTAACGACGACTCCGCGTATCTCGGCGACCTTGCCCCTGGAGAGAAGGCGATCGCCAGGTACGAGGTGAACGTGGACGCAGGCGCGACCATTAAGGAATACGGCCTTGACTCCGAGATCCGCTACCGCGATGCCCTTGACAACAGCGCGATCTCCGACACGATGAAGGTGAGGGTGAGGGTGGTGGAAGGTGGAAGCCCCCTCCTCCTGGTCGCAGTGATTCTCGTCCTCCTCGCCTGTGCAGGCGGAGCGGGATATTATATCCTGAAGAGACGCACCTAACACACGATGCAGAACTGGCGAGAGCATGTGGGGGCGCCCGAGCTCCGATACCTGGAGGACCTGAGATCCGTTCTCCGGGACCCCGAGTGCTCCTGCAGCGGCCCTGCCTATTCGATGTACCGTGACCTTGCAGCCTCACCTGACGACCGGGTGTGGATGGCATCCCTCGCGATCCGTTTCGATATTACCTGCATTCCGCCGGCCATCGTATGTGGGGAGTATGTGAAGACCAAGGGCCATTACCACCCAGAGAACGCTGCAGGTGCCGGGTATCCCGAGATATACCAGGTATTCGAGGGAAAAGCCCATTATCTCCTGCAGGCGCGCGAGTTATCGGAGGTGTTCCTCGTGGAGGCCATGGCAGGCGATACTGTCATGGTGCCGCCAGGATTCGGCCACGTGACGATCAACCCCGGCGAGGACGAACTGGTGATGGCAAACCTCGTGTCCGCGGAGTTTTCAAGCGATTACGGCTTCTATGAGGTGCATCGTGGCGCCGCATATTACGAACTCTCCGACGGCACCCTGGAAAAAAACCCGGAATACCCCCTGGTGCCGGAGCCGGTCAGGGTGCGGGCAGCAGGTTTCCTGACGAGATCGCCCTTCAGGGGACCGATTTACGACCTGGTGAAGGAGAGGGATCTCCGCCTCGGGTGCCTCAATCACCCCGAACAGTTTTTGGACTTTTTCATCCGGACGGGGTGAGGCCGGGTGGCGGGAGCCGCTTATGCTCGCTTGCCCTGACCATCGCGAGCACCTTCTCCTCCACAGCGCCCCGGCTCTTCCATCCTGACCTGGAGAGGGAGGCGAGCGCTGCATCGATCTCGGCATAGGTGAGGCCGATCTCCTCTTCGTCCCGCTGACCGGGCCATAGTCCGGCCGAGGGAGCCTTCTTCAGCACCCGTTCTGGGAGATCCATCGTCTCCGCCATCGCATAGACCTCTGTCTTGTACAGATGTATGATCGGCTGGATATCTGCGGCGCTGTCCCCGTGCTTCGTAGAGTACCCGAGGAGATACTCGGTCCGGTTGGAGGTCCCGCACACGAGCCTCCTGTCCCGGTTGGCATGGTAATAGAGGATCGTCATCCGGGTCCTTGCCATGAGGTTCCCGAGCAGGTATGGGCTCTCGGTGTATCCCGGTATCGTCCGGTATGCATCAAGGATGGGGTCAATACTGATCACGAGGCATTCCATGTGGAGCCTCCGGCAGATCTCTTCGGCATCCTCGATATCCTCGGGAAGGGTCACGCTGCTTGGGAGGATAAGGGCACGCACGCGTTCCCCGCCTACCGCCCTGCAGCACATGGTCGCGGCAACTGCCGAGTCTACTCCCCCTGAGAGCCCGATCACGATCCCGGTACTGCCGCTGCTCCAGTACGCGTGTCTGATCAGATGCTCAATCCTCCCCAGTTTGCATCCCGTATCCTGGTCCATGGAATTCTCCCTGCCCATTCTCATTGCACGGAAGAGGTCACCCAGGCCCGGCAAGAATCTTTTGCACTCACTGGCTGCAGACTGAACGGCCACACGTGTATTCCTGCCCCCGGCAGGCTATATCCTCTCCCGCGAACCATCCCCATCTCTTGCCCAGTCTCATAAGCCATGGCCCACCTCGGAGAGGATCTGGCAGTGCCGGCACACGTCACCGCAGGGCTCACCACACCGCTCGCAGACGTGCACGTCCCGCTCACGCGCTGCACCAAACTCCGAGAGTTCCTCTCCCAGGTTGACCAGGGCGTAGCGTGTACCGGGGTGGTCCCAGGCATACGCATTCAGCATCCTCCGGATACCTGCACGGAGGGCATTGTGGGAGTAGGGGCACCGGCCGGTGTCGATACGCCCCGTCTTCAGGTAGGAATAGAGGGCGACCTCGCGCTCGGGGATATGGAGGAACGGCTTTATCCTCGGCACCATCCCCTCCCGTGGCCCGGAGGCCCGCAGGAGTCTTCCTGAATCTCCTCTAAGCACGTTCATCAGGACGCTCTGGGCCTCGTCGTCCAGGTTTAACCCGAGCGCAAGGCGTGTGGCGTGCTCCTCCCTTGCGGCAACGTTCAGAAGGTGGCGGCGAAGCACCCCGCAATAGGAGCAGGAGAGTGTATCGCCCTTTCTCGCGACGATCCCGTCGATAGTCATCCCGTAGTGTTCGCGGAACGAGACCGTGACGTGAGGGACTCCGAGGCCCTCGGCGATCCTCCTGGCCTCACCGGGGTTCCGGTACCCGTCGATCCCCTCGTCGACGGTGATGGTGAGCATCTGGACGTCCCGCCTCCGGCAGAGAAGGGAATGGAGAAAGTGCAGGAGAGCGGTAGAGTCCTTCCCCCCGGAGAGGGCGACGGCGACCGTGTCATTCGGGCGAATCCACCTGCGCACCCGGATGTCCCGCTTTGCCTTGGCCTCGAAGTCAGCAAAAAAATGCTCCCGGCAGAGGTGGAGGCCGGAATAACGCTGGAATAGAATGGCAGGGCGCCTGCACTTGCTACAGCGCATGGGGGAGATCAGATCAACCTTTATCATCCGGATAGATAAATTGTGTAGCACACATGGCAATTTCTGCCGACCATATCCGGCAGCTCCACCCCTACGAGATTCGCATTCTGCATACCCTGGAGCGCCTGATGAGGACCCATGCCTGGGTCCCCCTCGAACTGATCAAAAAGTCCACCGGGTTCTCCGAATCCGAAACTCTCTTCAGGCTCGGCCGGCTCATGGAGATGGGCATGGTCCGCTATGACGTGGTGCCCTACGAAGGGTACAGCCTTATCTTTTCAGGATACGATACCCTTGCCCTCCTCTCCCTTGCGAGGAAGGGGACGGTGTCCGCACTGGGCCCGAAGATCGGGGAGGGGAAGGAGTCGGTGGTATACGAGGCAGTTGGCCTTGGGAGCCTTGCCCTCAAGTTCCACCACGTCGGCCAGCGGTCCTTTCAGTCGGTCAGGATTTCGCGGGAGTACCTCCCCGAGGAGGGGCATTGCCCCTGGGTCTTTGCGTCCCGGTTCTCCGCAGAGCGGGAGCATGCGGCCCTCAAAAGGCTCCACCCCCGTGTCCGGGTCCCCATTCCCATCGACAGGAGCCGGAACGTGGTGGCGATGGAGTTCATCCACGGGGTGAACTTACACCGGTGCCGCCCTGAAGACCCGTCGGGAATCATGGAGTCGATTCTTGAAGCGATAGGAGAGGCGTACCGTCTCGGCGTGATCCACGCCGATCTCTCGGAATACAACGTGATGATAGATGGAAATGAAGTGGTGCTGATCGACTGGCCACAATGGATCTCCCCTGACCACCCGAACGCCTGCCATGTCCTCGCCAGGGATGTCGAACACATCCTGCGCTACTTCTCGCGCAAGTTCAGGGTCACCGCCAACCCTGAGGAAGCCCTCGCAAGGGTGACCGGATGAAAGTCTTTGGCATTGACGTGATCAAGGGCTCGGTGCGGTCCAGGTCGAGGAGGCCGATGTATGCCCTGGTGGTGATGTCAGGCCGCGAGATCGTGAGCGAGTCGGAGGTTTCGGGATTCCGCCTCCTGCGCCTGCTGAATGCAGAGACCCCTGACATCCTTGCAGTCGACAGCCTGCAGGAGATTTCGGTTGATCAGCATGACCTCTTCTCCTTCCTCCAATCGCTCCCTCCATCGGTGCGCCTTGTCCAGGTGACGGGTGGCGAGAGGAAGGAGACCCTCGGCAAGGTCGCAAGCCGGTACAATATCAGTTTCAACCGGTTCGATCCTTTTGACGAGGCCCGGACGATCGCGAGGGTCGCGGAGCTCGGGGCAGGTGCCGAGGTGGTTGCATTCGAGAACGAGAGCGAGATCGTGGTCAGCAGGCATCGTTCTCCAGGAAAGGGCGGCTGGAGCCAGAACCGGTATGTCAGGAAGATCCACGGGGCGGTCCAGGCAAAGGCAAGGGAGATTGGCCTCGCGCTGATGGCGGCGGGGCTCCGGTACGAGAAGAGGGAGACGCGGGCGTTTGGAGGGTGCAGCAGGGTCGCGTTCACCGTGCAGGCACCCCGCGACCAGGTACCGATCTCCACGTTCCGGGGAGCGGATGTCCAGGTACGTATCTCAGGAAAGAGGCTGGAGCGGATACGGTTCCGCCCGCTCTCCAGCAAACCCCCCTACCTGATCGCAGGGATAGACCCGGGGACGACCACTGCAATCGCTGCCCTCGATCTTGACGGAAACCTCCTCCTGCTGCAGAGCTCCCGCCAAATCTCCATGTCCGGGGTGATTGAAGCGCTCTACCGGGTGGGAAAGCCGCTTATCATCGCCTCCGACGTGCATGACATGCCGTACTCGGTTGAGAAGATCAGGAGAGCCTTCAACGCAGTTGCACACACGCCGCGGCAGGACATGAGCGTTGAGGCAAAGCACGCACTCACCTCGGGATATGTGTACCAGAACGACCACGAACGCGATGCGCTCTCTGCAGCTCTGGAGGCATACCGGACATACCGCAACAAGTTCCAGAGCCTCCAGAAGAGGGTCCCGCCGGGGTACGAACTCGACGAGGTGAGGGCCGGGATCGTCCGCGGCCAGTCCGTCGAGCAGGTGATTGGGGACCTGAAAGGGAAGGCGGCACCTGCCGATGAGCAGGCCCCACCCGTAGAGATCGAAGCGGCTCGAGACGAGCGCATACGTATCCTGGACGGGACAGTCAAGAGGCTGCGGGTCCTCGTGGGGGAGCTCCAGGAAGAGGTCGAGGAGAGGGATCGCCAGGTGGTCCGGTTGCAGGAGCGGCTGAAGAGAGTCCGCTCCCGGCAGGACCAGAAGGTGCGGGTCGACGCGGAGGTCACCAAGAGGGACGTGATCATCCAGAACCTCAAAAAAAGGCTCCGCAAGGAGGAGAGGGCGAACCGGGCACTGAAGAAACGCATTGAGAGGATGAAGGAGTTTGATGAGGCCCTGTTGTCCGGAGAGACCATCCCGCTCAAGATCCTGCCCGCACTCACCCGCGAGGGTGTGAAGGCGGCCTTGGCAGAGAGCGGAATTCGGGAAGGCGATGTATTCTATGTGCCCCGTATCGAAGGTTTTGGGAAGAGTGCCGTAAAAGACCTTGCGCAGGCTGGGATAGCAGCGTTGCTTGTCGGAGAATTCGCAGGCGATGCAGTCTCCCGGGAGGTGGAAGGAGTCTCTCGCGAGTTCAACACCCCGATCCTCTCGACAGATCATGTGCGGGTGGTGGTGAAAGGAGGGCGCGGAGCAGCGGACCCGGGGCAGTTCAGAGCAGCAATCAGGCAATGGCAGGAGTCCCAGGCAGAGTACGAGAAGGAGAAGAAGGGAAGGATGCTCGAGGAGATCTTCAGGGAATACCAGGCAGAGCGGGGAAAGGAGATGAAGAAGGTTGGATGAGCGTGCCCTGAAGCGGGTGGTCATGGAGGTGGCAGGCAGGGACGCGGTCCTCGATGACTGCGCCGTTCTCCGTGTGGGTGACCGGTTCCTTGTCGCATCGACTGATATGCTCCATGCCAGCACTGATTTCCCTAATGGGATGACCGACTGGCAGGTGGGGTGGATGAGCGTCGCAGTCACGCTCTCCGATATTGCGGCAATGGGTGCAGAACCAGCAGACATACTCCTGGCAGTGGGGCTCGATGACCCATCCCGGCTCCGCAATATCCTGGAAGGGGCAAAGTCGTGCTGCGAGACCTATGGTGCACGGTTTGCGGGGGGAGACCTTGATTCCCACCGGGAGCTCACGCTGGTCAGCTCGGGGATAGGGCTCTCCCTGAACCCTGTACGCCGGGCTGGTTCTAATCCCGGGGAAGTGATCGGGATAGTGGGGATTCCTGGCAGGGCACAGGCAGCACTGGAGGGTCACACACAATACCAGCAGTATCTCTTCACGCCACTGCCGAGGGTAGAGGAAGGAAGAGTCCTTGCCGCCGCAGGGGTCTCTTCGATGATGGACGTGAGCGATGGCCTCATCTCGTCCCTCTTTGACATGAAGGAGGCAAACTCGTGTGGATACGAGATTTTCTCGTCCCGGATCCCAATAATCCAGGGAATCCCTCGTGATAGGGGGCTCGATCTTGCTCTCAGGGGGGGTGGGGACTTTGGCCTGCTCTTTACCTGCAGGCCTGAAATTCTTCCCCAACCAATCCCGGACCTGTATGTAATCGGTAGGGTCATCGAAGAGCCTGCCGTGAAGCTGGACGGAAGGCCTGTAACGCTCGATGGATACCAGCACCACTGGGACTAATTTACCTGTCCCATGAAGGGTTATACGAGGGCCACATCACCCGTATCGCCTCTATCCGGCCATATCTTGCATCGCTGTTTCCGGGATACAGCTCAAGCGCCCTGTCAAAGGACCTGATCGCATCCTGGATGCGGCCGAGCTTGATTAAGGCATACCCACGGTTCGTCCATGCCATCGAAATGCGGGGATCGAGGGTGATGAGGTAGTCATAAGTGTCAAGGGACTTCCTGTATTCGCCGACCCGGTAGAGCGCGACCCCCCTGTATACATACGCTTCGGTCGTCCGGGGATTGAGTTCGAGCACGGTGTCATAGGTGGAGATGGCCCCAAGATAGTCACCGATGCTGAACTGGAGGATCGCTTTCCAGAGCAGGACTTCGATGTTGGTCGGGTCTCCTGCGAGTATGCGATTGTAAATGAGCATCGCCTCGCTTGGGCGTTGCATGGCGGCGAGCGCATATGCCTTCCTGATGAGCAGCGTCTGGTTCCCGGGATCGTTCTTCAGTTCCCTGTCTGTAATAAGGACCGCTTCATGTCCCCTTCCAAGGCCCTGCAGGGCTGAGACCTTGTATCCCCAGGCTGCGGTGTTCCTTGGATCAAGCGAGAGGACCTTATCGTATGCATCAATAGCTCCCTTGTAGTCCTTTGCGGCCATGAGTGCATATCCCTTGTTGAGGAGGAGATCAAGCGACGTCGGGTTGAGTGCCAGTGCACGATCGAACGAGGTTGCAGCTTCCTTGAACTGGCCTTTCTGGAGGAGTGCTGATCCCTGGGTTGACCATCCATACGTGTTTCGCGGGTCAAGCTCCACTGCCCGCCCCGCATCCCGGATCGCATCTTCATACTTCCCCTGACGCAGGTAGGCCTGGCCCCGGTATGCCCATGCTGACGAGAATCCGGGTTCCAGGGATATCGCGCGGTCCAGGTCGGTTATCGCAGCAGTGTAATTTCCAAGGTTCAGGTAGGCGAATCCCCGGTTGGTCAGGGCAGCGACGTTCCCGGGGCTGGCTGCAATTGCCGATGAATACGCATTCACTGCCTCATCGAATCGGCCGAGTGAATTGTAGGAAAAGCCCTTGTTGTTCCACGCCACGCTGTTCTTCGGGTCCAGTGCAATCGCAGTTTCTGCAACTGCAAGCGATTCATTGAATTGCCCCAGGTTGTTGAGGAGATAGCTCTTGTATGCCCAGAACGTCGCATTCCTGGGATCGACTGCGATTGCCCTGTCATAGGTAGCAATGGCATCTCTATAGTTGCCTGTCGCTGTTTGGACAGACGCCATGTGGTAGAGAAGTACCGTGTTGGTGGGCATATACTTGAACGCATACTGGTATGCGTCCAGGGCTTCCTGGTATTTCCCGAATTTTGAGAGAAGGTCGCCTTTTGCGAGTGCTGCTTCGCCGTATGTGGGACTGATGTTGAGCGCGTACTCATATGAGCGAAGAGCCTGGTCGAACTCGTTCAACTCGATGAGCACATCACCAAGACTCTTTGCTGCCGGCGAATATGTGTCGTTTATGCGCAGTACCATCGAGAACGCGGCGGCAGAGTCCTTGTACCTTCCTTCACGCGCCCAGACTTCGCCTACCCCGTTCCAGGCCATCGTGGCATTTTGATCAAGCCTGATCGCATGGTCATACGCGAAAAAAGCCTCTTCGTTGTGTCCCATCCCTGCCAGGATGTCACCCACGCGAATCCAGTGCTGCACTGATGCAGGATCAATGGAGAGCGATTGGTTATAGGAAGAGAGTGCATCATCATCTCTCCCCATAAGGTGCAGGACCTCGCCTCTCCCCGCCCATGCAGCGCTGTTGTTGGCGTTCAACGCGATGGCTTCGTCGTATTTTGCGAGAGCCTGGGAAAGCTCGCCATCCTGCTGCAATGCCCTGGCCTCTTCGAGGAGATCACCGTGTTGGGACGATATGCACCCTGCAAGCGATGCGCAGATCAGGGCCAGAAGGAGCAAGAGCCAGGGACTGATCTTCATTCGTAGAAATTTGACATGAGATCTCTTAACATCTGTGGAACCACCCTGTTTCCCATGATACCCTGCGGGTTCAGTGAAAGAGAATCGGTTGAAAAAAAAATGCATGAGGCGTTCTCTGCCCCATACCCTCTGGTTGTTAACCCGGCCTTAAAGACGGCGCGTTCCGGACTGGTAGGTCATCGACTTGCTGAAGGACTCGATCACACCGGATGCGGTGGTCTTCTCCTTGTAGACAAGGTCGACGCCCTGCATGAACCCGTTGGAAGGCGACGCGGCGCCCGTGTCGTAGTTCCAGAACCCTGGTTCATAGGTCTTGCCGTCAGGTGCGGCATATGACCCGAATACTCCGCCGGTCCTGCCCTCCATGATGTGGGCATTGATCCATGCAGCGGCTGAGCCGATTCCGGAGAGGCCGACACTGTAACTCATGCCAACGGGGACATCAGCGGATGCTGCCACGTGCCGCTCGCTGGCCTGGGTGACCATTGATACCCGGGACCCTGTGAAGGAGCTTCCCATCTCGACGATGTTGCAGTACGCCGGGATGTAGCCACTGTCTCCAGTACCAAACGGACAGAGGTACCGGTTGGATGCCGAAGATCCCATGCTCGCGGCATCAAGGAGCAGGCTCTCCGAGAACGTCGCCCTCCCAAAGGCATCCTCAAACGACACGAAGTCAAACTGCGTGGTCGCCTTGAAGTTGTCCTGGTTTGCGACCTTGTTCCCGGTATCGAGGCTCACCGTCTTGTCCCACTCAATATACCCGTTGTCCGCGAGCGTCTGTTCACTGTAGGACATGGTATACTGGGCTTCGGGGGTCCAGATCTGGTTGTTTGGATCAAGCGTTCCGTCTGCCGTTACATTGTCACTGTATGCATTCAGCGGGGGGTTATTCCGCAGGTCCTGGTTCGACGAGACCCAGACCGCCTCGGCACTGTCGGTGAATGTTCCATAGACCACCACATGGGTGACTGTGGTGATTCCCTGTGTCTGGCGGGTAGCCCCAACCGCGTCATCCGCGATTCCCATCCCAGAGAACAGGACGAGTAATACCAGGGCAGTAATTCCGAGTTTTTTCATTGATCATCTCCTGCAGTTCTGTTCCGATACTCACAGCATCAGAATTACAAAGTTGGTTCTCAGAAATAAATAGTTTCTGCCGTTTCAATTCACTCGCGCTCCTGCGGGTTCAGATCGGTTTCATCGGGTCACGAGTCTTTCATAGATTCAATAAGTTGATGCTATTTTTTATCATACGGTGCAATAACCACGTTACCCTCTGGGAAAGTTATCAACACTGGTGTGAAGTATACTACTTCACAATAACTGCAATACGCACGAAGATAAAAAAAGAAGATATTATTTGCAATGGTATTAACAGAACGAACAGAACCCACTGTTCATGTTCGTGATGCTCATCGATTTTTCAAAGGACTGGATCACGCCGGATGCGGTGGTCTTCTCCTTGTAAACAAGGTCGACGCCCTGCATGAACCCGTTGGAAGGCGACGCGGCGCCCGTGTCGTAGTTCCAGAATCCCGGTGTAAAGGACCCGAAATTATTGCGCATCTGGTCGAATGTCGCACCAGTCCGGCCCTCCATGATGCGGGCATTAATCCATGCGGATGCAGTGCCAACTCCTGAAAGGCTTACACTGTAGCCCATCGAAACCGGGTTCCAATTGGTTGTGGTCGCCATCGATACCCGGGAACCGGTAAAAGAACTTCCCATATCACCCACGCTCGAATACGCAGCAGAATCAGCCATTCCAATTCCGACAATAAAAAATGCCAGGGCCAATACGAGGATGGAATATTTTCTCATGATCTCGCCTTCTCCAAATATTTTTGATAACATAAAATTATTTCGAGTGCAATTATAAAGGCTTTCCTGTCGTCGCACAAGGGCAGCGGTATTCTGACATAAATACCTTCATCATCCTGTAGCGTTGCCTCAGAGGGATTCGCTTACGAGATCTGCTCCAGTGGCGTAATAAATCCGTCTGTGGTATTGGTTTTCAAAAGATATCGCTCTGAAATGAGTGGCATTAAAGCACTTGAACGCACGTCACATTCTTACTAGTGTCCTCAAATCCGTTTCAGGTCACTCTGGGAAATGATGCGTAATGATTCTTATCCAAATAGAATAAATGGAGAATCTCTGCATCGCTAAGGCAAGACATCAAAAAAAAAAAAAAAAAATTTGGGGGGATTCACTTATCAGTTCCTTTTTGGTTATTCCCAGGGGATTTTAAATACATTCGGGTTGTTATACGACCACGCATACTTCAGCTCGGGGGTCTTGAATGCGTCCTCGTAGGAACCCCAGCTTGAGGGAGTCAGTTCAGGCGCCTTGAACGCATCTTCATAGGATGACCACATAGATGGAGTAGGATTGATTGGTTTAAAGGGATCATCATAATAATATGACCAGGCCTGAGTCATTTCAGGGGTCTTGAAAGCATCCTCGTAGGAAGACCAGCTCGAGGGAGTCAGTGTGGGAGTCTTGAATGCATCCTCGTAAGAAGCCCAGCTTGAAGGGGTCAGGTTAGGAGTCTTGAAAATATCTTGATAGGAACCTCCCATAGAGGGGGTCATGTTCTCCCATAGGGCAGATGCACTGCCAATCAGCAGAGAGAGGGTGAGAATGCCCATTACGAGGCAGGTAATGTTCTTCATTTGGTTCCTCCTTAACGGGACAGTATTTCATTTCCAGAAATAAATGCTTTTTTCTCTATGGTATTATGCCTTTAACAATACAACCAAACAGCAAAAAAATGACAATCAAGTCTGTTTTCTGGAGGGAGTGAGAACCGAGGTTGTTACCTGCATTTCAATTCAACCACTGAACTGCTGCCGTGGCACCTATCGGGGAAGGCAGGATTAATCGTGCGTGGATATCAAGCTGACAACCCTCACTTTTCATCATGGATTTTGATGAGTGGAGGCTCTCAAATTCCTCGCTGCCATTTGTAAGAAGTATTGCTGTTAAAATGACTTTAAACCCACTTCTTAGTCAAGATATAATCAGAAATACAACAAGATAAGACGTAAAACAAAAAAATGGGGCTTTTTTGAGCCCCTGTGGTTATCTTTCAGTACTGCACACTTACAGGCGCCTGATGGCGTCCTGGATACTGATGGACTTGCTGAAGGACTCGATCACGCCGGATGCGGTGGTCTTCTCCTTGTAGACAAGGTCAACACCCTGAGCGAAGCCGTTCCTCGGGGAAACTGCTCCAGTGTCGTAGTTCCAGAAGGCAGGCGTGTAGTCCTCTCCATTTGCGTCGTTAGTAGCAGTCTCGTAGTAGCCCATGGTCCGGCCTTCCATCACGTGGGCGTTTACCCAAGCTGCTGCAGAGCCGGTTCCCGCGAGACCAACGGAGTAGTCAATCTGGGTCGGCACGTCAGCGGCCTTTGCGATGAAGTTGGTGTTCGCCCTGGTCACTGCGGAGACCTGGCCGCCGGTGAAGGAGCTGCCCATCTCGTAGACGTTGCAGTATGCCGGGATGTATCCAGCGTCACCGGTCGCAAACGGACAGAGCATCCGGCTCAGTGCATCGGATCCCTGGCTGGCAAGGTCGAGCAGCTGGCTCTCGGAAGTGGTAATCCTGCCCATTGCGTCGGTGAAGGCGACGAAGTCGTACTGCTCAACGGAATTGAAGTTCTTCTGGTTGGCTACCTTGTTGGCAGTGTCCATGGACTGGACGCCGTTGAACTCGGTGTAACCGTTGTCAGCGAGGACGGACTCGGTATAGGAAAACACAGCCTGGCGCTCGGGCGTCCAGACGTTGTTGGTTTCGGTCTCGTCCGGGAATCCATCATCCCCAATATAGGTCCACTGGTTCAGCGGCGGGTTGTTGCGGATGTCCTGGTTGGACATGGTCAATACAACAGACTCCGAGTTGGTCATGGTTCCCATCACTGTGACAGCAGTGCTGGTGGAGATGGCCTGGGTCTCGACGGTTGCATTGATGGGGTCGACTGCCATTACACTTCCGACAAGGAGAGCGATGGCAAGGACCGCGAATGCGAATTTCTTCATTTTGTTCCTCCTACAGTTTATGCTGATACTCTCAGCATCAACCAGACATTTTAGCTACAGCAGCATAAGAACCTTTCTCTCTTTTCCGTTCAAATATTGATGGTTCTGGTCTGTTCTTTTCCAGAAGTGGTCAAGGATTGGCGAGTTACATATCATATCAGCTGACCGGCATGGGCGTGGTTGAGAAAAGCCGCTCCCGGGAGATCTTTGTCATTACGTAAATGAGGCTTTGGTATTAATCTAAGCGATATACTCGCGTATTTCCCACTCTGGATAAAGTACCTACTGTCTCATCGGCAGGATGCCAGGCGCGTGCACGGCGTTCAGAGATATCACCTGCCGGTTTCGACAGCAGGGAGTATTGGGACTATCCGCCTTCAGCAGAAATAATAGAAGAGCCGGGCTTCTAAAAAGCCCCTGTGTCCATCTACCGATACTAGGGCATTCAGAGACGCCTGACTGCGTCCTGGACACTCATTGACTTGCTGAAGGATTCGATCACGCCCGATATGGTTGTCTTCTCCTTGTAGACAAGGTCAACGCTCTGCATGAAGCCTGTTCCAGGGCCCGAAAACGGCGCACCGGTGTCGTAGTTCCAAAGGAAATTCGCCTGTACCGGGAGTCCAAGAGGATTGTCCAGTTCCAGGTGCCCGCCGGTCCTGCCCTCCATCACATGCGTATTGATCCATGAGGCCACGGAACCGGTTCCTGAGAGGCCTACAGAGTAGTCAACCTGAGTCGGTACATCGGCAGATTTTGCGATGTGGTTCTCACTTACCCTGGTAACCATCGAGACCTGGCTTCCGGTAAAAGAACTTCCCATCTCGTACACGTTGCAGTATGCCGGGATATATCCCTCATCGCCGGTCGCAAAGGGACAGGTGAACCTCTCTCTCGCGTCCGATCCCTGGCTTGCAAGGTCGAGCAGTAAGCTCTCTGAAGTGGTCGCCCTTCCCATGGCGTCGCTGAAGACGACAAAATCAAACTGCTCAGTGGAAGCGAAGTTCTTCTGGTTGGCTACCTTGTTGCCGGTGTCGAGGGCCTGCACACCATTGAATTCGCCATACCCATTGTCAGCAATGATTGACTCTGAGTATGACATCACAGACTGGCGTTCGGGAGCGAGTAAAGTGATGTCTCCAATATTGACACCATCAATATCAAGGAAATCCAGGTCCAATTCTAGCCAAAGGTAATTGCTGCTTATCGGAAATCTAAAAATGTTGTAATTCTGGCCGAGTGGAGGGTTGTTCCTGAGATCCAGGTTTGATTCACTCCAGACTACGGACTCCGTGTTGGTCATGGTTCCATAAAACACACCTGATGTGGAAGTCGTGATGCCCTGCGTCTCAATAGTCGCAGGGATCGGATCAGCAGCCGTTGCCATTCCTATAGCGAGGAGGGCAAGAAAAATTGTGATAAGGATAGCCTTTTTCATTCATTCACCATTCCATACTGAAGAATTAAGTATGTGATAAAATAAATATAATCTTTTATATAAAAACTTTTTTATTTGTAATTTTGATTTATTGTTCTTCTTAAATAATGATAAAAAGTCTTTCAACCATGTATTATAAATGCTCAATGGGTTGAGAGTGGGAGATTCGTTCTTCATTAGTGTCTTTTCCAACTCCCTATTTCCTCGCAACCGTGACATATCCGCTATGGCATACACGGGTAGAAGGGCGAGAACCCCGTGCACTCCTCGTCATCTCCCTTTCGATGCATTCATGTGCCTGGACTTCAGTGAATAACTCTCCCGCGGCATCCATCACAGTGAAGAGGTGTTCGAGGAACGGGGTATAGCAGGCGAGGTAGCCACCGGAACGGAGGAGCGAGTGGGCGTGCTGCACGTGATCGGGAGTAATGGTGAGATCGAGGTGAACAACGTCATAAAGCCCCTCCTCTTTCAGAAAATCACCGCATACCACCTCTACGTTCTGGAGCCTTGCGTCCCGGATGTTCTTCTCGGCCAGGCGGGAGAATTCGGGCCTTATTTCGCAGGTCCTGACGGCCTTTGCGATCCCTCCGAAGTAGATGGCGGCAATTCCGCTCCCGGTCCCGGCATCGAGCACAACATCCCGGTGGTTCATCCCCGTGTAGGCGATGACGAGTCCGATGTCCTTTGGGAGCATGGGGGCCCCGCTCCGGCTGGCCCGCGAGAAGAAGTCGGTGGGGCGGGGACTAAGGGCACGGAAGTCCTGCCCCGTGTGAGTGGTAATGATATCCCCCGGGGATGCCTGAAGGAGGGCGTCGAGGTCGATGACGCCCCTGTCGGTGGAGAACGACCCTGTCCCTGCCCGGACAAAGAATGTCCTCCCCCCACCGACCAGCAGGACACGTTCCCCGGGCTCAAACATGGCTGGTGAGATGGATGATGGCCTCAGCGATGTCCCCGCCCGTCTTCTGGAGCGCTTCCCGGGCGGCATCGAGGCTGACCTGTGCCTGCTCGGCTACCATCTTTACATCATCATCGGGGATCTCCTGTGCGGCGGCCTCGAACCTCGGCTCACCGGTGATCTGGTAGGTGGTAATCCCCTGCATGGTCATTGCCGCGACCTCCGCTGAATCGAAGACATACTTCCCTTTCCCAGTGGTGATCACGATCTGGCGCACGTCCTCAAACTGCTCCACCTGCATCCCCAGCTGCTTCATCATCTGCTTCATCTTCCTGGGGTTGATATTTCCCGGCATCATGTGCTGACCTTCCCTGACGTACTTTTACCGCTACACCGTAATTAAATACCAGCATCTCCTGCCCTGACAGGACAGCGGCCCCCGTCGCGAGCAGTTCGTCGTCGCGTGTGACCACCAGCACCTCGTCTCCGCTCCGGATTGTGGGATCAGCCGCGACCACGTGCTTGCAGAATGCATTCTTACCCTTCATGATGAACTCGGCCACTTCCGGCACGATAGATACACGGTAGGCCGGAGGGGGGAGGGTATGGTGGAGCCTTGCGGCCCCTGCAATCCCAAGGGTAAACCTCCCGTCCGATGCCCGAAGGGTGGCGAGGCGCGATCCGTTCCAGGTTATCTGGCGGATCCTCCCGGTCCGCGAGAAGATGAACCCGCAATCGTCGGGAAACAGGCCCTTTCCCGCGCCCATCCCGAACTGGAAATCAGCGATGACCCTGGCCCTCTGCACACAGCTGTCCCGCGATGATCTGGTTGACTCTCCTGACAAAGTGCTCCTCCGATTCCTTAGGGATGAATGCTCCTGCGGCAATGCGATGCCCGCCACCGGCACCGCCTACCTCGGCAGAGGCAGTGGTGAGTGCCTGCTGCAGGTCGATTCCCCGTCCTACCACACGTTCAGTGGTCCGCATGGATACCTTTGTGAGGCAGGGGTCTTCAGGCTGCTCCACCATCACGAGGATGGGCTTCTCCATGTTCAGGCGGGAGAGCGCCATCCCGGCGCCAATGCCTACGATGGTGTCCGGGTAGCGGTTTCCCACGTGTATCCACTGGAGGTGGGAGAGCTCCACCACCCCTGTGGTGAGGATATACTCAAGGAGATCCCTGATAACGGCCCGATGGTTGTTCAGCATGTGCTCGGCCTCCCGGAACGCCGGTCCCCTGTCTCCCCGGCAGATAGCGCTTGCCACCGATGGACGAGTCCACCTCCCACAGGCATTCAGGAGCGTGGCAAACTCCTGGGCATTCCGAAGCGGCGTCCGTGCGATTTCACCGGGGAAGAGATAACTCTCGGAGAAGAGCCGGTCAGCCCGTTCGCCGCATGCGATGATCTGCTGGACAAGTGAGCTTGTTACAATCCGCTTGTCCTCGGGCGAGAGCTCCTCCCACACCCGCCAGCGCTTCTCAGGAGTCTGGAGCTCGATCCCGAGCTTTTGCAGGAAGCAGAGCGCCCCATTCACGTTGTTGGTGATTCCCGCGATATAGGGGTCATCATTGTAGGCAAGGCAGACGTGGAGCGGCCGGGTGGACGTGCCGTAACAGTTCAGGTCCCGCGATATGACCTCGATACAGCCGGCCGCGGCTCCCTCGAGCGCAATGTCCCTTGCCGGCCCCACCAGCCCGCAGTCCTCCCTGGCCATCATGTCTCCCACGTTTCCCACCACTGCGAGACGGGAGAGATCGACGTTTGAAGGGTCCATCTCCATCGCGACAAGATATGCCACCCCCGCGGCGCTCATCTTGGAGAAGCCGTGGTGGAGGCAGTTCACCTGCAGGTACGATCTGCCTGCCGGCTGGCTGACATGGTGGTCCACGATCAGCACCTCGTCCTCGCGAAGTCCCCGCTCCACGAGGAGGTTCTGCTGGCCTGCCCCAAGGTCGCAGAATACCTTGAAGGTGTCGTCCTGCGGGACCTGCCGCATGGTCATTGGCTCAAGCTGCCTGACATACACGGATCTCGGACGGATCCCTGCCCGGCAGAGGGCTTCTGCAAGAATGGCCTCGCTGGCGATGCCATCGGCATCGATATGGGAGATGATGGTCACCTCGTCATGTGAGAGGATCTCCCTTGCTGCTGACCGGGCATCATCGCAGAGACTCATTGCGATAGTAATGGGATATCCAGGAGAAAAAGGGTAGGGATGGGACAGGTGACGGTCAGGCCGGATCCCTTCGTGTGACACCGGGTGGGATATTTCATATCTCAAGGGGGTGATATCCTGGTAGAATACGGTCGCGGGGCCGGGGGTCGTGATCAATGGTCGAAAGAGAATGCCGGGAGTTCCGGGAGCAGGGAATCATATCCGCCACGAGGATGCGGGCGGTGGATGAGAACGCCATGGCCCTCGGGGTGTCGTCTCTGCAGTTGATGGAGTCGGCCGGAAAGGCGCTTGCTGATCTTGTGCGGTCGTTTCACGCGGACCCGGTCCTGATCCTCTGCGGGAAGGGGAACAACGGCGGAGACGGGATGGTCGCCGCCCGCCACCTGCAGGACCTCGAGGTCTGTGTGATATTCATCGAGCAACGTGGCAGGAGCCCTGACTGCGACCACCAGCTGAAACTACTTTCATCATGTCCCATTGATCTCATACCTGCCCGGTGCCCTGAAGACGTCGCCACCCTCGGGAAGCATTTCCAGGAAGCAGGCTGCATCGTCGATGCGCTGCTTGGCACTGGCAGCACCGGGACGCCGCGAGAGCCGATCAGGTCGCTCGTAGAGGCTGCACAGAGTTCATCAGCCGTGAAGGTCTCTGCGGATGTTCCTACGCCGGGGTTTGCCCCCAATCACATCCTTGCGTTCCACCGTCCCAAGGTTGAAGGATCTCTCGTTGCGGATATCGGCATACCACTCGAGGCCGAGATCACTGTCGGCCCCGGGGACCTCACTCTCCTGCAACGAAAGGACCCTGGTGCGCACAAGGGGGCCGGGGGGGAGGTGCTCGTAGTCGGCGGGGGCCCCTACCAGGGAGCTCCCTATCTAGCCGGGCTCGGGGCGCTCCGGGCCGGGGCGGACATCGTGAGGATCGCCTCGCCCGTCTTTGAGCCTGTCCCGGACCTCATCTACGAGCGCCTGGAGGGGAAGCGTATCGGCACCAGGCACCTCGACACCTTGAAGGCCCTCGCGGAAAAAGCAGACGTGGTGGTGATGGGAAACGGCCTTGGTGACAGGAGCCACGAAGTTATGGTCGAACTTGCCCGGTGCTGCAGGAAGGTGGTGGTGGATGCAGACGCGATCAGGAGCCCGCTCCCCCAGGCAAAGGATACCATTTATACTCCCCATGCAGGCGAATTTGCGCGCATGACAGGCGTGTTGCCTCCCAGAGAGCCGGTCCCCAGGGCAAGGGCAGTCAGGGATGCAGCAAAGATCGGGACCATCCTGCTGAAGGGGAAAACCGATATCATTTCTGACGGAGAGAGGGTAAGGTTCAACCGGACCGGCTCGCCCCTGATGACGGTGGGAGGAACAGGGGACGTCCTCGCGGGAGTGGCTGCCGCTCTCTTCTGCCACCTGCCCGGGTTCGAGTCTGCCTGCCTGGCCGCATACGTGAACGGGAGAGCAGGAATGGCAGTCGAGAAGGCGTTCGGAGGGGGTATGCTCCCGACAGACCTTGTCGACCGTATCCCGCTTGAACTCTTCAGGATGAGTGAATCCACATGACGGAATTTACGCATATCGGAGATGACAGGGCCCGGATGGTGGACATCGGCGGGAAAGGAGAAGTATACCGCGAGGCGCGGGCATCAGGGAAGATCCTCCTCCGCAAGGAGACGCTCTCTGCCATCAGGGAAGGGACCGTGGTGAAGGGCAACGTCCTTGCGACCGCAAGGGTTGCCGCCACCCTGGCAGTGAAGGAGACTCCCCGACTGATTCCCATGTGCCACCCCATTCCCATCAGCAGCGTGGACGTCGAGTTCAGTATCCTGGAAGACTCGGTGGAGGCGGTGGTCAGGGTCCGCTCTCATGGCAGGACGGGCGTCGAGATGGAGGCCATCACGGGGGTATCGGTTGCGCTCCTCACCGTGTGGGACATGGTGAAGTCTGCGGAGAAGGACGCTGGTGGCCAGTACCCGGTCACCTGCATTACCGACATAAGGGTGCTTGAGAAGCGGAAAGGGGAGAGCAGTGTTCGTTGAGAGGCGTGGGGTGTGGGGGTATCGCTGACCGCGCAGTTTAATACCCCTGCAACCGATTCCTATAGGTCTTACGGGATACGTCCCGTGAAGGAATGTGGCTCGTTTCTGCGAGCTGAACCTGATAGGTGCAAGAACCATGGCAAAATCAATGTACGCCTACGTAAGGGAGGCGTGGAAGAGACCGAGCGAGAGCGAGGTCAAGGCGCTGCTCTGGAACCGCATGCAGCAGTGGCGCCGAGAGGGGAGTGTCGTACGTATAGAGCGCCCCACGCGTATCGACCGTGCCAGGAACCTTGGGTACAAGGCCAAGCAGGGCATCGTGATGGTGAGGGTGAAGGTCCGCCGTGGCGGCAGGCGCAAGTCCAGGTACGTGCGGGCCCGCAGGTCAATCAGGATGGGAGTCAACCGCATCACTGCCGGGAAGAGCATGCAGCGTATCGCCGAGGAGCGCGCCTCACGCAAGTACCCGAACATGGAAGCGCTCAACTCCTACTGGGTGGGGCAGGACGGCCGACAGAAATGGTACGAGGTCATCCTGGTCGACGGGAACCACCCGGCCATCCGGAGCGACTCGCAGCTTGCGTGGATGAGCGACCACGTCCACCGTGGACGTGCAGAACGAGGCAAGACCAGCGCGGGGACGAAGGGCCGCGGCATGGGGACCCGTGGGAAAGGGACCGAGAAGACCAGGCCGAGCATCCGCTCGCATGGCAACCTGGGCAAATAACTTATCCTTTTTGCCCAGATCTCTTTTGATATGCGATGCACTGACGCCTGCGTGTACCCCTTTCCCCTGGGGGATTCATCAGTTCGCCGGATGGCACAGGAAGCAGGGGAGCTTGGGTTTGACAGCATAGTGGCTGTCGGGGCGAGAAGGTGCATCTTCAGGGGAGTGGAGGTGGTGAGTGGAACCGTTATTCAGGGAACAGATCAGGGAGAGGTCCAGGCAGCATTACGGAAACTGGGGGGAGATCCTGGGATAGTGATGGCTACCGCAGGGGATTATGCCCTCAACAGGGCTCTCCTTCATACGAGCCGGGTCAGGATTCTGAGGGGTATCCATGCCACACCAAGGAACTCCTTTGACCATATCCTCTCGAGAATTGCCGCAGAACGCCAGGTGGCAGTGGACATTGACCTCTCTATACTGGTCAGTGGGAGAGACTACGCCAGGCAGAGGGCGCTCCAGAGGTATGCGGACCTGACCAGGCTCCAGTCGCGAGTAGGATTTCCGCTCACCCTCTCATCTGGCGCAAGGTCGATCCTCCAGATGAAGTCCACCCGGGACATTTTTGCGCTGTGCAGCATCTTTGGCATGGATGAAGACGGGGTTGAAGGGGCCTTTCTCGGCATCGCGAATGCTCTTTGCCCCGAAAAGGCAGTCGAGGTGGTGGAATGAAACCGCGCCCGCCCACCATGAGGGGAAAGCGGCGCTACATCCTGGCAAGGCTCGACCCGCCGTCTGTCACCTTCAGCGGCCGCGACCTGTACTATGCCATTGCAGAATCGCTCACCTCGCTCTACGGCGATTCCGGCATGGCCTGCATAGAGCCTTCTGTTGTCTCCTGCACCGGAGGATATGCGATCATCCGGTGTACGCGTTCAACCGAAGGCAGGGTTGTTGCGGGTCTTGCCGCAGTGCATCAGGTCCAGGAGGTGAGCGTGGCAGTGCGGAGCATCCGCACTTCGGGGACCATGCGCTCCCTGCGTCGGCACCTCGCGGGGATGGGACCCGGTGCACCACTCGGAGAGCAGGATGCCTATTTCCAGGGCAGATCCTGGACTGGTGTGCAGTATCCGGGTGGGAAGGTTGATTTATTTGAAAAGGGATTTAAAAACCAGCAACCATTGTTCCTCACAGAGGAAGATCTGGAGGAGTAGCGAACCATGCAGCCACAAGCGTATCAGATGGGGTATGATCGGGCAATCACAGTGTTTTCCCCAGACGGCCGGCTTTATCAGGTCGAATATGCCCGGGAAGCAGTGAAGAGAGGGACTACGGCGGTGGGAATAAAATGCAGGGAAGGTGTCGTGCTGATCGTGGACAAGAGAGTCACTTCCCGCCTTCTCGAAGCATCGTCGATTGAGAAGATCTTCAAGATCGATGAGCACATCGGGGTCGCATCATCCGGCCTCGTGGGGGATGCCAGGGCGCTTGTCGACCGGGCCCGGATCGAATGCCAGATAAACCGCGTCACTTACGACGAGAAGATTGACGTGGAGGCACTTGCGAAGAAGCTCGGTGACCATATGCAGACCTACACCCAGTTCGGAGGCGCGAGGCCTTACGGGACCGCGCTCCTGATCGCGGGAGTGAGCGACGGGGAAGGTCGCCTCTTTGAGACCGACCCGAGCGGGACACTCCTCGAATACAAGGCCACCGGCATCGGGATCGGGAGAAACGCCGTGATGAAGATCTTCGAGGAGGAGTATGACTTCGACTCGACCATCAACGACTGTATACAGCTGGGGATAAGGGCCCTCCACGAAGCCACCGAGGGCAAATTCGACGTGAACATGGTGGAGATCGGCATCATCGAGATGGAAAACCCCACATTCCGGAAGATGAGCAAGGAAGAGGTCGCGGCCTTCGTCGACAAGTTCGAGAAATAAAAGGGAGGGGATGCTCGTGATACCCCTGGAAAAGGCGGTCACGGCCCGGCTGGAGAGCCACGGGGAGAAGTTTGAGATCCTGGTTGATCCTGACCTGGCAGTCAGGTACCGGCAGGGAGAGAAGATCGAACTGGAAGACATGGTCGCAGCCCTCAATGTCTTCTCAAATGCCTCGAGAGGGACACGGGCCTCGGAGGAGGCGCTCCAGAAAGTCTTCCAGACCACGGACTTTCCGCAGATTGCCGTAAAAATCATCCAGAAGGGCGAGATACACCTCACCGCAGAGCAGCGAAAACAGATGATCGCCGAGAAGCGGCGGCAGGTGATCAATTTCATCGCCCGGAACGCCATCAATCCCCAGACAGGGCTTCCCCATCCACCACAAAGGGTGGAGTTGGCGATGGAGGAGGCAAGGGTCAGTATCGACCTCTACAAGCACCTCGACGAACTCGTGAAGGAGACGGTCAAGGCGCTTCGCCCAATCCTCCCCATCAAATTCGATGAACTCCGCATCGCGGTGAAGATACCGGCAGATTTCGCTCCACGTGCGTTCGGGGACATCCAGTCGGCGGCCAGCATCGAGAGGGAGGAATGGCAGAAAGATGGGTCTTGGATATGCATCGTCCGCATTCCGGCCGGTATCCAGGGGGATTTCTACAACCTGGTGAATCGGCTCACCAAGGGCCAGGGAGAGGTGAAAATCCTCGATTAACTATATGAAGGCTTAAGACGAATAATAAAAGACACAAGAGAAAGGGATGAAGATATGAGCAGGGGACAACAGAAGGCAAAAGGAAGGGTAACAGGGAGCGCAGGGCGCTTTGGGCCACGGTATGGAAGATTCATCCGTAAAAGGATTGTGGAGACCGAACGGATCTCCCGCGCCGCGCACCGCTGCCCGAAATGCGACATGGTCTCGGTGAAGAGGCAGGGGACGGGGATATGGGCCTGCCGCAAGTGCGGGTTCAAGTTTGCGGGAGGGGCATATACGCCGCAGACTCCTGCACTCCGCATCGCGCTCCGCGCAATCGACCGCACAATGGAAGGAAAGGAGTGATCCTGCGATGGCGGGAGCGTACAAGTGCGCCCGGTGCAAGCAGAAGGTGGAGATCGACGTGAACGTGCGCTGCCCCTACTGCGGACACCGCATCCTCTTCAAAGAGCGCGGCGCAGCAATAAAGGAACTGAAAGCACGCTGATCGGGCTCTCCTGAGAATCCCCCGTTTTTCTTTCACCAGCCGGATGGGGCAACACTCCATCCGGGCATATCCGGAGCCCCTTTGCCCAGGCCCGGAGAGGAAAATACTTTTTTCCCGCCGGTTTTTCCCCCAAAAAAACGTATCTCCTACCCGACCAATCGGTTTATGTGGACCGATGTCCAAATAAAAAGGTCAGGCAGACACGAGGGGGTACCCGTTGTCCGAGGGGAGAGAAGGGGCCTTCAGGGACGAGATGATGGGCAATGGAGCATGAAGCGGTCTTTTGGTTCCGGAGTCCCCATGCAGAGACCCTGTACCGGTCGCTTTCCCCCGAGATGGCCGAAGAATTGCATCCCCGCTCGCGGGCGGAATGCTTCATGGAAGGCCAGGACGTCCTGGTCCTTAAGGTGCAGGCCCGGGATTGCGCCGCACTCCGGGCTTCGCTGAACATGTGGCTCCGACTCGTGAACGTGGCAGACGAGATGCAGGCGCTGGCATCCCCCACATGGGAGGAGAGATCATGAGCAGTATATCACCAAAAGTGCAGAACCAGATTGCCCAGCTGCAGCAGATGCAGCAACAGATGCAGACGATTGGGGCCCAGAAGAACCAGTACGAAATGGCCGTCAGGGAGGCGAGGCGCGCTACCGAGGAGTTAAAGGACGTCCCGGACGAGAACGCAGTCTTCATGAGCGTGGGTTCAGTCATGATGCAGAAGAAGAAGGAAGACGTGCTGGCAAAGCTTAACGACAAGATCGAGACCCTGGAAATTCGGATCAAGTCTTTAGAGAAGCAGGAGACCATGCTGCAAGGGAAGTTCGAGCAGCTCCAGGCACAGATAAAGCAGGCGCTCGAGGGGAAGTCATCCCCTGGCGTTGCCTAGATATTCATTTCTCTCACTTTTTTCAGTGGAGCGGATCGAGCCGGTGCAGCATGTTCAGGGCATTGATCATTGCTTCGGCTGATGCAAGGACGATATCGTCCCCTGATGCGCTGGCATCGAATATTCTCCCCTGCTCGTCCTCGACGGCAATGGTGACATGGCCGATGGCATCGGACCCGCCGGAGATGGCCTCGATGGAGAACTCCTTGAGGTGCACTTTCATCGGCAGCATACCGAGCACGGCTTTTAAGGCAGCATCCACCGGCCCGGTCCCTGTGGCACTGTAGACTGCCTCTTTTCCCCCGATCTTTGCCTTCACGCTCGCAGTGGGAATGACGTGGTTGCCGGTCATCACTGCAAGTTCTTCCATCTCGATCACCCGGCCACCGTTACCGATCCCCATCTCGCTCTCAGCGATCTCGTAGAGGTCAGCGTCCGTGACCCGCTTTCCTTTGACAGAAATGAACTTGATCTTCTCTACGATCCTGTCGAGCTGGCTGTCGGTTGGGTGCAGGTGGACCTCTTCGAGCATCTGGCGCACCGCGTGCCTCCCGACATGCTTGCCGAGGGTGAGCTTCCGGCGGTGCCCCACCATCTCGGGAGTCATGATGCCGGGCTCAAAAGTTGCCGCACACGCAATAACGCCGTGAGAGTGGATCCCGCTCTCGTGGGAGAAGGCGTTCTCACCGACAATCGGGTACGTGGGCGGGATCGATATTCCGGAATACCGGGAGATCAGGCGGGAAGTCTCCACCAGTCTCTCCTTTTTGATACCGGTCTGCATTCCGAATATGGACTCAAGTATCATCACCGTTGATGAGAGGTCCGCATTCCCGGCCCGTTCGCCAAGACCGTTCACCGTCACCTGCACCTGGGAGGCTCCGGCCTCGACTGCGGTGATGGTGTTTGCGACCGCCAGGCCGAAGTCGTTGTGACAATGCACGTCGAGCGGGCAGTCGATCTCGGCTGCCAGCCGCGAGATGAGGCCCTTCATCGCGGTTGGGGTGAAGACTCCCACCGTATCTGGGACGTTAAGGATGGTTGCCCCGGCATCCGCGGCGGTGCGAAAGACCTGTACCAAATAGTCAAGGTCGGTCCTGGTGGCGTCCATCGCCGAGAACATGCACAGGTCGCAGTGATCGCGGACGTAAGATACGATCTCGCCGGTGATCTCGAGTACCTCTTCACAGCTCTTCTTGATGGTATGGATCCGCTGCACCTCTGAGGTCGGGATAAAGACATGGACCATGTCAACACCGCAGTCAAGGCAGGCATCCACGTCCTCTCTCCTGGACCGGGCCAGGCCGCAGACCACCGACTCAAGTCCGAGGTCCGCGATTGCCTTCACCGTCTCCTTCTCCCCTTGCGAGGAGGCCGGGAACCCCGCCTCGATGGCATGGACCCCGATTGAGGAGAGCTGGCGGGCTATCTCAAGTTTCTGCTCGAATTGAAAGGAGATACCGGGTGTCTGTTCACCATCCCGAAGGGTGGTATCGAAAACTGTGACTCTTCTGGTCGATGGCTTATCGACAAAGAAGACAATTCCCCACATCAGTGGTTCTGGAGGTCATACCTTTAATTTTCGTCCCCCGTACTATAAAAAAGTACGCGGCAGGGCAACAGCGTTCCCGCCAAATCGATACGTTTAATAGGTTCATTCCCCCTATAGTATGAGCGCAAATCCCGCCTTAACTCAGACTGGTAGAGTGCGCGGCTGTAGTATGATCTGCCGTTCCAGGCAATTGCGCGGCTACCGCGATGTCCCCGGTTCAAATCCGGGAGGCGGGATCTCTAAAAAAAGATGCGCGAAAAGATCTGGTGTGCCCAGGTAGTGTAGCGGCCTATCATGTCGGCCTGTCACGCCGACGACTCGGATTCGAATTCCGACCTGGGCGTTTTCTTGT
>Ga0116184_10000553_pt1 | contig 42627 bp, 57 predicted proteins | sample AD_JPNNA5_MetaG_FD_89886 | JGI IMG/M metagenome (GOLD analysis project Ga0116184, IMG submission 89886) | Active sludge microbial communities of municipal wastewater-treating anaerobic digesters from Japan - AD_JPNNA5_MetaG | ecosystem: Engineered > Bioreactor > Anaerobic > Digestate | place... | reverse complement strand
CCGGATGCAGCTCAAGGCGGACGGCGAGCCGGGCGAGTTCAGCGCGGTATTTGCCACGCTGAACGTCATCGACAAGGACGGCGACGTGACCCTGCCGGGCGCGTTCGGCGAGCAGAAGGTGCTCGTCGAGCCGTGGAACCACAACTACACGGCGCCGCCGGTGGGGAAGGGGCTGATCCGCGAGGTGGCCAACGAGGCAGTGGTCGACGGCAAGTTTTTCCTGGACACGGCCGGCGGCAAGGAACATTACGCCGTGGTCAAAGAGACTGGCGACCAGCAGGAATGGAGCTACACATTCAACGTGCTGGACGCGGAGCGGGGCACGTTCGAGGGCGAGCCGGTGATATTCCTGAAACGGCTCGACGTGGTCGGGGTGAGCCCGGTCACGAGGGGCGCGGGCATCGGCACGCGCACGACAGCGGTCAAATCCGCCGGCGACGCCGGCGGCGATGATACCGACGACGGGGACGAAGGCGAGGCGGGCGGGGACGCCGGCAAGCCGAGCGGGCCACCGCCGGAGGTCGTGAGAACTCAGATCGAAATCGACCTACTGGAGGTGTAGGATGGATCCCAAGGAACAACTGAAAAAGCTGCTCACGGACATGCGGGCCATCGCGGCCAAGGCCGAGGAGGAAAAGCGCGAGTTCACCGCCGAGGAGCGGCAGCAGCTCACGCAGATGGCCAAAGACGCGGCCGACTTCAAGGCCAAGATCAAGGCGGCCGAGGGCGACGAGGCGCTGCGCAAGTCGATCCTGGACCTGGGCGCCGGGATCGACCTGAACGACCAGCCGCCGAAAAGCCAGCCCGCCGCCGGCCGCGCCGGCCGGGGTCAGACCATCGGCGAGCGGTTCGTGGAGTCGCCGGAGTTCAAGGCGTGGATGAAACTGGTCGCGCCGGGCGGCCAGGTGCCCGAGTCGGCCCGGGGGCTGATGTCGCCGGCCGTCCAGTTCGGCAGCCTGCTGAAAAAGGACCTGGTGACCGGCTCCGACGACACGAGCGCCGGCGCGTTCGTCCAGACGGACTATACCGGGATCTACGAGCCCCTGGGCCGGATCCCGCTGGTGTTGCGAGACATCATCAGCATCCGGACCACGACCAGCGACCTGGTGGAGTTCGTGCGCCAGACGCTGCAGGTGCGCCAGGCGGCCCCCGTGGCCGAGGCCAACGTCACCGACTATACCGGGGCCACCGGCGAGGTCGAGGGCGTCAAGCCGGAGGCCAGCATCGGCTGGGAGAAGGTGCAGGCGGCCGTGAAGACGATCGCCGTCTGGATCCCGGCCACCAAGCGGGCCCTGTCGGACGCGGCCCAACTGCGCGGCATCCTGGACCAGGAGCTGCGTGACGACCTCGACGAGGAACTGGAGGACCAGATCCTCAATGGGGACGGCACCGGCGAGAACCTGACCGGCGTGCTCAACACGGCCGGCATCCTGAACCAGGCCTGGAACACCGACATCCTGACCACCTCGCGCCAGGCGGTCACCACCCTGCTGGTCACCGGGCGGGCCCGGCCCACGGCCTGGGTCATCAACCCGGCCGACTGGGAGACCGTGGATCTGCTCCAGGACCTGCAGGGGCGGTACTACTGGGGCGGGCCGCTCAGCATGGGGCAGCCCCGGCTGTGGGGCTACCCGGTGGTGCAGTGCCAGACCAAGGCGGCCGGGAGCGCGGTCCTGGGTGATTGGCGCAAGGCGGTCCTCTGGGACCGCGAGCGGACGAACATCCAGGTGAGCGACAGCCACGCGGATTTCTTTATCCGCAACATGGTCGCCATCCTGGCCGAGCTCCGCGCCGCGTTCGGCGTGATCCGGCCGAGCGCGTTCATCCAGGTGCCCTTCGAGGGCGGTAGCTGATCCTCCTGATCAGGTGAGGGGAGGGGGCAATGCGGGTCAGTGTCGTGTGCCGGAACATGGACGACGATCGCGTGATACCGCGCTTCGCGCGGTACCTGCACGCGTCGCGCGGACAATGCGGCTGGACGCTGGCCCGCACCCCCGACCCCAAGGCGGACGCGGTGTACTTGAGCGGCTACTTCGAGGCGCAGATGTGCTCGACGTGGCCGGACGTGCCGGTGGGCGCGCTCTTCACGCACCGCGAGGAAGAGCCACCCGGGAACGGCAAGGCGAAGCTGTACGACGCGATCGCAAAGCGGGTGCAGCTGCGCGTGGCCATGTGCCGGCTGTACGCCGAGCCGCTGGGCCGGTACGGCCCGACGGTGCAGGCGCCGCTGCCGGTGGAGCGGGGGCGGTTTACCGTGCCCGCGGCGAGGCATGGGGGAATCCTCGTCGCGGGCCTGTCCGGCTACACCTACGCGAACAAGCGCAAAGGCGAGGACCTGGTCAAGGCCGTGCTGGGCAGCAAGGCGGGCAAGGGCGTCGAGTGGCGCGCCTCGGGGCGGGGCTGGCCGGTGCCGTGCAAGCGATACGATTGGCGGGCTATGCCGGGCTTCTACCAGGGGCTCGATATCCTGGTGTGCACCAGCCGCGTCGAGGGCGGGCCGATGCCGCCGCTGGAGGCGCTGGCCTGCGGGGTGAGCGTGGTGGTGCCGCGGGGGGTGGGCATCCTCGACGAGCTGCCTGATACCCTGGGCATCCACCGCTATAACCGGGGCGACGCCGGCGACCTGGTCAAAGCCCTGGGCAGGGCGATCGCAGCTCGCGGCGACGTGGATCGGGAGGCGCTGCGGGCGGTGACAGAGCCGTTCACCGTCGAGGCCTGGTGCCGGGCGCACGAGGAGGCATTCATGGAGCTGTTGGGCGGCCCGGGCGCGGGCCTGGAAGAGGCCGCGCTCGACGCTGAGCCGGCTATCGAGATCCGGGACGAGGAGGTGCCGGTGCCGAGTGTTTCCGGGGAAACATCGAGCACGCGGGGGATCTACGTGGTGGCCTTCGGGGATCCGGCCAGGACCTGCGCGCTGCGGCTGCTGAAGAGCGCCAAAAAGCACATGCCCGAGATCCCGATCTGCTTGTGCAGCGACCGGAAGATCGGGCCGGAGGACATCCTGGTGCAGCAGCCCGATTCGGACATCGGCGGGCGCCGGGCGAAGCTGAAGGCCTACGGGCTGACGCCGGCGGAATGGAAGGCGGTCCTCTACCTGGACGCCGACACGGAGGTCACCGGCGACATTCGTTTTTTCTTCCAGCTCATCGAGGACGGGTGGGAAATGGCCATCTGCAAAGACCCTCACCTGATGGACACGATGCACGCCTTCAAGCGCAAAAACAACCAGGTGGAGCTGGCGGAGACGGCGAACCGGATCTATACCCTGCACACGCTGCAATATAACGGCGGCGTGTGGGCCTTTGGCCGCGGGCCGCGCATCGCGCGCTTTTTCGCGCGCTGGCAGGCGGAGTGGGAACGCTACGCCCAGCGCGACCAGGGGGCGCTTATCCGGGCCATGTACGCCGAGCCGCTGCGGGTGTACGTGCTCGGCAACGAGTGGAACACGTTCGAGAAGTACTCGAAGGGCGTCCAGACGGCCGGGCTCATGCACTACCCGGGCGACGCGCGTCGCTGGAAGGGCATGATCCCCGGGCGAATTGACAGCGAGGTGGCCTGGGCCGCGGTGCGCAAGTTCGAGAAGGAGCACCATGACTGACATCGTGCTCGGCACCTGTGACCGGCTGCCGCTGCATGGAGGCTCGCAAATGAAGAACGGGCTGCTGATCATCGGCAAACAGGACAAGGCGGCGGAGGGCGGGGCCAGGCGCGGCGGGCTGGGCATCGAGTACGGCCAGGCGCCGGCGCTGCCGTTTGACAAGACGCTCATCGTGCAGTCGGGCACGCGGGTGCCGTGGGGCCTGATCCCGGCCGCGTGGCATTTTCTCGAGCGCTGGGACGCGGCGGTGCCGCTGTGGCGGTACGGCCAGACGGCGGCGGACGTGGGCACGCCGGCGGAGCGCAAACAGACGGCGGCCGTGGTCCGGGATCTGCGGGTGCTGCTGCACAGCGTGGAGCTCCTGTTCGTGCGCGACAACGACGACGGCCGGGCGCTCGTCGAATGCTACCGGCGCGAGCTCGTGGACAGCAGCGAGCCGCGGCTGGCATTCCTGCGGGCGCTCTACCAGGTCAAGCCGCGGCTGTGCGTGCTGCCGACGAGCTGGCTGGCGGAGGTGGCGGCCCGCTCGCGCCAGGACGCGGTGGCCAGGCAGGGCCGGCCGCGCGACCAGAGGGGGCCGCTGGTCGCGGTTGAGATCGCGCCGGGGCGGTCGGTGCGCTGCTATGCCGGCGACGAGGAGAAGGTGCGCGCGCAGTACGCGGAACAAACGAGGGAGAGGCATGGCCACAGGTAGCAAACGGCAGGGGCCGGAGCGGGATAAGCGGTTGCGGCCGGAGGGCGACAAGATGCAGCGGCCGGCCGGCAACAAAACCTCGATCAGCGAATTAACCGCAGAGGTAAAGTCGGCACAGTCGCTGCTGAGCCCGGAGGAGGCGGACGCCATCATCGGCGAGGAGAGCGAGGAGCACCGGGCGCTGCTGGCCGGGATCCGGGCGCTCATGGCTCTCAACTGGGCGGCGATGCAGCAGCGGGGTCTGCGGGTGACGCCGGCGGCCACTCAGGACGCGGGCAAGGCGCTCATCATGGCGGTCTCTCTCGTGCACGAGGCCTACGCGCTCGGGGTGCGGCGGGGCCGGGAGGAGGGACGTGGCTGATTTCTGCACCGTGGCCGACGTGGCCGCGTTCCTGCAGGTCGAGATCTCGGACGCTGCCAAGGTGGCGAGCTGCGAGCGGGCCATCACCGAGGCGAGCGAGTCGATCCGGAATTACTGCCGGCAGCAGATCGACCTGGTCGCCGGCGACCAGGTGGCGCTCGACGTGGCCACCTCGCGGTGCACCAAGCTGTTCCTGCCGGAATTGCCGGTGGTCTCGGTGGCCGCGGTGGTCGAGGATGGGGAGACCCTCGTCGAGGGCGCGGACGAGGATTACCAGCTCGGCAGCTACGGGATCCTCTATCGCCGGAACGGCTACTGGGCGCAGGGGGTGCAGGTCGTCGAGGTGACCTACACGCACGGCTACGCGACCATTCCCCAGGACGTCGTCGACGTGGCGACCCGGGCAGCGAGCCGGGCCTACCAGGCGGCGCTGAAAGCCGCGGATGCCGGCGGGGTGCCGGGCGTGGCCTCCAAGTCGCTGGGGGATTACAGCGTCAGCTTCCAGGCCGAGCAGGGCGGCGGGGTCGGCGAGGGGGTGATGGGCGCCAGCGCGGCGCGCATGCTCCTCCTGAGCGAGAAGGATATTCTGAATCGCTACCGGGTGAAGGGGCCGTGACGGTTTTCGAGTCGCTCTTGAACAACACGTTCACCGTCTCGCGGCGCATCCGGATCTCGGACGGCCAGGGAGGCTGGACGGTTGCCTGGGCCGAGATCGGGACGATCGAGGGCCGGATCCGGCCGGCGAGCAGCGCGGAGCGAGAGGTCGCGGCGCAGGAGGGGCGGGACATCAGCCACGTGCTCTACCTGGTGGCCGGCGCCGACGTGGCGCGGGGCGACCTGGTGGAGTGCGGGGAGCTGGACGTGGAGGTTCAGGGCGTGCGCGAGCCGAGCCTGGCCGGCCACCACCTGGAGGTCGATTGCCTGGAGCGCCAGGCGGAGAGCACGGAGGCGGGGTCGTGAGCCAGACGATCTGGCGGTCCTGGAAGCCGGAGGCGGTGATCCAGGCCGTGGCTGATGAGCTGGTGGCCAATGGTGAGATCGCTGGCAAGTTCATCGAATCCGAGGCGCGCCGGCGGCTCCTGGCGGTGCGCGAGCCGGAATGGGGCGCGGCGTACCGGGCGTACGTGGCGAACTACATGCTGGCCAGTTTCGTCGAGAGGCAGCCGCGGTTGATCACCATCTGGGTCGGGGTGAAAAAGGGACCGAAGGGCCAACAGCATGGGCTCTGGATCGAGCTGGGGACCCGGCCGGTCATGGAGGGGCGCCGCCGCCGGCCGGGCCATCCGCCGCGGCCGTACTTGCGGCCGGCGGTGTTCGAGAACGCGCGGGAGATCCTCGCGCTGTTGGCGGGGAAATGAGCGTCTGGACGAAACCGCTGTATGACGCGCTCGTGGGGGACGCGACGCTGGCCGGGCTGTTGAGCACCTACGGTGGCCTGCCGGCGGTGTTCACCACGGACCCGGTGCCGGGCGACGCGACGTTGCCATACATCGTGACGGCGGGGGAGGTGAGCCAGGCGCCGTTTGACACGAAGCTGTCACGAGGCCGGCGGATCATGCGCGATGTGCGCTGTTTCGCGGCCGCGTCGGGCAGCGCGGAGACGGTTGAGGCCATCGCGGAGCGGGTGCGCGAGCTGCTGCACAGGCAGCCGCTGGTGATCCCGGGGTTCGTGTGGCTCATTGGCGAGTGCTCGGGGCCAATCGTGGCCGACGAGCCGGACGCATACGGCCGTGTGGTCACGGTCACAATCACAGTAGAGGAGCTGTAACATGGGGATGAACGGGGCGGACATCATCATCTACATTGACGGCGAGGCGGTGGGCAGCCAGCGGGATTGCTCGATGGAGGAGCAGACCGCGACCATCGATATGTCGTCGAAGGACTCTCGGGCGCAGCGGGTAGATCCGGGGCGCTACAGCGCAACGCTGAGCCTGGACGCGCTGTACGTGCCGACCGACACGGCGTACCTGGCGCTGCAAAGCGCGATGCGGAACGGGACCAAGGTCGAGGTGGTCGTCGTCGAGGACAACGTCGCGCTGGAGTCGGCGGAGGCGGTGGTCACCAACCTGGGCAAGGCTGCGCCGGACCAGGGCGAGACGACCATCAGCGCGCAACTGACGATCGACGGGGAGTGGGTCAGTGGGTCCTAAACTCGGGGCGCGGGGCACCGCGCGGATCGTCGCCGGCGAGCGCGAGGTCGAGGTCCTGTTCACCAACCGGGCAGTGGCCGAGGCCGAGGCAGCCGTGGGACGCAGCATCGTGGCCATCCTGGAGGGATACCAGACGGGCGCGTGTGGCATGACCGAGACGGTCAAGCTGCTGCGGGTCGGCATGGAGGCGGCGCGCCGGGACAGCCGGGCCGGGGGCCGGGTGGTGACCGAGGGGGACGCGTTCGAGGTCCTGGACGCGGCAGGCTACACGCGCACGCTGGCCACGCTGATGGAGGCGATCGCGTTCGTTCTGGGTTATGACGCGGACGCTGAAGAGGGCGCGGACCCAAACCTGTAGACGGCCGGGAGTTCGAGCTGGCCGACCTCCTGGCCGAGGCACGGCGCGCGGGCGTCGAGACGCCCGAGCTGTGGGACATGACGCCGCGCGAGACGGCGGACGCCATCGATGCGGCCGCGTGGCGCATGGAGCAGGAGCAGGCGCGCATGCTGTCGCTGGCCTGGCACGTGGCGGCGCTGATGCGGAGCCGGCGACTGCCCAGCCTGGCGCACCTGCTGCGGCCACCGAGCCAGGTGAAAGACGTGCCGATCGAGGAGCGGCGCAAAGAGTTTGAGGACATGCAGGCAATCGTGAGCAGGACATGGCGACGCAAACCACGCTAGGCGAGGCCGCGGTTCCCATCCGCGCGGCGCTGGACAAGCTGGACCAGGACCTGGCGCAGGCCAAGTCCAAGGTGTCGAGCGCTATCGACGGCATCGTCGGCAACGTCCAGAAGGTGGGCGCGGCTGCTATGGCCGGCGTGGGCGTGGTGGGCGGGGCGGCCGCGGCGGCCGCAGCGGCGCTGAGCAAAATTGCCATCGACGCGGCACCGGTCGAGGGGCTGCGGGACGCCTTCGAAGGGCTGGCCGAGAGCTCCGGGTCGAGCATGGACGAGATGCTGGCCGCGCTGCAGCGGGGCTCGTCGGGCATGGTCAGCCAGCGCGACCTGATGAGCACCTACAACCAGGCCGCCCAGCTCGTATCGACGACCTTTGCCAATCAGCTCCCCGACGCTATGGGTTACCTGTCCAAAGTGAGCGCGGCGACCGGGCAGGACATGGGCTTCATGCTCGACAGCCTGGTCAAGGGTGTGGGCCGGCTCTCGCCGATGATCCTCGACAACCTGGGCATCCAGGTCAACCTGTCCGAGGCCACGGAGCGGGCGGCGGCGATGTTCGGCGTCGAGGCGGACGCGCTGGACAAGGGGCAGATTCAGGCAGGCATGATGAACGTCGTGCTCGAGAAGCTGGCCGCCAACACGGCGGCCATGCCGGACGTCTCGGACTCGGCGGCGGCCGGCCTGGCCAGGATGAAAGCCCAAGTGCAGGACATCAAAGATAGGGTAGGGGTGGCACTGTTGCCGGTGCTCAACACGCTGCTCACCATGTTGGCCGGCTTCCTGCCCTACCTGGAGCCGATCATCCAGGCGTTCGAGACGCACCTGGTGCCCATCCTGCAGACGGTGGCCACCGCCTTCGGCACCTTTTTCACGTCGCTCCTGGAGGGTACTCCGCCATTAGATGCGCTCGGCCAGCTGCTTGCGACGCTGTTGCCGCCCGACGTGGCGGCGGGCATCACCACGGCGCTGGGGAATATCGTCTCGTTCGTCCAGCAGCTCGTCGACAAGGTGCAGCCGTACATCGACATGGCCATGCAGTGGATCTCGGAGAACGTGGAGCTGCAGGATGTACTGATCGCCCTGGGCATCGCCATCGGGGCGGTGGTCGTGCCGGCGCTGGTCAGCGTGGTGGCGGCCGCGGCGCCGGTGATCGCCGTGGGGGCGGCGCTCATCGCGGCGGTGGCGCTGGTGCGCTCGGCGTGGGAGAGCGACTTTGCCGGGATCCGGACGTTCATCGAAAATGCGCTGGCCACGATAAAGCAGTGGTGGACCGCCCACGGCGAGGAGGTCATCGCCCGGGCCAGGGAAATCTATGAAACGGTCAAATCCGGCATCGAGACGGCGATCGCGGCCATCAAGGCCGTGGTCAACCTGGCGCTGGGCGCGATTAAACAGTGGTGGTCGGAGCACGGCGAGCAAATCATGGCGGCGGCGCGGGCGGCTTGGGAGACGATCCGGGCCATCGTCGACGTGGTGATTAACAACGTTAAGGACATCATCGCCGCGGTCTCGCTGGCCATCCAGGGCGATTGGCACGGGTTCGGCGAGAAGCTCAGGGAGATCTGGGACCGGACCTGGGAGCTCATCAAGGAGATCCTGGGCCGGGCCTGGGAGGCCATCAAGGGGATCGTCGGGAACATCATCGACAGCGTTATCTCATTTTTCCGGGACACCGACTGGGGCGCCGTGGGCCGGGGTATTATCGAGGGAATCGCCAATGGCATCCGGAACGGCATCGGGGCCATCGTCGACGCGGCGAGGGCGGCGGCGCAGGCCGCCCTGGACGCCGCGCTGGGGTTCCTGGGCATCCATTCGCCGAGCACCGTATTTGAGGTCCAGGTGGCCGGCAGGTCCATCGAGGGCTGGGTCCGTGGGCTGGAGTCGGGCATTGCCAGGATCCGATCGGCATCGGCCAAGCTGGCGGAGGCGTCCGTCAGCGAGGCCAGCGCCAGCGCCACCGCCAGCCTGCCCGGCGACCGCGGCTGGGGCGGGATTATCATCCACAATCATTTCGGGCCGGACAGCGTGCGCAGCGAGGCCGACATCTACCGCCTGGCGGAGGCGATCCAGGCTTCGCTGGACCTGCGAACCATCCCGCGGTTCGTGACGTGACATGGCCGAGATCCTGACCATCGCCGGCACGGACAGGACGGCGCTCCTGTTCGGCGACACGCTGAAAATCGAGCAGGCGGCGGCCGAGTTCGCGGCCGTGTGCTCGTTCCAGCTCACCGACCGCACGGGGACCACGCTGAGCGTCAAAAAAGGCGACGAGGTCGTGGTCACCGACGATTCGACGTCGCCGGCGACGACGCTGTTCTCCGGAGAGGTAACGAACGTCCGGGACGCCATGCTCGACGTGGGCCATCCCGGGCGCCGGATCCAGGTCGAGTGCCAGGATTGGAACGTCCTCATCGAGGAGATCCTGGTCTACGCGCCGGCGACGTTCACCGATGACGCGGACGCGGCGGTCATCGGCAATATGTTCACCACTTACTGCCCGGCGGTGGACGCCAGCACGCACATCTCGCTGTTGAGCAACATCACCATCACCTTCGAGCCGTGCACGCTGCGGCGGGCACTGGAGCGGATTTGCGAGCTCACCGGCGGCCGGTGGTACATCGACGCCGAGAAAAAATTGCACTATTTCGACGCCGAGTCGAACGTGGCGGCCTGGTACCTCAGTGACAGCCCCGACCTGGCCACGTCGTTCCCGTACCAATCCATCACGCGCAACGAGAACGCCACGCCGCTGTACAATTACGTACTGGTGCAGGGCAAGGAGCTCTCGGAGTGGTACCACGACGCGGCCAGCGCGGCGCTGTACGGGGAGCGGGCGGCGCTGCTCACCGACCAGCGCATCGAGGACGTCGGCACACTGAACAAACGGGGTGCCGCCTTCCTGGCCAGGTGGGCCTGGCCGCGGGTGTCGTACGACGTCGTCACGCGCAAGAGTGGATTGCAGGCGGGCATGGACGTCCGCCTGGTGTGCGGCACGTGGGGCGTCGACGACACGCTGACCGTACGGCGGCTGACGATCTACTGGCAGGGCGGCCAGCGCTTTTACCGCCTGGAGCTGGGGGACGGGGTCGCGCCGGCGCTGACCGGCGGCCGGGTGGTCATGGACGCCATCACCGGGCTGCAGGGCCAGGTCCTGGAGATCGACGACACGGTATTCGACACGACGCCGCCGGCAACGCCGACCTTCGTGGCCGGGAACCTGACCACCGGCGTCGACGTCGACGCCGACGGGCACCAGGTGGTCTGGGTGCAGGCCACCTGGGGCAGCGTGGCCGACGACGACCTGAGCTACTACCAGGTGCAGCTCTCGACCGCCTCGGATTTCGCCGGGTACACCATCACCCGCAGCCACCCGGCGGACGGTGACCGGCTGGAGCGGTTCCTGCCGGTGCTGGGCAACACGCTGTATTATGCCCGGGTCAGGGCCGTGGACTGGGTCGGCAACGCGTCGGCCTGGAGCGCGACGCGGAGCATCACCACGGCCAGGGACACCTCGGCGCCGGCGCAGGTGACCGGGCTGAGCGTGGCCGCCTCCCGGACGCTGATGGGGCTGCACTGGACGGCCAACAGCGAGGCGGACCTGGCGACCTACGAGGTGCAGCGGGCGCCTGACAGCGGCGGCGCGCCCGGGGCCTACGCGACCATCGCGGTCACCGGCCGCCTGAATTTCTACGTGGACCAGGATTTCAGCGACGCCCAGATCGCGGCCCAGTCCACGTTCTGGTACCGGGTGCGCGCCATCGACTCCAGCGAGAATGCCGGCGACTGGTCGACGGCCGACAGCGCGGCGCTCAGCCAGATCGCCAGCGACCACCTCGCGGCCGGGATCATCACGGCGGTGCACGTCGGCGCAAACGAGATCATCACCAACGCGGCGAACATCAAAAACGCGACCATCACCTCGGCCAAGATCGTTAACCTGGACGGCATCACCATCACCGGCAACACGATCCGCACGGCGGCCAGCGGGGCGCGGATCGTCCTGGACTCGACGGATGGCATCCAGGCGTACAACGCCGCCGGCGCCCAGACCGTGTCGATCCTGCCCAGCGGCGCGGGCTGGATCGGGGTTGGGGATCAGATCGCGTGGAACACGGCCGGGGGGTTGACGGTCGACGGCGGGGTGCTGGTCAGTGGCACGGTGGTGGCCACGGCGTTCTCGAACGCCATCGGGCAGCCGCTGTTCAGCGCCGCGGATGGGTTGGCGCTGTGGGGGCCTGGGTGTGAGATATCACCTACGGCCTGGGTGAGCACCCGAGGGCAGACGGCGACGATAACCGGGGCGTTCCATCAAGAAGCCGGGGCCTGGACAGGCACACGCGGCCTGGTGATAGAGCGGGGCACGACGAACCACGTTCTGAACCCGATCTTTGAGAACAACGTAACCGACGGCTGGACTCTGAGCGGCACCGGCGCGTCCAGGACCAGGGACACAGCGGTCAAGGCAGTGGGGAGTGCGTCGTGCCGTTTGACCTGTGCTGTGGGCCAAACGAGCCAGATTTACCAGAACGTCACCACGGCGGTCCCCAACGGGCAGACGGTTGCCGCGCAAGTCCTGTTGCGGCGTACCGGCAATTATACTGCCGACGTGCTTCTGTACGATACGACGAACCTTGCGACACGCGCCAGTCAATCAGTGACCAAGATCGGGGATTGGGAGCGGATAACACTGGCCTGGACGAACAACACCGGCTCCAATGCCAACATTCGGCTCTGGATTCGCAACAGGTCGCGGGTGGTGACCGAAGAGCTATGGGTAGACGGTTGTCAAGTAGAAATCGACATGCCGACAGCTACAAGCCTGTGCTATGGCGACAGGGGCAGCGGCTATGCCTGGGATACCCCGACCAGTCCTCACAACAGCACCAGCACGAGGACGGTAACGGTTGTGTCCCTGCCCGACGTGGCGTCGCTCCTGAGCAGCCGATCCACGTACTCGATTCGCACCGTGGTTCAAATGCCCTACGCGGCCAACGTCACCTGGCCGTGGGGAACGCTTAACGCGCTGTGGGCTGGCGACCTGACGGACGTGGCTCTGTACTACAACGATGATACAGACACATTCAAGCTGTACATCGAAGGCGCGGCGCGGATCAGCAGCCCGGTCCAGACGTTCGCAGCGGGCGACGTGCTAGATATCGTGGTCACACTCGACTATGCCAGCAACCTGTACTACATGTACATCAACGGAGTGCTGGCCGGGAGCTACACCGGGGCCAGAAGCTCACCGGCGTTGACCAACTTCTACCTCGGCTGCTCTTCGACCAACTACGCGGCGGGTATCGTGGTCGACGAGTTTGCGGTGTTCGGCTCGGTTTTCACGCCTGATGAGGTGGCGGCGCTGCACCTCCAACGCCGGCCGCTGATCGACGCGGGCGCGACGGACCTACCCGGGGTCTATCTGGAGGACGGCCGGTTCCGGCTCTACAGCTCGCAGACCGGTGCCCGGACCGAGATCGACGTGAGCGGCATCCGGGCGTACTCGGCAGCGGCTCAGAGCGTGCACATCAAGACGACCGGTGACGTGCTGTTTGGCAGCAACATCACCGCGCCGGCGACGACGGCGCTGGCCGTGTTCGCGACGTCGCAGACGTACAACTCGGAGAGCCTCGGCGCCGGCGACGTGCTGTTTGGCGACAACTCCGCCTCGAAGGCGAACATACTGTGGGACGCGAGCGACGGCCTGCTCCGCTTCCGCGGCGGCACCACCACGCAGGTCTACATTGCCACGGACGGGTCTCTCCGCGCCGGCGGGGGGGCGATCAAGATCGACGTGAGCGGCATCCGGGCGTACTCGGCAGCGGCTCAGAGCGTGCACATCAAGACGACCGGTGACGTGCTGTTCGGCTCCAACGTCGCGAGCGCAGCGGGCACCGCGCTGGCCGTGTTCGCCACGGCGCAGACGTACAACTCGGAGAGCCTCGGCGCCGGCGACGTGCTGTTTGGCGACAATTCGGCGGCCAAAGCCAACATGTTGTGGGATGCAAGCGAGGGCAAGCTGCTGTTCCGGGGCGGGACCACGACCCATACCTACATCAACACAGACGGCAGTTTCTCTGCGGCGGGCGGAATAATCAAGCTGAACGCGGGCGGCATGACCATCGACACCACAACGGCCTATGCTACCACGCGGGCAATCCGCTTCCTGACCAGCACAAAGACAATGGCATCATTGCGGGCCTATCGGAACGCGGGCGACGTGAGAGTTTTGAACCTGACCCTGGTAGGCGACGGCGGCTCCGCTGGAGAGGATAGCAACATCCTTATCGACTCCTGGGCACTTGCGGGCAATAACAATGCCCAAGTAGAGCTGAAGGCTTACGATGGGCAAGGCGGCTTGCCCTACCTGGGAGTATATGCCTACTACAACAGCACGTTTAGTATCGAGTTGGGACACGCGGGCAATGCCTATCTAAAAGTGAACCAGGCGGCTGTTACCCTGGCAAAGCCCTTGTCTCTAAACCAACTCGCGAACGACCCATCAGGTATGCCGGACGGCACCATGTACTACAACACTAGCCTTAAATGCCTGTCGGTCAAGATCAACGGCACGTGGAGAGCGGTTGCCGTAGCATAGGGGGTTAAGGTGACGGTAAAGAAAGCAATCCTGTTGGCAATACTAGTGAACCTGCCTATCTGGTTAGCAGTGCTATACGTGTGGATGCACCGGATTGTTGACACAGTTGTTTACTTTGGCGCTATGGCGGCTTAAGGGGGGCATAATGGAGATTAGCTATAGTGATATCGTAGCGGCTCACGAAGCAATCAAGCAACTTGTGGCGCGCTACAAAGCAGAGATGTCTATGGACCTGGCCCTTGCCTGTGCCAGAATCAGGCGCCAACTTGAGGCAGAGATTGGCGTGTACCAGGAGATCCGCAACGACCTCATCTTGGAGTTTGGCGACGAGATACAGCACGAGGGCCGACCAGTTATCACGGTCCTGGACGGCACCAGGAAGGCGCTTGATTTTCACAGGAAGGACCGTGAGCTTGGCAACAAGATGGTCAAGCTTAATATCGAGCCCTTGAACCTGTCGGGGCTAGAACACGTTGACGCGGATATCATCGATGGGCTACTGCCTATCGTTTCCGCCGGAAATTGAGCATAGAACACGGGCGCTAACGAGGATATATAGCGGTTAACGGGGCGGGCTGGGCGGTTATGTCGAGTTATGGGGGATGTGGGGGACGCAAAAAGCCCCCGGGCGGGGTGCCGGGGGCTTGGAGGTGGGCGGGCTATTTGCGCCGGTAGCGGGGGTCCGGCTGCAGCCGCCCCACGTCGTCGGGCCGGAACAGCCGCACGCCCCCCACCACCTCGCCCACCTCGCGCTGGGTAGCCAGCGCCCGGACGCGACGGGGCGAGATCCCGAGCCGCCCGGCCACCTCTGCGGTATAGTTTGTCAATACCTTTTCGGTTAAAAATCCTTAAGGTTTCGAAAAGATGTTAACGATTCATGTTTCCGAGATGGGCAGGGCAGGGCACTACACGTAGCCGCGGGCCTCGGGGTGAGCGGCGGCGAAGCGGTTGAACAGCTCGGGCCAGCCACGTTTGAGGATGGCGAGTTGGCCATAGCCGAGCACGCGTTCCACGGCCAGGGGGCCGATGCGTTGGTGTTGGGGCGGCACACCAAGGGCCTCCAGGACGTCGTAGGCGCGGTTGTAGTCGAGGTCGCGGCTGACGATGTAGGCCCACACGTCGCGCCAGCTCCAGTCGTGGATGGGGTTGCAGTGCCAGAAGTCGTCTGATGCGGCAAAGTACAGGGGGCCGTACTTGCGGAGGTGGATCCGGCGGTTAGTGTTCTCTTCCTGGCGAAGCCCGATGAATGCCAGGTCGTACCCATGCCCCCGGCCGTAGGTCTGCAACCCATCCCGGCGCGGCGCATCTACCCAGACCGTGCCGGTGGGGATCTCCGTGCTGTTCTCCCAGGACGTGAACCAGTCCGCGTGCCAGACACGGCTGGCAATGCGGGCACAGTCGGGCGTCCGGGCAACTAGGTCTAGGGTCTCGGGCAGGTTCCATTCGTCATCGGCAAAGACGGCAGGCACGACGGGGGCCTGCTCGCGCACCAGGTGTAGAACGACGGTCGAGTCCTTTCCGGCGGAAAAGGCAACGTATGGGGCGCAAGCCTTTTCCAGGGCAAGGGCTTGAGCCACGATGGTCCGCGCTCGACCAACCCGGGCGACAAAACCCGGTGTGCGGGCGTGAAGGGCGGCCACCGCGTTGCGCTGTCCGGTCATGGCGCAAAACTCCGGCTGTGGTGAGGCTTGCCCCGCCGGCTCCAGGCGCTGGGCGGCGCCAGGTGTTGAACGGGATTGGGGACGTAGGCGCTAAACGTGTCGGGAGAAAGCTCGGCGACCCGCAGGTCTAGCGGGCCGGCGTCCCAATCCCACAGGATAGCCTCGACAAAGTCCCTGCGCATCAAAAGTGCCTGGCTGCCAAAGAACCGATGCCGGTTGCAAACGCAATACAGGCCGGGCTCTATCCTCTCGTTGGCGACCACCGCCCTTTGCAGGGCTGCCGGGTAAAACTGCTTCCCGGCACAGTAGAAGGTGATGACGGGCAGCGCGGCCGCGACGCTCACGGCCAGCGCGGCGGGGAATAGGGAAGAGATGAGCAGGTCATCCTCGACAAAGAGGACGAACGGCCGGCCGGTCACCAGAGCATACTCGAGTGCGTCGCATTGGACGGCGTGGCAGTTGGCGACGCCAAGGGGGATGTCCGGGCGGACAAAGACCTGCACGTCAAGGGCCAGTTGAGCGAGCGTTGCGGCTCGCATCTCCTCGCGTTCCTGGATAGAAGCCATGACGGCGCAAAGCTCAGTTATCATGGAGCAGCCCCCACGCCTCGCCGGCGTCCCAGGCGTTCCGGATCCGGCGCTTGATGTTCATGTACGCCGAGTTGGCGGTGTTGCAGGTGACGCCGTGCCAGTTTGCGACTTCGGCCATAGGCACGCCGGAGGCCCGGGCTGCGAGGATGTCAAAGTTCCGGCGACCCTTGCCGGCGGTGCTGCAGGCGACTTCCTCCAGGCGCTGCCAGAACGCGGAGGTGTCGGGCTGGGGGCCGGGCGAGGCAAAGAGGTCCATCGTCAGCCCGCCGGCTTCCTCCAGCGCGGCGGGATCGGCGGCCAGGCGGGAGATGGGGTATACCCGGCTCTTGTAGGCCAGGGCGAAGGCGCGGCCCGGCAGGCGCATGGTGGCGTAGTAGTCGCCGGGCCGCAGCTCGCCCCACTCTTCCAGGAACTGGCGCACCGCCCGGAAGACGTGGTAGCTGGCGTGGGAGCCGATGGGCCGCTGGCCGTGGTACTCGGCCATGCCGAGATACAGGCCGGTGAAGCCCTCGTCTTTCAGCGTGTCGATGGCCACGTCGACGTGGCGCCGGCTGAACTGGCGGTGGACCATGGCGCCGATAAAACCGTACACGTCGCGGATGGTGCCCCAGTCGGTGACGTAAGACCAGAGCTCCTGGCCGTCCTGGTCTTCGGCCCGCACCAGGCGCACACCGGGCGCCACGTCGTGGATCTCGCTCATGGCATGACCACCGGCAGTTGGTTCTCTTTGCGGTAGTACGGCGGCCGGAGGCCGTAGAACATCAGCCGGCCCGCCTCGTCGGGCAGGGCGTCCTGCAGGGGGATGGCGCGGGTGAGCTGCCCTTCGCGGCGCACCGTCCAATCTTCCGCCCAGGGCTCGACCGTCCAGGCGGCCACCCGCCCCCAGCCCTGGCTCGCCTTTTTGCCCAGGTGGGTGCAGGTGGCCAGCAACCGGGCTATCTCCGCCCTGTCGCCGATGCAGAACCATTCCACCCCGGCGGCGGCATAATAGTGGACGGGCATGTGGTAGGCCTTGTACTCGCCATTCTCGACGATGACCCTGCCCCGTTTGCCGCCAAAGTCCACCAGGTCGGCCAGGGCGTTGTCGAAACGCTTGTTCCAGTGGTCCTGGCCCTCGGCCGCCCACCAGGGCTGAGGCTGCGCCCAGGAACAAGCGTAGTACCAGTGATCCTCGCCGGGGTGCAGGACCTTGAGAGGCACGGACACGCCTCCCGGTGCCGGGCTGCCGCCGGGGACCGTGACCACCTGGTCGCCGAGCTGCGCCCGGGCGGCCTGGTAGAGCAGTATGCCGTCGAGGGGCAGCCAGCGGTCGGCCACCACGCCGGTGCGCAGGTGGGCGGTGACGCGCAGGGGCTCATAGGACTGGCGGTCGTCAGGCGAGGCCATCGAGCAGGCTCCGGATTTCGGCGCCGCGCTCGGCCAGGTGTGCGCGGTAGAGGCTGCCCAGGGGCGCGGCGATCTCCTGGCCGGCGGGGGCCAGGCGGGGCTCGATCTCGAGCCACTTGTCGAAATGGACCGACACCTTGCCGTGGCCTACGCCGGACTTGCCGCCGATGAACGGCATCCGGCCAAACTCGGCCAGGGCCACGCAAAAGGCCTCGAACTCCAGCTCGCTGGCATCGTCCAGGGTGATGTCCCAGAAAAAGCGCGTGCCAGCGGCCAACGTCTCGACGTAGTAGCGCATCTGCTGCTTGGGGTCGGCCTTGGCGTCGCGCACGTCCTGGTCGGTGCCGCGCTTGTCCCGCTCCTTGGCGGCCTTGTCCTCCAGGAGCGCCCGGGTCTCGGGTGCGATGAGTTGGCGCAGCTTCTCGTTCTTCTCGTCGTCCCGCCGGGTGTAGGCCTCTTCCTGGCACAACTCCCAGACGGATTCGACGACCATGCCGTCGATGCACCAGGCGGGCAGGAGGTGGGCGGTTTCGGCGCAGATGGGGATCATCTTGCCGACCTTGACGCAGCCGGGCATGATCTGGTTGCCCATGGCGCCGCCAAAGACGGCTACCAGCGGGATCAGCTCCCGCCAGCGCCGGGCCTCGTCGATGTCCAGGCCCCGGCTGCCGGTGGACGTCAGCGCCCCACCGGAGAAAAGGAAATAGAAGGCAGGCAAGGATAGGCCGGCCACTTCGCCCGTTTCCTCGTCGACGCCGTAGCCCAACGCCCGGAGCATGTGCAGCATGCCCCGATCGCGGAGGATGCCCCGGATGGAATTGCCGGAGATGACCGGCACCTCTTCCACCCGGCCATTGGCCTGGACAAACTTCTCGCGACGCAGCTTGGCGTTGACGCCGTGAGTGTCGCCGATGTGGCTGATGGACGTGAGGGCGGTAACGACGCCCTCGAAAACCCATGTCTGCATTTCAGTCTCCCTTCTCATCGTCTGCGAATAGGGGCAGGTCGGCCCCCTCTTCCTCGTCGGCGTGGGCCGCTTCCCACTCGTCGCGGCGCTCCTGGTTCCGGGTGCGGACCATGAGCACCAGGAGCGTGGTCTCCTCGCGCATCAGCTTGAGGAGCGGGCCGGCCTCGGCGGCCTCCAGGACGGCCAGGGCCTGGCGGCGCTCTTCCTCGTTGCGGCCGACGGTCGCGCCGAGTTTAGAACAGAGCGAGTTGACAAACTTCCCCAGGTTGTTCGTGTAAGCCGCCGCTCTGATCTGGTCCTCGAACTGGGTCCAGATGCTCATCCGGTACCGGCTCTTGTACGCCGCCGGCACCCCGCGCCACACGGCGGCCAGCAGGTCGGCCGCCCTCTCGTGCTCCTCCGTCATCGGCATCGACATCCTCCTTCTCTTGCTTCTGGGCCAGGAACAGGGCCAGGGCCAGGATGGGCCGGCCGCGTTCCGGGCGGATCTGCGACTCCAAGTCGTGCCACGCGGCCAGGCCGAACTTCTGGATTCGGTGCTGGGCGTAGCTGCCCGCCCCTATCTCGGCCTTGGAGAAACCGAGATAGAGCGCCTCGACGAGGACCAGCAGGCGGGCCAGCTCCTGGGGCTCGACAAAGACGGCCTGCTCCTCGAATTGCACCCAGCCGGCCAGGGCGCCGGGCGGGTTGCGGGGGGCACGAAAGACGATGTGTTTCTGTCCCGAGTCGGCCACGGCGGCCAGCTCGGGAAATGGCGAGGTCAGCAGCAGCTCGCGCATCCGGGCCTTGTCGCCTTTCGACAGGGGCGTCCAGGCGCCGGCCTTGACGAAATGGCTGTAGTTGCGCATCCGCTGGGGCTTTTCCTTGCCGGTGATGCGGGCCAGCTCCTGGGACTGCTCCTCGAACCAGAAGGCGCAGTTGCCGCAGAGGATGTCGCCGGGCTGGAGCTTGTCCCAGTCGGTGAAGGTGGGGCGGACCCAGGCGGTGAAGGACTGGCCCTCGCCGGGCTGGCCGCAGATGCGACAGGTGCCGTTCATTCCGCTGCCCACTCCTCGATCTCGCGGGCGTCTGCCGCCCGCTCCCTGTCCGCCGCATCCTCCAGGGACGCGGCGATGCTGCCCAGCGCCTCGGCCAGCGGGGCGTTGGCGGTCATTGCGACCGCCTGCTCCCGAAGCCAGCGGGCGACCATGCCCTGCTGCTCGTCGGGCAGCAGGACCAGGGCCACCTCGCCGGCGTCGATGGCGACGAGCAGCGCGGCCAGGAGCCCCTGGCCGGCCGTGGGGCTCTTGGGGTCAGCCTTGTAGCCCATGCTCCCGGCCAGCTCGTTGAGCCGGGAGCGGAGGGCGTTGACCTGATGCTTTTCCAAAGACCGGAAGTACAACCCTGCGGTACCCATCAATCATTCCTCCTTGCCCGCCGGTTGCGGTCCCGGCGGGCCGTGGGCGTCTACCACCCGGCTTTCGCCAGCTTATTCGCCGAGCGCCGCCAGTACGGCGGCGCGTTCGGCCTCGTCGTCCTTCGGGTTCCCCGGCCGTGCCCGGAGGCGGTATTTCGCCTCGCATACAGCCAGGGCCTGTTCCACGGTCAACCCGGCTGCACTGGCCGCTTCGTGGATGGCCTTGATGGCGTAGTACGCCACGTCGGCCACCTCGGTCAGCGTACCGGACCGGTCGCCCTCGATGAGGGCGACCTGGAGTTCGCCGCGCTCGTGCTGCAGCTTGTCGATTGCTCCTGTATCCGGCAGGCCGGCCGGGAGTTTGGCGGCCAGGGCCAGGACGTCGGCAATCGATACGGCGTTGACCGGCTCGGGGCGGGGAGCATGAGCATAGGGCAGCGGCAGGATGTCGGTTGCCATTCTCTCCCCCCAAGTGACGGCAAGCAGCTGCTCGCCGTCAAAGATGTAGTAATGGGCAGCAGGTGTGCCGTAGAGGCGGCCGGAGTAACCGGTACGAAACACGACGTTTTTGGGCACGATGGCGATGATTTGCTCGCCACTGCCCATCCGGCCGGCATTGCCCTGAGCGATGACGCCGGTAGCCAAAATTCGGCCTGGGAACGGAGCGAACCGAATCGTTACATCGTGCCCACAGTCGGGGCACGTTTCCGGTAAGGGGCCGTCCCCCTCTGCCTTGCAGCCCCAACGCCTACATTTCCACCCGGCGCGGTCGCCGGTGTGGGCGTTCGAGCCCCTGTAACCGATTCCGGTCTCGAAGACCACAATGGCTTCAGTGTCCTCGCCAGGCTCCTGGCGGGCGATGAGCTTCGGCCCGCCGCTCTTGGTGCTGCCCAGGTCGGCGTAGAGCAGCCGCCCTGGGGCATCATCGGACCGGGGCACGTTGGCGACCGGGATCATGGCTTGCTTGCGCCCCCGCCCCTCTTCCCCAACGGCGACGACCGGGATGGTCATACCGTTGGAGAGGGTGTGAATGTGGAGCGCTGCTCCACGTTCAACCTGACCATTTTGGACCGTAAAAACCTGCATCGTTCTCTCCTTTCGTGCCCCGCCTTTACAGGGCTGGATGCTCGACAGCGGCGCCGGTATTCTCTCTCAGCCGCTGTCGGGTTGGGGTGAGAGCACTCGGGGGATAGTCCCCTTTGTTCGCAGCCCCCACGGCAGGTCTAGATGTGATAGACCTGCCAGAACTCAATCGTTGCCCCGGCGGGCAGCTCGGTCGCACCCTCCGGCAGCCGCGGCCCCCGATACTGCGCGACCACCAGGCTATGGTCGCGGTCCAGCTCGACGTTGACGCGATTGCACGGCACGTCAAAGCCGAGCACGCTAGACAGCACGGCTGCGGTGTCGGCATGGCCGACGGCGCTCACCAGGCCGTGATTGCGGTTCAGGTTTTGAACCGCCTCGACGTTGACAGGCCGGAAGGCCAGGTCGTGCCCCTGGTGGGACAACATGTTGATTGAGAATGCATTGGTCAGAATGAACTCCATGTTTACCTCCTCTTACAAAGTTACAAACTCGACCAGGTTGTGGGGGCGGAAGCAATCGCCATCCCACACCCTGGTGTCTTCAACGTAGCTGCCGGCGTAGATTGCGAACCCCGGCCAGGCGATACCGTTATACCCGCGGCGGTCAAGGCCCTCGGCGCGGGCTTCCTCGATCGTCTCGAACGGGCCAAAACCGCACAGGCCGTTGAGGGCGATTCCGAACTTGCCGTCATTGTGCTTTGCCACGTCGTCGGTGCCATCCAGTTCGTAGAACTCCGCCACGTCCTCGGCGGTGTCAAAGAAGTTGTAGTCCACGAAGGAAAAGCCGCGCTCCAGGTCGCACTTGGCGTATTCTTCACTTTCGACGAACCTTACGAAGTATTTCACCCCGCTCTCCCCTTTCCTTAGTCTATCTAGATTATACCATAGTCTAGATAGAGTGTCAAGCGTTTTTGGTTAAAGTTTTTTAATCGTTCGGGAATACGTTACCGGTTCATCTTTCCGAAACCCGCGCCCCGTCGCCGGGGGACTTTGTCGTTTCCACGCAAAACCGGCCGGGCGTGGCACCCCGGCCGGGCGGGCTCGCCCTCGTCGTCGAGTTCGGTCCATTCGCCGTCCACCTCTACGGCCCCGCAATCCGCGAGCCAGCGGAGGGCGGTGGTCTTGGTGGCAAAGACACGATCTGCCTTGATCCCGTCCGGGCCGACGATGACCCAGATGCCAGGCTCCCCATCCAGGAGCCTGGCGACAATGGCGGCCGCGACGCGCAGGGCCGCGCTCCGGTCGGCCGCCATACCGGATGCGATGATACTTTCCACATTGGCGGCCGTAGCCGCATCGATGCGAATTGGGATGGCGGCGGTCAAGTTCGGCGTCTTCATTCCTCCCTCCAAATAGGATACCCGGCGTTCTCGACACCGTGGTCGGTGTCGGGGTTGAAATAAATATCCGCGCTTTCAATTCTATCACTGGGGAGGATGTACTCCCCTGGATCCTGGCCTCGGAATGCAACCTCGTCCGGGGCCTCGATGATTTGGACATAGGGGCCATAGCCCCACAGCGGCGTTTCTGCCGCATAATAGGCGTCTGGCGTCTCGCCGTATCGCGCACACTCGGCGAGATAGGCGGCCAGACGACCGCGGTCGTCTGGGTGCGCCCTCTCCACAGTAAGGAGAGGGAGCCACACTTCCCAAGCCTCCTTGGGCTCGTCGTGGAAACAGTGGTACAATTTCATTCTGCCCACCATTCCATATTGAACCCATCGTAGCCGTCATCGCCCGCCCGCTGAAAGCCGAAGTGGGCGTAAAAGCCCTCGGCAGTCTCGACCACGCTGACGGCCACCAGGTGCTCGTAGTTGGCCTGAAACCACTCCATCATGGCCCGGCCGCCGCCGGCGATTTCGCTCTCCATGAAGTGGATGGTAGCGTCATCGCGGCCGCCGTCGTACTGGGCGTATCCGACGAGTCGGCCGTCGTGCTCGACCACAAGGAATTCAGAGCCGGCGTTGGCCTCGTCGAACAGCTGGAACTTCTCCACTTCGCTTCTCTGACCTTCTCTGATTTCCACCTTGCCCCTCCCATTCTTGATGTGCTAAGTATACCATATGGTATACAGAGTGTCAAGGGGTTTTTGGTTAAAGTTTTTTAACCGTTCGGGAATACGTTCCCGACTCGCCTTTCCGAAACCCGCGCCCCGTCGCCGGGGGACTTTGTCGTTTCCACGCAAAACCGGCCGGGGCTTGCACCCCGGCCGGTCTTCTCGGTTGTTCGCCGCCCGCGGCCTCGGTGGCCGCGGACTTGGTCGATTTACCCCTCGCGCCCGCCGCCGAAACCACCGAATGTGCCGGGCAGCAGGATCAGGAAAATGATGCCGACGAAAAACACCACGAGCATGATCAGACAGGTCACGTCGCCGCCGATGACCATCGTCTGCTGGATGCCCTGCCCGATGCCGCACTGGTAGCAGCACAGCAACGGCATGGCCAGCGCCACCAGGACCGGGATCAGTCGTCGCTTATTCCGCACGTGTATCACCTCCTCTCTCTCCTTGCGCTACTACTACCCGCGCCCGCCCTTGCCGCCGTTGCGGCCGGGTGAGGTAGTAGCGGTCGCAGTAGTAGCGTTCAGCACGTCTCGTACCGTCCGGTGCGCCGCCCCGCCCCGGTAGCCGAAAACCTCCTCTTCGATGGCGCTCTGGCTCCATCCCTGCCCGGCCAGCTCGCGGATGCGGGCCGCCCGGCCGTCGTCGCCCTCTGCCGCCTCGGGCAACTCACCCGCCGGCCCCGTCTGGCCCGCAAGGGCGCGGCCGATGTCGGCGCCCGTGACCATCGGCGCCAGGAGTTGCAGCATAGGCCGACCGGGGAGCTGGGCGTAGGCGCGACCCACCACCTCGATAGTCGAGGCGACACCATCGCCCAACAGCGTCCGGCTCTGGGCCGCGTCCTGGGCGCGGAACTGAACGCGGCTGGATAGCTGGTTGCGGATGGCCGTGTCGATGCTGGCCGACTTCCAGTCCTGCCCGCCCAAAACCATCCACAGTCCATATTTGCGAGCCCGGAGCACGAGCGTCCGGGCCGCGTTCAGGACGCCACGATCCGACAGCAGCGCCGTCGCCTCGTCGATGAGCGCGACCCACGGCGCCAGCGGTTCGTCGCCGCCGGCGCGGGCATTGTAGGCCGCCAGCGAGTCCACGCCGGGCACCTCGCGGAAAAGCTGGCTCCGGCGGTCCATCTCCTCGACCAGGAGCGCCATGATGGCCAGCGCCTGGCCCTCCGTTTCAGCCACCGGCCAGAGCAGCCGGGAGCAGGTGGCAAACGCGGAAAACGTCACTCCTTCGAGGTCCACCATGGCCATGTGGACCGGCTCGGCGGCCGTGGCGAGCTGCAACGCCAATGCCTTGAGAAACACGCTCTTACCCCACCCCGACGAGCCGCCTACGGCAACGTGGACCATCTCGGCTAGCGACGCCGTCACCGACTGCTGCTGACCGGATTCGTCGACGGTCACACCCAGCGCCAACCGGTGAAGGCTCGGGGGATCGGCGGCGATCTCGTGGAGGCGCACAACGCGGGGCCAGGCGGCGGGCGGCGGGCCTGCGGGCACATCGGGCGACGCCTTCCCGTCGCTCCGCTGCTGCAACGTATGTAGGGCCGGGAACGCCCGCGCCTTGGCCTCGGTGCGCTCGACCTCGAACCGGGCAGCTATTTGCGCGACCGACAGGTCATCGTGCAGGGTGCGGCGTACCGTACCGTCATCGCCCATCAAAACGGAGCCCTTCTCGGCTCCCAGGTTGACCACCTGCCAGCCTGCCGGCGTTATCCGGACCAATGCCCCTTCGGCCGGGATGTGCGCGGCGGCCAGCGCCTCGGCCAGATGCGTTGTGCCGTTCTGCTTCTTCTGGCGTTCGGTTTCGTCGGCGTCGCGCTCGCGCTGGACGCGGTAGTCGTGCGCGCGGCGGGACATGGACACCAGCACCGTATGGAGCACCCAGATCACGGCCGCCACCGCCAGCAGGGCCAGCAGGGCCACCACCACGACGCCAAGGATGTGCCACCCGGGCCAGGCTGCGCGGTCTGGCCGCCACTGGGGCGCGTCGTTGGCGCGCGCGTCCAACCAAAGCGCGATGGCCAGGACGATGATGACACCCACCGCAACGCCGATGCTCCGCCAGTTCACTGGCCCGAGATCCATGCCGCCGGGGTTGTCTCCCCGCTTCCACAGACCGGTTTCAGGATCTTTGCTGTAGCCCACCATCGCTCCCTACCTCCCCAACCGCACGAGCGCGGTCACGACGGCCACCGCCACGGCGATGGCCACCGGCAGCCACGCGGGCAGCCCGGCCCGCCACTGCTCTCCCGGAGCCGTCGCGCCGGGCCGTTCCGGGCGCCAGACGCCGTCGGGGCCTTCAATCCAGCGCACCGCTGAGGACCTCCGAGACGTAAGACGGCGACGCGCCGGCGATGATGGCCACGGCCGCGGGCTGCAACGACGGCCACCGCTCAGCGGCGGCCAGGATTCGCTCCCGCTTCGATTCGGCCATGAGCCGGGCGAACAGATCCCCGGCAGCAGCGAACCGCCCTTCGGCCTCTGCCGCCCGGGCTTCGGCGGCAGCGATGCGCCGCTCGGCCTCGCGCAACTCGCGGCGAAGGTCGGCAGCCTCCTTCTTCGCCCGCTCCAACTCGGGATCGGCATCCACGTCGGCGCCGGCGACGTCGGCCAGGACGTGAGCGAAGATGAACGACACCCCGGGCAGGATGGCGCCGAACGCCACCGGCAATACCCCGGCCAGCATCGGAAATTGGCGGGTCGCGGCCGTGGCGGTGCCGAACTCCAGGGCGTGGCTCCAGTTGGCCAGCGCGGAGACGGCGACGGCGACCAGGAGCCCGCCGGCGTAGACGTTCAGGTAAGAGCCGCGCCAGCGAACCCATGCCGACTTGCGCCTCGGCGCCGTTTCGATACGTTGCATTAGCTTGTAGGTCAAAGCGGCAATTGACGCTTCGAAGGCAAAGGCGGCCGACCAGGCGACGAGGCGCTGCCCGTCGGGCTCGAACACGGCAAAGGCCCAGGCCGTATGGGGTAAGAGGACGGCCAGCAAGGCCAGGTAGATGACCCACAGCAGCGGATTGATCCAACGGTTCAACCTCTCCATGTCGCTCCTCCTGGTTGACATAGTACCAGTACTAGTATTGCGTCGAAAAAAAAGAGGCTGGCTAACGTTTCCGGCGCGGTCCCCTTCGGCTCTCGCCCGGGTCTTGGTCCTCCATGTAGTGCATCAAGCTTCATCATTTTCGCCTACTTGCCTAGCGCCTCGCGCAGATCCTCGACGTAGGGCGCCTCTGCGGCGTGAGGATGCTCCCCTACCTGTTTCCATGACTGCTCGAAATAGGACAGCGCATCCTCACACGCTGACGCCAGTTTTACAATCTGATCTTCTGCCTCTGTAAGTCGGGCGCGGTAGTTACCCACAACCTCCCGCAGCCGCTCGACCTCGGCCTGCTGCTCTTTTAGAGCTTCAACTGCCTCCAGGGCGAGATTTGCGAGAAGGCGTGTTAAATCCATCTCGCCCCAGCCTCTATCGTTTGCCATGTGAAGCACGGCGCGGGCATTTAGCCTCAATTCCTGTCGTTTCGTTTCGTCCATTCTGCTAATCCTTTCTTAGAAACCCGTTGTTAGAGGTTATAGAACTCTGTAAGATGCGCGATGTACTCCGGTGCCCGCTCGGGCTTGTAGCCGGGACCAAACTTTTCCAGCAAGAGGGTCTTGGCCTCTCCCAGCGGCCACTTCTTCTCCTGGCAATGAGCTACAAACTCTTCCCAGGTCATGCTAGTAGCCCTCTACCAAATCGAAAAACTCTTGCTCCGACATTCTCTCTTGCCAGTCGGTGTCGATTTCTTCCCAGTCAATCTCTTGCGGGCTTCCCGCAAACTCCAGAGACTGGCGGCCTGGTCCGAACTGGCAAATAGTAGGCGTCCCGTCAGGGTTGGGCTCACCTACCCCACAGTGCCGCCCTTCAATACAGTCCAGGCAGTTACACGTACATTCCCTGAGTGACATTTCCGCTATCCCCCTCACTTCTTCCCGTTGCTAGTACTCATTGCGTGTGCCCCTTGTCATCAGATTGCGCGAGATGGCTCGCGGCAAAACACGTAACGATTCTACTTGTTTCTTGCATTCCAGGGCTGCCCGGCAGCGAGCAGGGCCTCCATCCTGGCTTCTACTTCCTCGCGGCTGAGGTCTTCGCCGAGCAGATGGTAGGCATAGTAGCCCGCCACGTAAGGCCGGAACCATGCCGAGTGCTCGAAGAGCCACGGCCGCTCCATGACAACCCGGGCCTGGATCTGCAGGTGGCAGCGTTGGCAGAGGGCCGGGATGTTCCACCACCTACAGTTACTCGGATCCATGTCCAAGTGATGTACCGTAAGGGTGTAGCCCGCTGCCGGGTCGTGTTCGTGACCACACCGAACACACTTCCAGCCGGCCGCCTCCTTGACCCCGCGTGCAATGTTGGCCCAATCCGGCGGGTAGTCGCCCGTGCTATGCCGCGCCATCGAGAAGCCTCCCCAACGTACACTCTCCGCCGGGCTCGATGCACTCCTCCCGGCCGGGGCAATCGGGCGGGCAGCGGTCGGCCCGCCAGTAGGCCCGCCACACGAGCCGCTTGACGTCCTCTCGGGTGATGGCGGCCGGGTTGCGCTCGATTTTGCGCCCCCTGGGCCGCGTGACGATGCCGTGGGCGTCCATCGCCTTGCGGAGCGAGATGTGGCCGCACCCGACGAATTCGCAAACCTCATCCTGCGTCCGGGTCGCCAGCAGCTCGGCTAGCCGCTCTCGGTCGCTGAGGACGGCAACCACCTCGGGCGGGGTGCGGGGATGCAGTTTGAGGGTCACGCAGCACCGCCGTTATACAACGCCCGCTTCACGTACTCCAGCGCCCGCCCGTCGCGGATCATGGCCGGCGTGACGCGGACCACGGTGATGCCCGCCAGGGCGGCCTCGTTGTACTTTTCCACGTCCGCCTCGAAGCGGGCGGGATGGGCGTGGCCGGCAGAGTGGCCGGTCTCCTGCCCGTCCTTGGTCCGCGCCTTCTGCCAGTAGCCCCCCTCGACCTCGACGATGACCCCGTTCAGTCCGTGTCGGGGCCAGGCGAAGTCGGCCCGCCAGCGCCGGCGGGGGTGGAAGCGCCACTGCTTGGTGCCGTAGCGCGGCGTGGGCAGCCGGGCGCTCAGGATCTGGGCCAGGAGCTGCAACTCGGGGGCACTCATAATCGCCGCGTCGTCCGCGGAGACGTGGGCTGTCTTAAACATTCTGCTATCCTCCATCTCGCCTATCTTCTCTTTGCAGTCACCGACACTTTTCCACCTCACGCGCAATCAGCTCATAGCCGAGCGTACTCGGGTGGTACCCATCCTCGCTGATGCAACGCATCCCGCACGTGTACATAACCGTCCAAGCATCCACCACGCAGATCCCGCGCTGCCCTGCCTCCTCCGCGATGATCCCATTCCAACGTTCGGAACGCGGTATTTTTTCGTCAATCCAATTCAGCCAGGGGATATTGACGGCAATAACGCGCTCACCCATGCCCAACGCGGTGTCCAAGAGTCGGGCGTACCGCCTCCGGAAAAGATCCGGGTGGCCCGGGTACGGTTTGTCCGACCCCTGCAGCGCGTGCGTGGCCACCCCCAGGGTGACCATGCGGTAGCGCTCCCCGTTGTCAAAGTCCAGCGTGCCCTCGTAGCGGGCCTCCTCCAACGTCAAGATCGCATCGCTGATGTGAAAGACGGTGATCCGCTCCCCGGGCGCGATGCCGGGTACGTTGCCGGTCACGTTGTCCCCCAGGTAAAGGGTAGCCGGAGGCGCCTGCACCATGGGCAGGTAAAGCCTCTGCGGCTGTCCCACCACCAACACGAGCAATAGAACGACAACACCTTTAGCGAGCATATTGAGCCTCCTCATAGGTGAGCCCTCCTTGTCATCAAAGGCCGCTCTTATGTCTACAGCCCTGCCAAACCCTGCCGGGCAGGAAGCTCGGCGGGATCCACCTCGAAGCCAACGCGCTCGGCGACGGTGATTTTGCCTTCGATGAATTGCCGGTAAGACCTCTTGCGTCGTCGTATCTTGCGGCCCACGTCACACCTCCCTCAGGTCGCACCCGGTCACGGGTACCACCCAGCACATCTCCCACGCCCGGGCAGCAAGCCGCGTGCCCCACTGCACCTCAAAGTCGGACCGGCTCAGGTTGGACGTCATCAAGGTCGGCAGCTCCCGGCCGTGGCGAAAATCGAGGATCTCCCAGAGCAGACGCCGGCGGTCGTCGGTCTCGGCCCGGACCGCGCCCGCGCCGTCCCGCCGGTCCGGATCGCCGACGTCGTCGAGGAACAACAACGGCGCCGTCTTGGCCGCCTCCACCCGGGCGTCGGCGTCGCCACCCTCCCGGCCGTACTGGCTCTGAACGGCGTTAAAGAACTCGTAGAGTTCAATCCACAACCCTGCGCACCGCCCGAGGCGAGCCCGGAAGGCCACCGACAGGATCCCGGTCTTGCCCACCCCCGGCTTGCCCACGAAACACAAGCCGGGCTTTTGCCGGCGGTCGACGTGGTTCTGAGAGAGGTCGTAGGCGCGGACCTCGGCGGGCACGACGTGGCCCCGCTCGGCGAACATCCGCCCAGCAGCAACCGCCAGCTCCTTGCCGGCCCGGCGCTCCTCCGGGATGGTGTCGAACCCGAGCGTCAAAAACCTGTCAGGGATGCCGGCCCGCTCGAAGCGCTCTGAAAGCCGCCGTTGGGTGACGTCCTCCAGGCCTGCGATGTACTGCATTCGCCATGCCTGCCCCATGGCACAATCACACCACTTGATTTCGTCCACGGGGATGCCGGCGAGCTGCCAGGCCAACGGCCCGAACCAGCCGCGGATGTCATGGTCTGTTAGATAGCCGGTGTCCCGGCAGCGCGGACAGACCACGTCGCCGGCGGCGCGAAGGAGGGCCAGGGAGGTCTCTTCGTCGCGCTGAGTGCGGGTCATTTGACGCTTAGTTGCCACTTGTCGCATAGTGGTCGTCGGTGAGTTGGACGTGTGTCCCGGTTCCATTGCCGTTGTCTCCCTTCCGTTTGTGGATGGCAAGGCAGTAGGCCATAACGTCGCCCGTCGCCCGAGCGGCGGCGGCCTGCCACATGAGCACGGCAAGCCTCCCTTCGCCTTTTACCTGCTTCGCCGCCTTGCCTACGTAGCCATAGTCGGGCGAGTCGCGCCCTGGGAAGAGCGTGTCGTGCATCCGCACGAGAACCGCGTTCTTGTTGGCTCCCCGTTTCGCCAGAAGGGCAAGCCAGTCTTCCAGGTTCTGGGGGTCGGGCGGGGGTGAGTCGCCGTTAGGCGACGGCGCGTCAGCGCCGGACATTTGTTCCTGCTCCTGTTCCTGTTCCTGTTCCTGTTCCTGTTCGTGTTCGCTTTGCGGTTGTGGATAGGGTATCTTGCATTGCAAGATAGGGTATTTTTTGGCGTTTTCGTTGTCGGCGCTTCGGTGGCACTTCTCGCAGAGTAGGATGCAGTTGTCGTCATCCAGGGTCCCGCCTGCGCGGACCGGCACGATGTGATGCATCTCCACGGGGCCAGCCTTGCCGCACCGCTCGCACTTCTCGCCCCGTTCCAGCAGTAGCCGCTTACGGACTTCCGTTTCACTGGCCCTGCTGCCCGGTGAGTGCCCCTTTCTCTTTGGGGGAGGTGGGGGGCTAACCTTGGATGTCTTGCCCTGAGTGCCTGCTGGCACTCCCTCAGTTGCTATGTACTGGGCCTTGATGGGACAATCCGAGATGGCCTCAAGGTCACGGCGAATGCACTCCATCACCTTGATGCTGCTGGTGGCATTGTATCGCCGCAAGTTAAGCACCCAGATGACGCCGTCTTCGTAGAAGACCTTTCCCGCCTTGGCGAACAGGTCTAATCCGGCCTTGATGGTATCGAGGTCCAGTCCGGTCTCAAAGGACACAACGCGCAGGGACAGGTCGTAGATGCCTGCTACGCTCGCTCGCTCGTTCGAGAAAAGGTAGATGAACAGGAGCTTGTGTTCCGGCGCCAGCTCCAAGAACCAACTATCCTTCCATATTTTGGTGTGAATCTGCCGATAGCTACCTGCCATTGATGGACCTTTCCCTATGCGCTTCGCGCTTTCCTGCCAACTCCTCCGCCTGCTCTAACCGCTTCACGAGCGCCGCGTTGCGGGCGCGGGCGCGGTCGAGCTGGAGGCCGTATATCTGCGCGGCCTGGCGCCACGTGTCCTCCCGGGCCATGTCCGCGAGGCCTGCGGCGATGGCGGCCTCGGCGGCGATGCCCAGGATAAAGCTCACGACGACGATCACGACTACCTCAAGTCCGCTAAACATTCCCCGTGCTCCCTTCTTCTGCCGGCCAGCCCGCCGCGTGCAGGCGGGCCAGGTGCTTGCGCACGACGGCCAGTCCCGCGCCGATGTAGTGCAAGTCGGCGTCCACACAGTGCGGCGGTGATGAGTGCAAACACGATGGTAGCGCCTCCAATTTGGTCACAAATCGCCGAAACCATGGTATGCTCCAGCAAGATAGAGACCCCGGGCGGGTCGGTGTAACGGGTTTGGATGCCCGCCCGGGGTGCACCTTAACAACCGGATACCCCGACCCTGATCGGGGTCCCGGCTGCCAGGGCCGAAAGTTGGGCCGCCACAACGCCGAGCCTACGCCTTTTCATGGACGGCCTCCTCGGGGTTGACGTTGACCCCCATGCCCCGCTTCGCCGCGAACTCCTTTATGTCGTCCAGGAGCAGCGGCCTCAAGCGGTAGGTGGTCAGCCCCTGCCGGCTGGCGCGGTACGTCTTGGCGGCCCCGGTGGTCGTGAAGACCAGGATCTCGCCGTTGACGGCCAGGTAGCCATGTGCGCCCCGGAGGGCGTACACGAGCCAGTTGGAAATCTCGACGGGTCCGGGCGGGGTTGCGGGCTTATTCTTCGGCATGGTCAACCTCCTCCTCCTTGTGATAGGGGCCGGGGAGCCAATGCTCCCCGGCCGTGTGATGGCACTCGCCATCGAGCGTTAGAAGGGCAGCGGCTCGTCGCCCGCCGCGGCCGGGGCGGCCTCGGGCTTGACCTTGGCCTCGGCGTGCTTCACAGCGGCGTCGTAGGCCGTCCACCAACCGTCAGAGTCGTTGAAGGTGGGCCACGGCTTCCACCCGTCGCCCAACTCGGCCTTGATAGCGCGGGTCAGGTGATGGATGCTGTCGTAACCCACTTCCACGCGGCTGTTGACGAGCTTGAGCAGGGCCTGGGGCGCCCGGGCCGGGGGGTCTCCCCTCTCCGTCGCGTTGGCCTTGTCTCCGTCCCCACCCGCCGGCGTGCGGCCCAGCGCCTTGTCCAGCTCGCCGCCGTCCGGGTCGGCCGTCGCGGGCGCCTTGCCGGCGGCCTTGGGGCCGTTGGCCTTGCGGTTGTCGATGCGGCCGCCGTCGACCTCGACACACCAGGGCGCGTGAGCGTCGCCGGTGGCGCGGCACACGGGGCACTTGGCCGATCCGTTCGCCGTCTCGGCGCCGGCGGGGCGGCGGGGAGCATCGTTGGTCGTCTCCGCTCCGCGCTTGACCTCGTAGTCGGCGCCGATGGCCCCGGTGTCCATGTCGTCCAGGTCCTGGGTGAAGAACTCCGAGGCGTTGACGGCGAGCAGTGTCGCCGCGATGAGGGCGCGCTTTTGGGAAATCTTCTTGCAGGTGTTCACCTGGTCGGCGGGGTCGGGGTTGAGAACGCGCCCCACTTCTTGCCCCTCGATGGCCGGATCCCCCGTGCGGTACTTGGCGCCGCAACCGCCCTTCTTGGCCCAGCAGAGCCAACCGCCGCCGTACTCGGCCTTGCCCTTGATGATGGCGGCCTGGCCGCAGGCGGGACAGACGCGCTCCGCCTTGCGGTAGCGGTACTTGGACTCCCAGGTGTTGCACGAGCCGTCGCCCTCGGCGATGAGGTAATCGCCCCGCCAGAGTTTGCACTTGTACCAGAAGTAGAAGAACGGCTCGCCGCCGTGGTCCTGTCCGGTCCAGTCCTCGACGGCCTCGACGGCGTGAAAGGTGGGGGTCAAGCCAAAGTAGGAGTTCAATCGTTCGGCCCCCGGCTTGAGGAGCGTGTCCTTGTCGGCGCCCGGGAATCCGGGGCCGTAATCCACGCCCTTGACCATGACCCGGGCGATAAACTCCACCAGGGCCTGCCGACGGGTGATGGCCTGTTCCAGGCTGAGCAGGGGCATCAGGTGCAGCCCCTGTTGCGGGGCTACAATCGCTCGCGTTTCGTCACACATGCGCTCCTCCTTAGAGCAGTTGACAGGCAGGCAGCGGTGCGGTATACTGTACCCGGTGCTCGCTGCCAGCGGTGCCAATGTTTGCCGGGGAGGTTGCCGCCTCCCCGGCGTTTTCGATGTAGGTCACGGGCAACATCTCCCCGTGAAGCCACAGGTGGGACGCCAGCGCCCGGCTCGCGCCGGCGGCGTCGCACACGGCCACGGGCTCGCCGAAGCCGCGCTTGAGGCCGTCCTGGGGGACCACGGTGCACATGACCACGGTCCCGAGCCCCATCAGGTTCTTGGTCACCAACTCACGGGCCTTGAACACGGCCCGCTCCAGGGACACCGGGCGCTCCAGCTGGGGCTCGGTGTAGCCGGCGTAGGTCAGGAGGACGTTGTAGCCGTCCTCTACAAACCGACCCTCGACGATCCACCCGGTGCTTGCCTCCCACTGGCCGAGCACGCCCTCGATGTGATAGCTCTTCCCGTCCATCAGGAGCCTCCCGCGCCCGTCGAACTTGAGGCCCTCGGTCCGGGTTTCCCCGTCGATGACCGCCCGGACGGGGGTCCAGTCACCGCTCTGGCCGGTGTACGTGACGATGGCCTCGGTCAATCCTCTGTTGGTCACTTGCTGCCTCCTGTGGGCGCCGGCTCGGACAACCGGCGGACGAGCGCCCCCAACCTCTCGGGCAGGTCGCCCGGCTCGCCCGAGGGCGTCGCTTCCAGCCGTGCGGCTTGGGCCGGGGAGAGCGGGGCGGTGACGCGATGGCCGTTGACGGCGAAGGTGTACCAGGTCATGCTCGCCTCCCCGCCCGGTGCTTCTGGCCGTTCGCGCACATGCGGGCGTAGCGGCGGGCGTCCCTCTGGCGCTTGCGGGCGGCCTGGAGGGCGTGGCGGCCGTTGGGGGAGTTGCGGCGCCCGGCGCGGTGCTTGCCCTGCCGGGACGGCCGGGCGGTCTTGTGCATCTGGCCGAGGGCCTTGGCCAGCAGGCCGGAGACGTCATCGGAGAGGTTCATCGGCTCCCCTCCCCTTCTTCTTGCGATCCGTTCGATTTGTCGAGCGCGGCAGGCAAAAAATAAGGCTCCAGGGCCGGTTCCAGGGCCGCTTCGACGATGTCGCGCATGGTCTTGCGCTCGACGGCCGAGGCAATCTTGAGGGCCTGGTGAATTCTATCACCGACCCAGATCTGATTGATATTCTCGCGCATGTGATCCTCCTCGTTTTCTCTTGCACTACGTTAGATGTGTCTACAGGCATTATACTCTAAGTTTCTATAATGTCAAGGGGGTAAATGCTTGCAATTTGCCCAGACATTAGGTCATTGCAAGGTTTCGCTCGATTTATCTAAGGGGGTGACTCTGTGAATCTACGGCAGAATGTGATAGATTATTCTACAACTATGAGCCAAGAAGAACTAGCTGCCTGGTTAATGGCGCGGTGTGAGGAGTTGAACCTGTCGTGGGCAGAGGCAAGCAGGCGGGCGGGGGTGTCGCCAAATGCCATTTCTGAGATTGTCAACGGCACACCTGCGGGCGTCAAGAGGTTATCGGCGCTCGCCGAGTATTTTGGCGCGTCGCCCGAGCGCGTTTTTCGCATGGCTGGATTGTTGCCTGACCGGGCGACTACCGATGCCCAGCGCGCCGAGTTGCGGCGCAAGGTGGAACACATCGCCGAGCTGCTGGCTGACCTACCTCCCGACTTACAGGATCGCCTGGCCGACGCCATCATCGTCCAGGCCGAGGCGAGCAAGGCCGTCTTCGAGGCGGCGGAAAGATACGTCGTAACAGAACAACAAAGCAAGGAGTAGCCTCCCGCGTGTCCCGAAGGCGTGCTGCACACGAGGCGCTGCGCCGATTGTATTGCGCGCAGGACCTGGACACCCTGACGTACCTAGAGGATCTGGCCGAGGAACTGGAGATGGCCCGACGGTTCTCTGTCATGTTCCAACTGCTGATCGCACGCCTGCCGCCCGGGCAGCGGTGGGCGGCGCGAAAGTTCATCATCGCCGCCATCCTGGACGGCAGAATCATCGAGTGAGGAGGGGAGTGTGGGCCGGCGCGGCGCGGGCAGAAATCCTTGACAGCCATCCAACGATGCGGTATAATGGTCTTGGTGTAACGGGGGGAGCGGTGGATTGCTTTCCCAGCTGTGTGGTTTTCAACGTGACAACAACGTAGCGGCTTCGGCCGTTTCTTCTGGTTCTCTTGGGCGCGCCCTTTTCGGGCGGGCCTTTTTTCGTGTCTCCTTTCTCCTCCTTGCGGGTGGGGCGGGGCGCCTTAGGCAAGCGTCCCGCCCATCCCGCGGGGGGTGCCCATGGTAGAGCGACTTGTCGTCGCGGCGGCGATGGTTGCGTCGCTGACCCTGGTAGACGAGGGCAAGGCGACGCGCTACGATCCCGGCGTGATGGACGTGGTCATCGCCAACCGTCTCAAGTGGAAACAGATCACCCCCGAGCAGGTCGAGCAAGCCGCCGGCTTCGTCGCGCTACAGGGGGACCACGTGGGGGAGTGGGCCTGGCTCCGCTGGCCGGACGGGCGATTGCTGGGACCCTATCTCGTGGTCGACGTCGGGGCGGCCCGCGACCAGGCCCACCTCGACGAGATTCACTTTGCCGTGGATCTGTCGGCCGAGCTGGCCGAGGAGTTGGGCGTGGTCAACCCCGTGTGGGGCGTGGCCGTGTACGTCCAGGGGGAGGCGGAGTGACGAGCGACACGGTAAAGCGCGCCAGGGTGGCCGACCTGGGGCCGGGCGGTGCTCGACAAGAGCCTGCAGGAGCTGGGCGCCGGGCGCTCCATCCTCGTGGACCGCAACGGGCGCATCATTGCCGGCAACAAGACCCACGAGGCGGCGGCGGGCGCGGGGCAGGGTGATACCCTGTCCACAGAAGAGGAGGTGTGACAATGGAAAATCTCGTTCCGTACGTGGCGATCCTGTTGCTGTCTGCCGTGACGGAGGCACTGGTCGAGTTCCTCGCCAAACCGATCATCAAGCTCATCGAGTCGAAACAGCCGCCCACGCCGGCGCCGGTGCCGGTGGACGGGCCCAAACCGCCGAACTGGTTTGACATCTGCCTACAGTACATTGCGGCCGCCGTAGGCATCGGCCTGTGTGTGCTCTACAAGGCCGACCTGCTGGCCCTGGCCGGATTGTATGCCGAGGCGGTGCCGTGGATCGGCGCCGTGGTGACTGGTGCTCTCATTGGCCGCGGGGCGAATTTCATCAACGACTTTGCCGGGCGCTACCTGGACAAGCCGAGGTCCTGACCATGACGACCGAAGACGGGAATGGCCGGGTAACGCTGGCCGTGGTACAGCGCGACGTCCAGCACCTGGCCGACACGGTACAGCGCTATCATGATGACCTGTGCCGCGAGATGCGCGAGCGCGACCAGGACCACGAGGAGCGGATCCGATCGCTGGAGGGCGCGAGCCGGCAGGGCATCTGGCGCGACGTCGGCGCCTTTCTCGCCGCCCTGGGCGCCGGCATCATCGGCGTCCTGTCGAACAAACCGTAGGGAGGGACCATGTTTGAGAACGTCATCATCCGCGACGTGTTCGGCCAGGTGAGGGACGAGGCCTGGCTGCGCCGCGAGTACGGCGACGTCCGCCTGCACCGGGCGGCGCCGGGGCCGGGCTGGCGGCTCCTGGAGATCCAGGAGAACAGAGACATCCGCGACGGCGAGGTGCCGCAACCGGGGCCGGTCCTCACCGCTACGGAGTCGGTCCGGCGCATCACCCCGCTGGCGGCCGCCACGCTCATCTGCAAGGCGCTCACGGCTGATGGTCTCCCGGCCGTCGCCTTGCGCATCGCGTGGTACTGGCCAGATGCGCCCGAGGATGCGGCGGCCATGCCGAGCAACGGCCTGCCGCCCGAGCTGCGGCCGAACCGGGCCATCACCGGGCACACCAACCTGAACGGCGATTGCGGGTTCCCGATGGGCGGGGGCGCTTACTACACGGTGGGCGAGGAACGTGGCCCGCATGCGTGCTGGATCTACGGGCAGAACTCGGACGTGCTCTACGGCCTGGGCATGCGCGAGCGCACGAACCACGACCACCTGGACTTCACGTTCGGCCAGACCGCCGAGGAGCCCCCCCCTCCACCTCCACCTCCACCTCCACCGCCGCCTGTTGACGAACTGCTGGCCAAGTTTGCCGAGGGCCTCCACTACATCCAGGCCGAGTGTGCCGCCCTCCTGGAGCTGCTGCCAAAATGAGCCCCCGGCGTGCCCCCCGTGTCTGCTCCCAGCCCGGCTGCCCTCGCCTGGTGCGCACACCGGGCGAGCGCTTCTGTCCCGAGCACCTGGCAGAGGAACGCCGGCGGCAGGATGCCCGCCGGGGAACGGCCGCCCAACGAGGCTACGGCGAACACTGGCGCCAGATCCGGGCCCGGTTCCTGAAACGGCACCCCCTGTGCGAACTCTGCGGCCGTCCGGCGACGGTCGCACACCACAGGCGCAGGGTGCGAGATGGAGGTAGGCACACAGACGACAATCTGCAGGCACTGTGCGCGTCGTGCCATTCGCAATTGCATGCTGAGAGCGGCGAGAGTTTCAGTCCGCGCGAGGACCGCGAGGGATAGGGGCGTGAAAATCGCTGGGGCAAGTGTGCTCCAAGACCGCGCGGGTAACCTAAAAAAATCCTGTACGGGATCCAGGGATGCCAGGACCGCCACCGAAGGACCCGAAAATTAGGCAGCGGAGGAACCGCGTCACGACCCAGGCGACGCTTGCGCGGGATGCCAAGCGGCGCCGGTACGCGCCGCGGCTGCCGGACCGCGGCCCAGGCCTGCCCTGGCACCCGTTGACACGGGCGTGGTGGGCGGACGTGTGGCACAGCCCGATGGCTGAGCAGTTCCTCGACGCCGACAAGCACGCGCTGTACCGCCTCGCGGTCCTCGTCGACCTGTTCTGGAGGGAGCCGAGCAAGGAGCTCGCCGGCGAGATCAGGCTGGAGCAGCAGGCGTTCGGTCTGACGCCGATTGACCGGCGGCGCCTGCAGTGGTCGGTAGAGCAGGAGGAGGTCAAGCGGCGGACGCGCCAGGCGGCGCCGGAGGCTGAGACGCACGCTGAGGACCCGCGCAAGGTGCTCAAGATGGTGGCCAGCAAATGACCGTGTTGATGGTACCCGAGATCGACGACCAGACCTGGCCGACTCTTGGCCCGCAGGTCTGCGCGTTTATCGAGGAGTACCTCGTGTTCGGCCCGGGCGACCTCCGCGGTGAGCCGGCCAGGCTCGACGCGGAGAAACGGGCGCTCATTTACCGCATGTACGAGGTGCATCCGGCCGGGAGCGCGCTGGCCGGCCGGCGCCGGTTCAAGCGCGCAGCTCTCTCGCTCCGGAAGGGCACGGCGAAAACAGAGCTGGCCGCCTGGCTGGCGGCTGTGGAGCTGCATCCGGACGGGCCGGTGCGCTGTGACGGGTTCGACGCGCGTGGGGAGCCGGTGGGTGTGGGTGTCGTCGACCCGTACATTCCTATGGTGGCCTACACCGAGGAGCAGTCAGACGAACTCGCCTATGGCGCGCTCAAGGTCATACTCGAATACAGCCCGTTGGCCGACGACTTTGACATCGGCATCGAGCGCATTATGAGACGCGACGGCGACGGCAAGGCCGTCTCGCTGGCAGCGGCGCCAAACGCGCGCGATGGGGCGCGCACCACATTCCAGGTGTTCGATGAGACACACCGGATGGCCAGCAACAAGCTCCGGGCGGCGCATCGGACCATGCTGGCCAACATCCCGAAGCGGTTCCTGAGCGACGCGTGGTCATTAGAGATCACCACGGCGCCGGCGCCGGGTGAGGGCTCGGTGGCCGAGGACACGATGGATTACGCGCGGCAGGTGGCCGATGGCAAGGTCGAGGATAGCCGGCTGTTTTTCTTCCATCGGCAGGCGGGCGATGGCCACGACATGACCACGACGGACGGGATCCGGGCCGCGGTCCTGGAGGCCTCCGGCCCCACAGCCTCCTGGAGTGACATCGACGGGATCGTCGACCAGTGGAATGACCCCACGGCCGACCGGACATACCTGGAGCGCGTGTGGCTGAACCGGCTGGTGCGGGCCAGCGAGCGGGCGTTCGACGTCGAGCGCTGGCGTGGCCTGCTCCGGGAGGGCTACAGCGTGCCGGCCAGGGCCAAGATCGTGCTGGGCTTTGACGGGGCGCGGTGGCGGGATGCGACGGCGCTGGTGGCCACGGAGATCGTCACCGGGTACCAGTGGCTGGTGGGGCTGTGGGAGCGGCCGGCCAACCTGGAGGACTGGGAGGTGCCCCAGGACCAGGTCGACGCAGCGGTGCGCCTGGCCTTCGAGCAGTGGGACGTCTGGCGGCTGTACGCGGATCCCCCATATTGGGAGAGCCTGGTCGCGGAGTGGGCCGGCCGGTATGGCGAGACGCGGGTGATCGAGTGGTGGACCAACAGGATCAAGGCGATGGCCTACGCCATCAAGGCGTTCAATAATGCCATCCAGAGCGGCGAGCTGAGCCACGACGGCAACCCCCATCTGGCGCGGCACGTGGGCAACGCATGCCGGCGACAGGTGGCGCTGCACGATGACCAGGGCGTGCAGATGTGGACGATCTGCAAGGAGCAGCCGGAGTCGCCGCACAAAATAGACGGTGCAATGGCGGCGATCCTGAGCTGGGAGGCGCGCTGCGATGCGCTCACGGCTGGGATGGGCAAGCCGCGGGTGAGCGTGTACGAGACGCGGGGCCTGGAGGTGGCCTAGTGGCGCTGACCACGTATCACTGCACATGGTGCGGCTGGAACGGCTCGCGGATCCAGGAGCAGGCGACGGGCGACGGTCGGTATTGCTGCTGGCAGTGCGGCCAGGAGGTCAAACCGGGGCTGCACAGGAGCGAGCCGGGCTATGGGGGGCGGGCCGCGGTAGAGGCAGCGCAGGGCCGGGGGGTATGATATAGCCATGTTCGAGCGGTATCCGGAGCTGAGGCAGGTGATCGTGACCACCAAGACGGATCGATCGATCCGGGGGCTGCTGTGGCGCCGGCGGCGGGGGTACCTGGTGCTGAAACAGGCCGAGCTGCTGCGGGCCAAGGCGGAACCGGTGGCCATGGACGGCGACGTGGTGATCGAGGCGGCCAACGTGGATTTTGTGCAGGTGTTTAGCTGATGGCCATCGTGCAGAGCGCCGGCGAGCTGCAGGCGCTGGTGCCGGCCTGGACGCCGACGTACACCTACGGCTCCATGCGGCTCTACAACGACTATTACCGGACGTACGCGGCGCTCTACCGGGAGCAGCCGAACGTCCGGGTGTGTGTCGAGTTTCTGGCCAGGAACATTGCCCAACTCGGGCTGCACGTTTTCCGGCGGAAATCGGACACGGACCGCGAGCGGCTGGCCGACCACGGCCTGGCGCGGGTGCTCAAGAGGCCGCTGCCGCCCGAGTTCAAATGGACCCGCTACCGCCTCATCGAGGCGCTGGTTTCGGATCTGGGAATCTACTGGAACGCGTACTGGCTCAAGGTCCGGGTGCCGGAGCAGGGCGAGGTCCTGGGGCTGCTGCGCATCCCGCCGGACATGATGACGCCAAAGGGCGGGCTGGTGATCACCGGCTACGAGCTGAACCTGGGCGGGGTGGTCAAGAAGCTGGCGCCAGACGAGGTGGTCCACATCCGGGGTTACAACCCCGAGAACCCCATCGCCGGGCTGCCGCCTTTGGAGACGCTGCGGCGGATCCTGTCCGAGGAGCACGCGGCGGGGGACTATCGCGAGTTCATGTGGCGCAACAAGGCACGCATGGAGGGCATCGTCGAGCGGCCGGCCGAGGCGCCGGAATGGAGCGACGTGGCCCGCAACCGGTTCCGGGAAGAGTTCGGCGCGCTGTACTCCGGGGAGGAGGCCAGCGGCACAACGGCCGTCCTGGAGGACGGCATGACCTGGAAACCGGTGGCTTTCAACTCGCAGCAGGCGGAGTATCTGGGGGGGCGGAAACTCACGCGTGAGGAGTGCGCTCGCGCGTACCACATCCCGCTACCGCTCGTCGGGATCCTGGACCACGCCACCTTTTCGAACATCAAGGAACAGCACAAACACCTCTACCAGGACAGCCTGGGCCCGTGGCTGGCCATGATCGAGGGCGACGTGGAACTGCAGCTCCTGCCCGATTTTCCGGACAGCGACGGCGTGTACGTCGAGTTCAACATCCAGGAAAAACTGCAGGGCTCATTCGAAGAGCAATCCACGGCATTCCAGACGGCGGTGGGCCGGGCGTGGATGACTCCGGACGAGGCGCGGGCCAGGCAGAACCTGCCGGCCCTGGGCGGCGAGGCGGCCGAGCTGGGCACGCCGCTGAACGTGCTCATCGGCGGCCAGGCCTCGCCGCGGGACAGCGTTCCGGAAGCCCGGTCCCTCCTGCCGTTCCGGAGAAAAGCCGACGCCGAGGGCATCGACAGCCACCGGCCGGCCATGCGGGCAGCCTGGGAGAAAAAGTGGGCGCAGGTCCTGGCCAAACATTACAGGCGCCAGGAGGCGGCCATCGTCAGCCGGGTGCCGAAAGCCGCCAAGGACGACCTGGGCGGGGTGTGGTGGGACGACGAGCGGTGGATCCAGGAGCTGTTCGCGGACCTGTACCCGCTGAACGCGGCCACCGCGCAGGCCTGGGCTGACGAGGTGGCCGGCGAACTGGGGGCCGAGGTCTCGGAGGAGGCGATGCTGGCCTGGCTGAAACAGCACAGCCAGGTGCAATCCGAGTACCTGAACGGCCAGGTGAAGGAGGCCATCGCCGAGGCGCTGCTGGCCGAGGACCCGCTCGCGGCGGTCAAGGACATTTTTGTGACGGCCATCAGCGTCTGGGCGCTGGGCCAGGCGGTCAGCGCGGTCACCAGCGCCTCGAACTTTGGCGCGAGCGAGGCAGCCCGGGCCGGGGGACTGCGGTCCAAAACCTGGAAGGTGAACTCAAACAACCCGCGGGACCTCCATCTCAGGATGGACGGCGAGACGGTGGGGGTCCGGGAGCGGTTCTCGAATGGCATGCGCTGGCCGGGAGACCCGGCGGGCGGGGCGGAGAACAACGCCCACTGCCAGTGTTCGGTCATTTGGGGGAGGTAATCGACATGGGACAAAAAGTCCGGACAAAAACGTATCAGGGCCGGATGCAGCTCAAGGCGGACGGCGAGCCGGGCGAGTTCAGCGCGGTATTTGCCACGCTGAACGTCATCGACAAGGACGGCGACGTGACCCTGCCGGGCGCGTTCGGCGAGCAGAAGGTGCT
>Ga0116184_10000549_pt1 | contig 42725 bp, 41 predicted proteins | sample AD_JPNNA5_MetaG_FD_89886 | JGI IMG/M metagenome (GOLD analysis project Ga0116184, IMG submission 89886) | Active sludge microbial communities of municipal wastewater-treating anaerobic digesters from Japan - AD_JPNNA5_MetaG | ecosystem: Engineered > Bioreactor > Anaerobic > Digestate | place... | reverse complement strand
GATGAGGCCAGGAGATAGGAGTCATACTTGGTCCCAAGGAGCCATTTCATGTCGTCCGTCACCTTGCGGAACATCTTCTTGGCGACTGGATGCTTGTGGTGCGTTATTTCCCTTGCGCCCTCAAGCCTTACCTCTTCTGGAAGCGGGGTTGGACCCGGTGCGAGCAAAAATTTGTACAATGTTTTCATCAAAAAACTCCTTTCGGTTTATTGTGGCCGGGGCGGTGTTCCGCCGCGGTTAACTGCATGGTTTTGCGTCAAAAGCTCTATGTTATTTTGTGTCCGGATTTTTTTGATATGAGGATACTTACGAGGCGATTCTTTTCTGTTTGAAGCGCTGTTCCCATGCCAATCGCGGTTGCATTTTGGGTCTGGTAAGATGCCCCTGCCCAAAGGGAAAGCGCTTGAGAGCGATATTATTTCAATCACTTCACTCCTTCCGGGCCTCCTATTGTAATAACCGATTTTTTGTTTTCAAGCGTTGCCCACCAAAGTGGGCCAAACTGATTATAACAAGTATATTTTTATTGGAGAAACAATGACCAAATCAGGCACCAACAACTATGCCGCTATCCAATAATAGCAGATTTCGCCAATATAAAATGGACAAAATTATTTGAGTGCTTCTATGGTTTTGTAGGTGGTTGCAGCCAGTAAAAGGCACCAATCGTGTTGAAATACCCGAACAGATTGGTAATAAAAACATATATTCCCACCCAGAATGCTATTTTCATCCAGAGAGGGAGCTTAAAGAAGGAAAGATTTTTTCTGGTTATTTCGAGATACACGCAGAGAACTATAACAACCATTCCGGCCAGTGTTACCCAAAAATTCCAGATTATTGAACGTGGATTCATGACAACAAGCAGATTTCCAAATATTGCCATCGCGGATGCTGCTATTACTGCCAATATCGTGTATAAATCAAGTTTATTTGAAACTATGGTTATTTTCTCGGTGCTACCAGGCCCTTCGATAACTCTTCCGTCGTTTTCTTCCATTTTTTCAGCTCCTTCGTTGAGAATGGTACATAAATACACATGTTTTTGTCAATAGGTAAAAAATTATTAAGTAGAAGGTGAAACCATGCTAGGTAGCTAGTGTATCAGTATATGTGCCTGGCAAGTCATGTTTGTGAGTAGAAAGAAAAGAAGAGAATTAAAAAAGAAGAAATGCTTGCTAACAGGCCGCTAATATTGAGGGACTAGTATCTAGCCACCAAAAAATTGAAAGGAGAAAGTATATGGACCAGTTTATGTTTGCTGAAATGCTGATAGAGAACATCGTTAATAACTACGGTTGCGAAGACGGACACGATTGCAACCAGAATGAGCTCTAGTTTACATGAACATGACTTGCCAAGGCACTGGAAAACTTTATAATCCCAACTGGTTGCGGGAATAGCTCAGTGGTAGAGCGTCGGCTTCCCAAGCCGGATGTCGCGGGTTCAAATCCCGTTTCCCGCTCCAGTGCCACACCAACAAGGAAGAATGAGGCGAGGTCCGAAAGGGCCTTTTTTTATTTTTGTCGTTACTTGTTTTTTTAGGCTAAACCCTGGTACTTGTCACAGGCCATCTTTTTGTTATAAATAACTTGCGCGGCGACGTAGCCAAGTGGTAAGGCGAAGGTCTGCAAAACCTTTATCCAGGGGTTCGATTCCCCTCGTCGCCTCCAGTCAGAAAAAAATTACCCAAGCCTTTCAACATCAACCCCGTCTTTTTGGGCTTTTACATTTTCTTTGCTAGATAAAACCGTATACATGGCCACATCAACAATAATAATTCCAAGGATCCCAGCCTGTTGGCCTAGTGTTGCAATCATGGGAATATTTCTTGTTATTCTTGACAGTAACATGGCGCCAGAAACAATCGTTGCCATCACGAAAATAATAAGCCAGAAATTGCCCCTTGTCAGATGCATTGCATATTTAAATGAATCAATCAGCGATTCCGAAGATTCGCATCGGATGTAGGGAAGATAGGTCAATCTTATAAAAAGAACTGATAGTGCAATCACAGATGCCGAGACGGCAAAGGACCAACCCACATAGGATGGAGAATCATGGATGATTGTTGGTGTTGCCTCGAGAATTGTCATTATGAGGCCTATCAAACCTGCTATGGACAATACTATCAGATTTATTGAAAGCCCGCCGATATATCTTGCAATTGCTCTAAATTGTCTAAAAGCTGATGAGAGTTGCGCTCTTCCTCTTCGTGCAACTTCTAGCACAAAAAAGGCTGCAATGCCAGCAAGAACAGACAGGAGGAGTACATAAATTATAAATTCAGCCAGAGCGCCCAATCCCTTTATTGCGACTACGCTCTCCCCGATCCTTGATATTTCTGAGAGTCCTTTTTGTGTTATTTTTTCTATAATTTGTGACCACTCCTGGCTTGGTGCCCCCTGCATTGACCAGCCATTGCCTGCAATAAGTGATGAAATCCTGGGCAAGAGTTGGTTTATCAAATAGGCGCATGCGGTCATGGAGAAGAGCAGGACGGTCAACTTTGTTAGCGACGTGCGTACTATTTGGTCTATTTTTCCGAAAATTTTTCCTATTTTTTCAAGCATTCTCCATCTTCCTGTTTATTGCTTCGGTATAAATGGGAAGCAAAAGCGTTAACGTTACGACAGTTTCCAGTGCTATAAAAAATTCAGTCAGCCCAATAAGCCTGCCAGTGAGACCGGATATGGCGAAAAAGGCAATGGAAACCAAAAAAGACAAGCCTGCTATCACCCAGAAAAACGGTGCCGATATTTCGTATGACGAGACGAGTGTTTCCATAACCGGTTTTTTTGTCAGCGCGAACCCGTATGGTGCAAGCTGGAGCCTGATGATGAAAAATACCATTACGAGAGCTGATATTGCAACGAAAAAAATTGCAGCAGGAGAAACAAATATTCCAATAAGTATACCTATCATGAGAATGAAAAACATGAATACAAATTCCAAGAGAAACATTGTAATCATCCTTGGCAAGAGTGCGAAACCTTTTGAAAAGAAAATCGACAGCCTTTCTTTAAGTGCCCCGCCATTTGTGGCCATATTTATGAATCCACCCATAAAGAAAGAAGAAAGGAGTATTGTTCCTACAAAATATATCGCAATTGAAAAGCCGAGGATTCTGAGCTCCTGAGCGGATAGTGATCGGGCCAAAGTAGAACCTGATTCCATACTCTTTAAACCTGTCGTGATGATTGATGATATTGAATCCCCCGGTGGTACAATCTGATCAGTTATGGCTATTATTGGTATACTCAGGATTATCAGCAATATTGTGTAAACAATTGCTGCTATGGCAAAATCGGCCAGGTGTTCTTTTATGGTTTTTGCGAAGGTTACGAATGCGTTTTCCGATGTGGTCATGAAAGCAAGTATAGTAAAGACATACACACAGTCAACGCTTGACGCGGAGTCTTTTTATACAATAATTTAGAAAGCACGCCGGAGTGGCGAAATGGTAGACGCACGGGACTTAAAATCCTGCGGTGGTGACACTGTGCCGGTTCAAGTCCGGCCTCCGGCAGTTTTTTATTTCATTGGTGGATAAAGACATGAAATCAAAACCATCTTTAGTTGTGTTGCATGGGCTTGGAGCGAGCTCCGAGTGGATGGGGATGTATAAAAAATCCTTTTCCGATAACTACAACGTAATTATCCCAGATATGCCCTATTCGCCTGATTCCGGCCCGCATTGCGGCAGGAGTATTACAGGTTATGTGGACTATGTGTACGAATTATTAAAAGACACTATCAGAGTAGAAGGGTCTATCCTAATTGGAGAATCTCTCGGTGGTGCTGTTGCGATGATGCTTTGTCAAAAAATATCCTTTAAAAAACTGGTTCTCATTGCACCAAGCCTTGGAATTGAAAAGGGTTTTATATCAACATATTTGAGGATGTTGCTTGTTCCCGTTGACATTCTTGCAGAGCCTGTAGCAGAAAAGATTGCCAAATCTGATCCGGAGTTGGGGGTACTTTCCAAGAAGATCATGGTTTCAACACCCAAATACAAAATGTTAAATCCGCTTGTTGCCATGAAAAGATTTAGCGCTTTTGATTTGGGATCAGACTGTCTCCCAGAATTACTTGTTATCGGAGGAAAGTACGACAAGGTTGTCCCAGAAGATAAACTCAGGTTGTTTGCAAGCAAACATGGCGCCAATTTGTACATAAATAATGAATCAGGCCACCATGTTGCTGTGAACAGGTGGCCTGATGTCGAGGCTAGGATAAAAGAATTTATTCCATATCTTTAGTTTCGTAATCGTAGTCATGTTGCTTGATGTACACTTCAAGATACCTGAGGTCCCTGTCAAAGAATTGTGGTGAAATGATTGGCAGATTGCGCTCTTCTTCCCATTCCTGGAGTCCTCTTATCATTATGAATTCCTCAAATCCAAGAGACATCAGGAAAAAGTATGGCCAGAGGCTCATGGAAGGGGTCACGGTAAAGTTTGTAAAATAGACAATCAGCACTGGGAAAATAGAAATGAACAGTATAAGGAGCCTTATTCCAAAGATTGCCCAGAACCTTCTGGATGTTGCCACCCATGAGCGCTTCAATGCCCCGAAAATGCCTTCTCCCGAGATGATCAACACCGGAGCGTATGAAAATTTGGTCAAAACCATGTATGCCAGTATCAGCATGACGAGGTATATCCAATTGATGGCAATTTGTGGAACAAAGATCGCTTCCATAAGGATTTGCAATCCGTACATTGCGCCAAGGAAAAGTGAGAAAAGAAGGACAAGAAAACTTGTGTAAGAAAGCATCCTTTTTGTATAGAATACTATTCCATTGATGAATGTTCTCTGTGCAATGTGCTTGGGGTCGACCGTTCCTATGAGAAACCTGTATGCGCCAGCAAGAGCTGGTGCCGCTATGAACATCCAGAAGACCAGAAACAGCGCTACTGTAATGATGTTTGGTACACTCGGCCAGTAGATAAAAGAAAGGATGCTTTTGGTAAGGCTTGGAGGGTTTTTGAAAGAGAGGGCCATTATTATTTCAGACAGGAAGAGCGAGAAATAGATTGAGACTACGAATGCAGCTCCGACACCAAGAAGCCCTGCCACATGCCTTAGCATTTTCTGCCATGTTCTGGTCCAAAAATTGTTCATGATGCTCCTTTCATTATGAGACGGCACTTTCTGTTTCTTGCCCCCCCGAAACCATCCTGAACGCGGAAGCTGTTGCAACAATAGAGAACGTGAAGGCCGACCATGTCACTAAACTCAAAAAAACGAAAAATATTTTATCAAGGCCAAGTTGCAGTGGTAAGAATGAAATCAATACACCAATCAAGCTGCAAAAGGAGCCGAGTACCAATTGTACAGCGAAAAGTTCAAAGTACCATGGCCAGATTGACCTTGTTGATGCCAGGAGCGACTCCATAAAAGACTGGCCATTAAAATAATAAAAAGGTGCAAAAAGCAGTGGTGTTATAACTATACAAACTACAGTAAAGGCGACCATTTCAAACAAAAAAAATGTCCATGGCGACCAACTCTCTGCTACCCATGGAAGAGCAATTGAAACAAACGCTGCCAAACCGTGAATTGCCAGAACAATTGGGAAAATCTGTGCCTGATAACCTACCATTCTGGCGCCTTTTTTGATTATCCCACCTTCAAATTTCTGGCTTGAATTACCGTGTGTGAATCCACCAAGGATTAAGTTTAAGATTCCACCCTGAAGGAAACCTGTAGCAAGAACATTTATTACCACACCCAGGCCTATTGTCAGCCATTTTGTCATAGAATCCGGGATAACAAAAATCAATTTTGCAAGATAGCCTGAGGTTTCAAGAAATGTTGGTTTTGAAAATATTTCATGTGAAATTACAGGGAGATCATTATTGCCCGGGAATATGACGAAAAGTATGGTACACATGAGAGCAAGGATAATAAATGGAACCAGCCTGTACATTGTTCCAAAGCCAGCCAGGGCTATATAATTCGCCTTTATTGCCAGAAAAGTGTTTTTCCAGAATTTCCTTTTCACTGCCACCATTATATCATTGCCATTCCCAAATTAAAATGTATCCGGAACAAGGATGGATCTCTTCATTGAGGGGTGTGGTTTGAGTCCAAGGAGGTAGAGAATCAGCCCTGTAACATCTGACAGACTCCCGCCTTCACCAAACTCCCATGGTTTCCTGCCCTCACTCGGAATAAAGATGCAGGGCACAAGATTTGTCGAGTGGGCAGTCTCCTTGTTTCCATTCTCGTCAAGTAACTGCTCTGCATTGCCGTGGTCTGATATGATTACCACATCATAACTATGCTCATGCGCCGCATTGACTATCTTTCCGGTTGATTCATCGACCTGTTTTATGGTTTTGATTGTTGCGTCAATGTTGCCAGTGTGACCTACCATGTCAGGGTTTGCCAGATTGCAGACAATAAAGCTGTGCTTCTCGGTTTTGATGTCTTCCACAAGTTTTTCTTCAACCTGCGGGCATGACATTTCCGGCTGTAAATCGTAAGTGGGGACCTTTGGCGATGGCACAAGGACCCTGTCTTCGCCCTTGTAAGTCTCCTCCCTACCTCCGTTGAGAAAATATGTAACATGGGCGTATTTTTCAGTTTCTGCGATGCGAAGCTGGGAGAGTCCTGCATCGGAAACAATTTTGCCAAGGGTGGTTTCGATGTCCTGTTTCAAAAGCTCTTCTGTAAAAATTATTGGAAGAGTAAACGTTTCATCATACATTGCGAAACATGTGTAGCTTATCTTTGGTAATTTGTCCCTTTCAAATCCTGTAAAATCCTTTTCGGTAAGAGCTTTTGTGAGCTCCCTTGCCCTGTCAGGCCTGTAATTGAAGTGTATGAATGAGTCGCCGTCTTCAATCAGTGCCAGTGGTTTGTCACCATCCATTATGATCGTAGGTGTTACAAATTCATCTGTCTCGCCCAGCAGATAGGCCTGGTCAACGGCTTCAATTGCTGATCTGGCATGTCTCCCTTTTCCAGCTGTCAGGCAATCGTAGGCTATTTTTACCCTGTCCCAGCGGTTGTCCCTGTCCATGCTGAAGTATCTTCCCTGAACGGTTGCTATTTTTCCACAGCCGATTTCCTTTAGTTTGCCCTCAATTTCGGCGATATATTTTTTGGCGGATTGTGGTGGTGTGTCCCTTCCATCAAGAAAGGCATGCACAAATACGTTTTCAACCCCGCATGATTTTGCTGTTTTGACTATTTCGTAGAGGTGCTCCAGAACCGAATGGACACCACCATCAGAGCATAACCCAGCCAGATGGAGTTTGCCTTTTTTGCCATCCTCTATTGCTTTCAGCAATGTCGGATTTTTTTGGAACATTCCATCTTCAATGGATTTGTTGATTAGCGTCAGTTTCTGGTAAACGATCCTTCCTGCGCCAAGATTGAGGTGCCCGACTTCCGAATTCCCCATTTGTCCCTTTGGGAGTCCAACGGCCAGTCCTGATGCCTCAAGGAGTGTGTGCGGATATTTTCTCTGGAGCTCGTCAATGTTGGGTGTTCCGGCCAGAGTAATGGCATTTCCTGGGCCAGGTGGTGCCACCCCGAAACCATCCAGTATAAGAAGTAAAACTTTGTTGCCTGTTTTCACGCAATCAAGTTTACTTCAACACCAAAACGCTTCAAGTACCACGATTATTAGCGTCCGATTTTGCCAAAACATTGACAAAAGCACATCCATACTTACAATCTTCTAGCAATATGGGAAGATCTATCGTTGTTACTTCAGGAAAAGGAGGCGTTGGAAAAACAACGCTAACCGCAAACCTTGGGTATGGGCTGTCGCTTGAAGGGAAAAAAGTCGTCCTGGTTGATACGGACATAGGTCTTAGAAATCTTGATGTCATACTGGGTCTTGAAAACAGGGTTGTCTATGATGTTGTAAATGTCGCAGAGGGAACCTGTGAACTTCAGCAGGCCCTTGTCAAAGACAAAAGGCTTGGCTCCAGCCTGTTTTTGCTGCCTGCCGCCCAGACCAGAAGAAAAGAAGATATATCAAATGACCAGCTGAAGCAGATTGTAACAGCGCTCAAAGGTGCGTTTGACTATGTAATTCTGGATTGTCCTGCAGGCATCGAGCATGGTTTCAACAATGCGGTCAATTCTGCGGACGAGGCGGTTGTTGTTGTAACACCCGAAGTCTCATCCGTAAGGGACGCAGACAGGGTCATAGGCCTTTTGGAATCAGCAGGAGTGAATGACATCTCACTTGTCGTAAACAGGATCAAACCAGAAATGGTCTCCTCTGGAGAGATGATGAGTGTCGAGGACGTGCTTGACATACTCGCTGTCAGACTTTTGGGTGTCATCCCGGAGGACAGACAGGTAATTGTCTCAACAAACAAGGGAGAGCCAATAATTCTTAACGAAAAATCACTGGCCACTTCGGCCATAAAAGCCATCGTTGACAGGCTTGAAGGCAGGGAGGTCCCAATCCCAACTTTTGGCAAGAGGGGTTTCTGGGCAAGACTCTCTGATGCAATAACCGGCAGGAGGAAACAATGAGCTTTTTTTTCAGGGCCAAACCATCGGCCAGCATGGCCAAGGAACGGCTAAGAATGGTTTTGATACAGGACAGGTCGCTGCTTTCTCCCGGGATGCTTGACAGCATGAGAAAAGATATGATAGAGGTGCTCAACAAATATTTTGTCGTTGACAATGAAGGCATTGAAATTGACATAGACAGCAAGGACACCTCGACAATGCTTGTGGCAAACATCCCGATCATCCAGACCAAAAGAAGAACTAATCAGTAGCCTGTTCTAGCGTTTCTTCCAGAGAGACCTCTTCAAAGAGGCCTTCTTCACCTGTTTCCTCGTCTGTCGTCAGAAAAGTAACATGGGCTTTCATCTCTTCGATTCCCGAAACCCCGGCCATTTGCCTGAATTTGTCAGTCACAATATATGAGACCTTTCTCTTCTTTGTAACAGAGGGTTTTTCTATTCTTTCAAGGAGCCCCTTTTTCACTAGTCCCTGAATTGTCATTTCAGAGGGTTTGCCTCTGTATTTTGAAATTTGAGGGCAAGAGGCCTCTCCTTTGCTTGCAACAATGGCAAGCACTTCAATTGCGGCAGAAGTCATCTTCCTTTTAGTGGCCCTTGAAACAAGTGGTTTTATGAATTCCTCATACTCCGGGTTTGTGAGCAACTGGGCATGGCCATTGGTGATTTTGAGGAAGATGCCGCTGTCCCTGTACCTGATTGCCAGGTAGCCCAGCGCCTGGTTTACCTCGCTTTGATCGCATTTTGCCAGGTGGGCGATTCGCTTGATTGCCAAAGGTTTGTTTGAGGCAAAAAGAATGGCCTCGATAGTATTCTGTATGTTCATGCCTTGTCGATGTATATTGGCCCGAATGGTTCCTCCTGATAGAGGAGGACACGTTTTCTTTTTGCAAGCTCGAGTATGGCCAGGAGATTTGTTATCACGTCAAACCTTGTAGAGTTTTTGGTCAGGAGCAGCGAAAAAAGGAGCTGGATGCCCTTCTTCAGACGGTCCATTATTTCGCCCATCGCCGCCCTCAGATCGATTGTTTTTCTTCTAACGATAATTGGGGTCTGGTCGACTTCGCGCTTTTTTGCCAATCTGGCGATTATTGCTACCAACCTCTTGCTGGTTGGGACCGATATTTCTTCTGAGCACACGACTTCTGGGGAAGGCCTTGGAAAGCTGCCCGCATCGAGCTCGAAATTTCTTTTTATGAGATCTTTGAGCTGGCACAGTGCGTTAAAATTACCCTCAAGCCTGCCCTCGAATTCGCCGGTTTCAAACACGGAAGGCTTTGTTTTTTCAATAAACCTTCCACCATTTGCCACGAACTCTGATTTCATGAGTAACAGGCTTGCAACCTTGTCAAGCGCTTCAAGCTGTGAAGCCGTTACGCCGTCTGACTGCACGATTATTTCTAGAAGTTTTTCAGTTATTACAGCAAGCCTGATGTTGTATGGTGAAACTTTCCCGGCCCTGGCCGACTGGATAATCAGCCCAAGGCTGTTTGGATTTACAACATTGTCAATAGGCAAGGCCCATCCTCTCTTTTACCTCATTCCAGATCGGCGTTGTGAATTCGTTTGCCTTTCTGGAGCCTTCATTCAGGATTTCCCAAACCATTTTTGGATTTGATTCGTATCCGGCCCTTTTTTCCCTGAGCGGGGCAATGATCCCGTCCATGAAAGCGGCAAGCTCTTTCTTGCATGCGACACAACCAAGCTCTCCCTTTTTGCAACCTTCGGCCCTGTCTTTAAGGTTAGGCGTTTTGAGGATCTTGTGGAAATCATATACCGAGCAGATGTCTGGGTGGCCCGGGTCAGCTTTTCTTATCTTCTCCGGGTCAGTGACCATTTGCGAAATCTTTTGCTGTATTTCTTGTGGGCCATCGGAAAGGAAGATAGCATTGTCGAGACTTTTGCTCATTTTCCTGCAATCTGTACCTGGTATTAATGGGTAGTCCCTCAGGAATTCTTGTGGCTCCGGGAATGTCTCGCCATACATCGAATTGAACCTTCTGGCAATTTCCCTTGAAATCTCAAGGTGTGGCCTCTGGTCTTTTCCTATGGGGACAAGGTTGGCCTTGTAGGCGAGTATGTCCGCGGCCTGGAGCACAGGATAGCCAAGCAATCCATGCCCAACGCTGTCCTGGAGGTTCATGTCCCTGACCATGTCCTTTACTGTCGGGTTTCTCTCGAGCCATCCTGTTGGGGTCAGCATTGAAAGCACAAGGTAGAGATTGTAGTGTATAGGGACTTCCGACTGGACGAGGACAGCCGATTTCTGTGGATCTATTCCTGCCGCGAACCAGTCACAGGCCATCTGGAAAATGTTTTCCTTTATCTCTGAAGTTTTGTCAGCACTTGTTGTCAGGACGTGAAGGTCTGCAACAAGGAAAAAACATTCGTGCTGGTGCTGCATTTCGACATAAGAAAGCAGAACTGAAAGGTAGTGTCCGATGTGCATGCGGCCTGTTGGCCTCATGCCAGAGAGTACTCTAGCCATCAAAATCCTCCAATAAATGGTGTGAAATAAGCAAAATAGGGTCTTCCTATCATGCCGAACAGCTTGAGAAAGACGCTCGAAGCTGAAATCAGCCATGAAAGAAGTGGTGTCAAGATTATCAGTATGACGATGAGTGTCCACCCCATGTAGGTTATGGCCATGGAGTCATAGACCCCTTGCGGCTTGTGGTATAGAAGTCCAACAAGCAGTTTGAAGCCCGGCAATTGCGGTATGGGGAGAAGATTGAACAGGGCAAAAAATATATTGAAGGCACAGAAAAATTCTACTGCAGATTTTATGGTCCTCAAATCGAGGTTTGTGACTGGCTCGAGCCATTTGAGCAGCAAATAGACGAGTCCACCAGCAATCCACATGGCAAGGTTTGCCCCAATGCCTGACAGTTCGATAAGCAGGGGTGCGTAGCGTTTTTGCCCGAGGTCGTTGAAATTGTATTCCATCGGCTTCATCCAGCCCACATAAAAAATCAGCAGTGATGCACTTCCAAAAATATCGAGATGGTGGAGCGGATTCCAGGAAAATCTTCCCTGTATCTTTGTTTGCCTGTCACCAAGCCTGTAGGCCACCCATGCCCTGGTGTAGCAGTTTACGAGGCCGCACCCTACAAAAAGAATCAGGAGCGGAAACATTTTTATCAGATAATCATTCACTGGCTATCCTCCTGGCAAGTTCTAATTCCTGTATATATCCAGAAACCAGCCCAGCCACTTTTTGTTCCAGGACCTGGTCGATGATGGCCTTGAAGTTTTTTGTCTTCTTTAGCCCGTTTGAAATGAGGTCCTCTCCGGTTATTTCAAGCCTGATATTGCGTATTTTACCCACCAGGTCGAGGTTTTTCAAGTTTTCAGGCAGTTTGCCACCCATGCAGGCAAAGACAACCGCAGAATCATTGAGGTTTTTTAGCGACCTGAATATCTCCAGGCGATCACCCCTGCCAATTGCCTGGGAGAGCACCAGAGAACCTTCCTTGGATACTTCAACTGTGTCAATGAATTTGCCAGACATTCTTATTCTTGAGAGGCACTCCCTCAGTGCGCCCTTGTCAATTGCCATCCCGAGAACAAGGCACCTCAGGACCCTCAAATCGGGCTTGAAGCCTTTTCTTGCGGTAATTGCTGCTAGCCTGTCAGCCTTGAGAAGGAGCTGGTGGAGGCCATCCGGCAACTGCCCAAAGATGACCGTGAGTCCGTCCATCTGCTCCAGAAGGTAGAGCATTTCGGAACCCTTTTCGTGCCTTAGTATCTTTTCAAACTCCTGTGCCGTCCTCTCATTCTTGGCTGTGGCAAGGAGGCCGGTCTTTATGGCGTCTACCGCGAGACGCTTTGTCTCTTTTTCCAGCGTAAAGTTCAATATTTTTGAATAGTATGCGGCCCTCAGAATCCTGGTTGGGTCTTCTACAAAAGAGAGATTATGCAAAACTCTTACTTTCTTCGTTGCTATGTCGTCGAACCCTCCGCAATAATCGAGGATTTTGTCCTTGTTTGGGCCATTGAGCGAGAGGGCGAGGGCGTTTATTGTAAAATCTCTTCTCATCAGGTCTTCCCTGATTGAGCTCTGGATCACATTCGGATACGCACCAGGTTCGGTGTAGTATTCTGTCCTTGCCGTGGCAAAATCGTATTGTATCCCATCCAGCAGCATTCTTGCCGTGCCGAACCTCTCATGGGTCGTTATTTTACCACCCAATTCCTCTGCAGCTGATTTAGCAAGATTGACTGCATCACCCTCTACAAGGATGTCCAGATCGGTAGGCTCTTTGTCCATGATGCTGTCCCTTACGGCGCCACCAACGAGATAGAGGTTGTGTCCCAGTTCGTTGGCTATCCTCACAAATACGTCTATTTTTTCCTGAATGCTGGCTGGCACCTTTTGCTGGAGCTCTCTAGTTTGGGTTTTGTCGATGAATGTTGGTGGAGGGAATGGCCCGATGTCTTGCCCCCTGTGCCAGAAAGAGGCCTTGAGGACGTCCGAACGGGTTACAATGCCAACTACCCTACCACTTGAGACAACTGGCAATCTTCCAAGCGACTTCTTCATCATGAGTCTTCTGGCTTCAACGATGGACGCACCTGCATCTATTGTAACAACGTTTGTTGTCATGTAACGCTTGACCGGCCTGTGCTGGTATTCGTCGGGGACTCTGTCCAGGTCGCGCCTTGTGATGATCCCTATCAACCTGTCTTCATTGACGACAGGCAGCCCGCCATGTCCAAATCTTTGCACCTGTTTTAGTGCTTCACTTACCGGTACCTCTGGGCCAACGGTTTTGACCGGTGAGCTCATGATCGAAGTGATTGTTGGCGGTGGGACAATTTCTTCTTCGCAGACTTTTCTGATTCTGTAGAATGCAAGTTTTGGGTCGAGCTCACCTTTTATTTTTGCGGCCGATGCAGTTTTATGGCCACCCCCGCCAAAATGGCTAAGCACCTTTGCGGAGTCAACCAGCCTGTCATCAAGCGACCTGCCCACAAAATATGTGTTTCCGGTCATGGAGCAGGCCGTAAATATTGCGTCTGCCTCAACCAGGTCAAAGAGCTTGTGGGTTATGAAAGCGAGATTTTCAACATAATCCTTGTATTTGACGCATGAAATGGCGATAAGGATGCCGCCCATCGGGACAACCTCAATATTGTCCAGGAATTGCTTGAGTATGTCTTTTCCTCGCTGGTCCAGCGCAGTAGAGAGAAATCTCCTGACGACCTGGAGGCTTGCACCAAGCGACAGCAGGTATGCCGCGACCTCAAGGTCCTGCGGGGTTGTTGTCGGCGATATGAGGTTGGCGGTGTCCTCATAGACACCTGTCAGCATGACGGTCGCTTCCTGGGGTGAAATGTAAACTTTTCTAAGTTTGAGAAGGGGCAGGAGCATCGTAGTGGTTGATCCGACCTCTTTTTGGACGAGCCTGCAATTGGCGTGTCCCCTTGAGGCCGTGTGATGGTCAAAAATAATACAACGCTGGAGATTTTTGAAACTTGCCACAAAATCCCAGACTTTTTTTGAAGGCCTGGTGTCAACAATAAAAAGTTCCCTTATTGAATCAGGGTCGTACTCCTCAAAGTCTTCGAGCCTTATGAAGTCCTTGTATATACCCAGAAACATCTGGACTGGTCTCTCTACTCCGGAAATTTTTACAGGAATCACCCCTGGGTACAGCTTTGATATGCAAAGGGAGGCCGCCAGAGCATCGAAGTCTATGGACGACAGGCATGTGACGATTCTGGATGTTGTTTTTTTGGCCATCAATGCGAGATTACACTCACGGTTCCTAGCTGTCAATTACTTGAACAAACTTTACCATCAGATATATTGTTTGCGGAAAGGACCGGACATGAGAATACTTGCAAAAGACGCAGTCAACCATATTGGCGAAGAAATAACGCTTGAAGGCTGGATACACAATCTCAGGGAGCTCCCCGAATTCAGCTTCATTGTTTTGAGAGACAGAACGGGAACTGTACAGGGGATCCTTGAAAATCCCGACTTTGAGGTCCCGCAAATTGGAAACGAATATGTGATAAGGATGAAGGGCAATTGCGTAAAATCCGAAATCGCAAAGGCAGGTTTTGAGATAAAAGTAACCGGAATTGAAGTCCTCTCAAAAGTTGTTGATGAATTGCCCACCCAGATCAACAAGAAAAATCCGGTTGAGCATCTGGACAGGCTCCTTGATTACAGGTATTTTTCACTCAGACACCCAAAGCTTGCCGCAGTTTTCAAAGTACAATCCTGCATATCAAGAGGATTCAGGGAGTACCTTTCTTCGCAAGAATTTACCGAAATACACACACCGAAAATTGTTGCCTCTGGGACCGAGGGTGGCGCAAACCTCTTCAAGGTGGACTATTTTGGCCGTCCGGCATATCTGGCCCAGTCGCCGCAATTCTACAAACAGATGATGGTTGGCGTGTTTGAGAGGGTTTTTGAGGTTGCCCCAGTCTTCAGGGCAGAACCACACAACACCAGCAGGCACGTCAACGAATACACGTCCCTTGATTTCGAGATGGGCTACATCAAGGACGAGAATGACATAATGGACATGGAAGAGGCAGTTCTCCAGTATGTTGTAGGGCTGGTCAATGAAACATGCCAGGCCGAACTGGAACTGCTTGGCGCCAAAGTCTCAATCCCCTCCAAAATTCCGAGGATGAGGATGACAGAGGTACATGAAATCCTTGAAAAGAAATACAAAATAAAGTATCCGCAAGGATTTGACATCGATCCTGAGGGCGAAAGGGCCATTTGCGAGTATGTCCAGAAAGAAACTGGCTCGGAGTTTGTTTTCATTGATGGCTACCCGATCGAGGCAAGGCCAATGTATACAATGCCTGACCTGGAGCACCCTGGTGACACAAGAGGGTTTGACCTCATCTACAGGGGCATGGAAATAACAACTGGTGGCCAGAGGATACACGGGTTTGACATGCTGGTGGACAACATCCGCAAATTCAAGTGCAATCCCGATGACTTTACCTTCTATACCGACGTGTTCAAATATGGCATGCCGCCGCATGGAGGGTTGGCAATCGGACTGGAGAGGATAACCTGCCAGATGCTCGGACTGAAAAACATAAGGGAGGGGACGCTCTTCCCAAGGGACCTGGACAGGCTCACACCTTAATGTCATCTTTCTGTTTTTTGACAATCGGTTGTCAAATGAATGTTTCTGATTCAGAGTTCTATTCGAGCATCCTGCTTGAGTCAGGGTTCGTTGAGGCCCCTGAGGAAGAAGCGGACATTATTTTCATAAACACCTGTGCAGTCAGGGAAGGCTCAGTTCACAAACTGGATTCGAAACTTGGCGAACTCTACAAGAGGAAAAGGCAGACAGGCCTTCCAAAAATAGGGGTTGTTGGGTGTGTTCCGGCTATAGACCTGAAGAGTTTCAAAAAAAGGCACAAACAGGTTGATTTTGTCCTGGGCACATACCATGACAGGGAATCAATGCAGGGTGCTCTGGAAGAAGCCTTGGGATTTGAGCTCGAGCATGGCATTTCTCCGAGGGCGTCTTCAGTTTCGGCGTTTGTACCTATAACAACTGGTTGTGACAGCTTCTGTACCTATTGCATTGTCCCGTACACGAGGGGCAGGCTTGTTTCCAGAGAGATTGAAGAAATCCTTTCTGAGGCAAAATCATATATTGAATCCGGGGCCAAAGAAATTGTCCTTCTTGGCCAGAATGTGAATGCCTATGGTTTGGACAAAGGCAAAAAGGACGCTTTTGTCGATCTGGTACGTAGAGTGTCAGAACTTCCAGGCGTTCTCAGGGTCAGATTCATAACTTCCCATCCAAAAGACATGGATAAAGAGACCCTTTTGAAACTGAGGGAAATAAAAAACCTTGCCTGGTTTTTCCATCTTCCCATACAGGCTGGCTCGGATGAAGTCCTCTCAAGGATGAACAGGCGCTATACTGTAGAGGACTACAGGAAGCTTGTTGAAAATGTGAGAAAAATATTCCCAGGGGCCGGCGTGACAACCGATGTTATTGTCGGTTTCCCTGGCGAAACTGAAGAGCAATTCGAGCAGACGATGGCACTTTTCAGGGAGCTCCGTTTTGAACAGGCATACATGGCGATGTACTCGCAAAGGCCAAAGACCCCTGCGGCCAATTTCTCCGGCCAGGTTGACAGGGAGGAATTGCACCGAAGGGTAAGCACCATTGTGGAGCAGCAAAAGAGGATTGCCGAACAGGTTGGCGCGGACTATGTTGGCAGGGTCCTTAGCGTGCTGGTCGAAAATGTTGAAGATGGGCATTCTTTTGGGCTCTCGGAGACCGGCAGGCTTGTCAAGATAAAGGGCCAGTTTGAAAAAGGGACAATTGTAAAGGTAAAAATAAGCAAGCCTGGTATGAGGAGTCTGGAGGGTGAACCTGTCCAATGAACCCGACAACTTATTTGTCAAAATGCGAGAGCGAGCTTTCTGGCCATTTTGCCCGAATTGACAGCATGGCTGACAGAAGGCTCATGGGAATTGTTGAAGCCTACAGAAAGGTCGGCCTCACAAATTCTGATCTGTGTGGTTCAACTGGCTATGGGCTTGGGGATTCCTCGAGAGACAAGCTCGAAGAGGTGTACTCGATTGTTTTTGGTGGAGAGTCTGCACTCGTGAGGCCGCAGATTGCCAGCGGCACCCATGCCCTCGCGTGCGTCCTGTTTGGCCTGTCGAGGCCAGGGGACAGGATCGTTTCGATAACGGGCACCCCTTATGAGACTTTGCAGGAAGTGATTGGCATCAGGCAATCTGTTGGTTCGCTTTCAGAATTTGGTGTTTCCTACGCTCAAACGGACTGGCGGGCTGATGGGCCAAAAGATTTTGATTTGCTGGCCCCACCGACAAAAATCGTCATGATACAGCGTTCACCCGGATACAAAACGGGGCGGCCGGTAACGATAGACAACATTGGGGAATGGGTGGAAGTCATCAGAAAAGCCGGCAGTGAAGCGGCCATAATGGTGGACAACTGCTATTGTGAATTTTGTTCCGAGAAGGAACCATGCCATGCTGGTGCCGATCTTTCGGTTGGATCACTGATAAAAAATCCGGGTGGCGGGTTGGCCTTTACGGGTGGGTATGTTGTTGGTAAAAGTGACCTCATTTCCAGAATTGCCACAAGGGTCACGGCACCAGGCATCGGGGCTGAGGTCGGGGCAACGTGGGGTTTCATGCTGGATGCTTTCAGGGGGCTTTTTGCTGCCCCTTCACTTTCATCCTCTGCGCTCAAAGGGGCGCTTTTGTGGGCCAAATGTTTTGCCGGCCTTGGTTTTGAGGTGAACCCAAAGCATGATGAGGAGCACGCAGATGTTGTGGTTTCAATAAAGCTTGATTCAAGAGAACTCTTCATGGCTTTTGGAAAGGCCATTCAGGAGGTATCGCCAATTGCTTCAGGTGCAACACCCGTCCCATTTGACCAGGGTGGGTATGACGCACCAGTGATGCTGGCCGGGGGAGGTTTCATATCCGGAGGTACATCAGATCTTTCCTGTGACGGCCTTGATAAACCCCCTTACTGGGTTTACGTTCAGGGAGGAGCCAACATGAACCACATAAGGCTGGGAATTTTGAATGTTCTTTCTTCTTTTGAAAGGATGGGGTTTTTTGGCGCATAGGCTCACGGTCAGGACACCAAAGAGAAACGCCTTTGTCGATATAACAAGGCTTGTCCAGGATTTTGTCTCGGTTTCAGGTTTCATTGACTGTACAGTCAGTATTTTTTGTCCCCACACAACATGTGCTGTGACCATCAATGAGAACTCTGATCCAGACGTTGTTTCTGACGCACTCAACTTCTTCTCTGCAATGGTGCCAAAAAACAGCGGTTTTTCCCATTCCGAAGGCAACTCTGATGCACACATAAAAACAATGCTTTTTGGCAATTCAGTCAGCGTTTTTGTTGAAGGTGGCAAGCTTTTATTGGGCACATGGCAGGCAATCTATCTTGCCGAGTTTGACGGGCCAAGGGAAAGGCAAATATGGCTGAAAATAACAAAGTAGTACTCGGCGTGCTCTCTGCCTGTTCCCCGCAATATGTTTTCGTAGGGAAGGGCAAAAAAGTCCTTTCGAGTCTGGAAATAAATTATTCCAACGGTGGCAATAAAACCTTGCCTGCCGTTGCCTCGTGCCTTGAGCAGGCAAAAATGACAATACAAGATGTCGATTTTTTTCTTGCGCTCTCAGGGCCAGGAAGTTTGACTGGAATAAGGACTGGTCTTTCGCCAATAAGGGCGTGGGGTTATGCGCTGAACAAACCGGTGATGGCACTTCCAACATGCGATGTTATGACCCATGGAATAATAAGGCCCGTTGTGGCAATCATTCCTTCAAGGACAAATGAATACTGGGTGCAAACGTTCACAGACAACATGAGTGAAGTACCTATGATTATCAATGCCAGCTCTCTTGATGCTTATGATATCGAAGGATATACGTGGATGTCCCCAAAAGAACTTTCACCGACCAACGCGAGCTTTGTGCTGTCCTCTCCAAAACCGGAGCAAGCGCTTGAGCTTTCTATGGAAACACAGGCCCAGTCATGGATGAGGGCCTTGCCAAAATACCTTTTCGAGATGGAAGTATGATAGAGATAAGAAGGGCCAAGCCGCTTGATTTTGAAAAGGTCTATGAGATCGAGTGCCTTGTAAAAAAACAGCCATGGGGGATGCTGGATTTTTATGATGATTTCATCAACAATCCCAGGTCCATATGGTATATTGCAGAAAAAAACGGGGAAATAATTGGCTTTGGCGGCATGTGGAGGGGTGTGGACGAGTTTCACATTGTTAATCTGGCAATAACCAATCCGGAGCGTGGAAAAGGCTACGGTAAAGAGCTTGTAAAGAAGATGCTTGAGGACGCCATGTCTGAAAAACCGAACATGGTCTTGCTTGAAGTCAGGGCGAGCAACGCCGTTGCAAAAGGCCTTTACATCCAGTTTGGTTTCAGGGAGCTCTATGTGAGAAAAAATTACTACCAGGAAGATGGCGAAGACGGGATCATCATGGTACTGGAGAGCAAATGATATCACTAGGGATTGAAACGTCATGCGATGATACCTCTGTCGGCATTGTGGACCAGTCTGGCAAGATTCTTGCGCAGATAAGGGCCTCACAGGACAGGGTGCACCAAGTCTGGGGTGGAATAGTGCCAGAACTCGCCTCGAGGGCCCACCTTGAAAACATCCTCCCAGTTGTTGACATGGCCTTCAGGGAATCAATGATCCATCCTGATGATGTTGATATTATCACCTGTGCCTATGGGCCAGGTCTTGTGGGGAGCCTTCTGGTGGGCATAGAGACGGCAAAGGCCCTTTCTCTGGCATGGAACAAACCACTTATTGGCGTCAATCATCTGAGGGGCCACCTGGCTGCTGTAATGCTTGCGTGTCCAGAAATGGCGATGCCGTCGCTTGGTCTCCTTGTTTCCGGTGGGCATTCAGAAGTCATTTATATTGAACCGGATTCTACTGTCAAAATGCTTGGAGAAACCAGGGATGATGCCGCCGGTGAAACACTCGACAAGTTTGGAAGAGTGCTTGGTCTTACCTATCCAGCCGGCCCTGAAATAGACAGGATGACCTTTATTGGCGATCAGAATGCGATACAGTTTCCTGTGACGAAACTGAAAGACGGAAGCATGGATTTCAGTTTTTCCGGTCTCAAGACTGCAGGTGTGAGGGCCATAGAAAAACACCCTGAAATGTCAAAGGAAGATTTGGCTTCATCTTTTATGAAGGCTGTTGTTGACCAGCTACTCGACAGATTGCTTCTGGCAATTGAAAAAACAGAGGCAAAATCAATCTTTATAGTCGGAGGCGTTGCTTCAAGCGCATACCTGAAAGAGCGTGTGACCAAACTTGGTGACTCAGTCGGACTTCCGGTTTTTGTTCCCCCCCCCTCCCTTTGCACCGATAATGGATCAATGATAGCCTATTGCGGGTTTCTCTATCAACAGTTCGGGAGAAAATCCGGGCTCGATCTCCAGCCACAATCCAGATTGCCGATCACGGCCATGTGATTCGTTGACAAGTTAAATCCGAAGGTTAAAATGATTTTGACCAAGGAGGTTAAATGAGTAATCAAGTGCCGCCAAACAAGAAGAAAATTCTGGTTATAGACGATGAACACAGGATCGTCGAGACCATAACATACAACCTGAGGGCTGAAGGCTATACGGTTTTTACAGCTGCAACAGCTGAAGAAGGTCTTGAGCAGCTCAGGAGGAGACAGCCTGATCTGGTTGTCCTTGACCTCATGCTTCCTGGAATGAGTGGCACCGATTTTTTACGCATAATACGTCAGGAGTCACAGGTCCCTGTTATCATTCTTACTGCAAAAACATCTGAAATAGACAAAGTTGTCAATCTGAAGATGGGTTCTGACGACTACATGACAAAGCCGTACTCGTTTGCAGAGCTTCTTGCAAGGATTGAAGCCCTATTGAGACGCACCAACCAGGCCCCAAAGATTGCCGAGGAGAGGGCACCCGAAGAGATCAGGGTTGGCGACCTCTACATGAACTACTCGAAGAGGGAATGCGTCATAAACGGCAAACCGGTCAACCTTGGTTATAAGGAATTTGAAATACTGTGGTTCCTTGCAAGCAATCCGGACAAGGTTTTCAGAAGAGATGACATTATGAGCAAGGTCTGGGGTATCGAGGGCATTCCGCTTGATACGAAGACGGTTGATGTGCATATCCGCTGGATCCGCAAAAAAATTGAGCCAGAGCCAGAGAATCCAAAGTACATAGAAACTGTGAGGGGCGTGGGCTACAAATTCTCCACGCACAAGGCATCTGAAAATTGAACCTTTGGGTTAGGCTATTTCTAACCTTCCTTATCTGCCTTTCGCTGACCCTCTCGATGTTGGGGGTCTTTTTTGCGTTGACCTTCAGGGATTACTACGAAACAGAACTCTTCAATAGGATGCTCTTTCAAGCTGATGTTTTAGAGCCGCGCCTAAAATCATTTATTTTGAGCGGCAACCCTTTTGGGGTTAGTGATTTTCTCAAGGAAGAATCAAACAAATTCCCTTTGCTTGGGCTTTCCCTGCTGGACTCAAATGGAAAAGTCGTATCGTCGACATGGGGACAAAAGGGTGATGACTGGTCTGGTTTTCCAGAAGTTGCATCTGTTTTGAAGAGGGAAAATGGTTTTAATATCAGAACTTTTGATTTCGAAAAACAAGCCTTTGTTGCAACCCCCATTGTATCTGATCAGGAGATTGTTGGAATAATAGTAATGAGGAGCTCGATGGAGCCTGTTAGTGCAGGCACAAGTCAGGTTATAAGATTCATTATTGGCACATTCCTCATAGCCTTGCTTGCAGGTGTCCTCATGGTTTATTCGTCAGTGCGCATACAGACGCAACCGTTGCAAAGCCTCATTGAATCTGCAAGAAGTATAAGCCTGGGGAACCTTGATGAAACATTTGAATCGAGGTCAAGTGATGAGGTTGGACAGCTTGGGAGGGTCCTGCAGATAATGGTGACCAGACTCAAGAGTGCCCTCAGGGAAGCAGGCGAGGAACGGAGCCGCTTTCAGGCGATTTTTTCAAACATGGTCGATGGTCTCCTGCTAATTGACAGCAACGGCAAGATATTGCTTGCCAACAACTCCTTTCTCACGATTTTTGGTGTTTCGTTCAAGGACATAATCGGTATCCAGGTTGATAATTCTGTTTTGCCGCTTCAATTATCGGCAATCATCCTCAGGGGCGAGGATGGGGTTGATTCAGAGATGATTCTGGAAAAACCAGCCAAGAGGGTCCTCAGGATAAGAACGGCGACTATTGAACAGGATGGCTGTGCCATAGGCACCCTTTCAATATGCGAAGACATTACGCGCATGAAGCTGCTGGAATCATCAGAGCAGGAGTTTGTCCAGTATATAAGCCATGAGCTGAAAACTCCTCTTGCATCTCTTTCAGCCAGCATTGAGACCATCACCACTAAGGCAAAACACGATCCAGAAGCACAGGCCAAGTTTCTGGGCAATATGGGTGAAGACGTCCACAGGCTCACTGATCTTGTAAATTCGATTCTCACTTATCAGCGGATAAGGGACACTGGCGAACAGATGTTCAAATTTGGGGCAGTCGAGATGGTGCTGGACGTTCACGGCAGGTTTCTGGCCTATGCAAACAAAAGAAAAATACACTTTGATTTTGAAGTCCCTGATGACGAAGTTTATGTTATTGCCAATAAGGACAGAATAATACAGGTTTTGATTAATTTCATCGATAACGCGATAAGATTTACTCCAGAAGGTGGCAAGGTCGTTGTCGGTATTGAGAACACGCCTGACTCAAGGAGAGTTAAGTTCTATGTTTCAGATACTGGGATAGGAATCCCGAAAGAATATATTGGAAAAATAGGGGAAAGGTTTATCAAAATTCCCAGAAAAGACCATAAATTCGACACCCAGGTGGGGCTTGGGGTCTCTATATGCAAGGAAATCTTAAGACGTCATGGGAGTCCACTTGAAGTGGCGTCTGAAGAAGGCAAAGGTACGACTTTTAGCTTCTACCTCAAGAGGGCAACTCAGTCAAACTCGAGGGAAAAATCTGCTGATTTGACGGAGTGAGTCAAAAAGCCCATCGAAATTACATCAACTCCTGATTCGGCATAATCTCTTGCATTTTGTGGTGTTATCTTGCCGGAGGCTTCAAGGATAACGTGGGGTGGTTTCATTCTGGCGATTTCTTTTATCTGGTCCGGGGTCGTGTTGTCGAGCATGACAATGTCTGCTCCAGCATCAAAAGCCTCTTTTGCCTCGCTTGCGCAGGTTACCTCGACTTCCACTTTCATGACATGGGAAACTTTTGATTTTGCGAGAAAGACTGCTTTTGAAACAGACCCTACGGCCCTTATGTGGTTGTCTTTGATAAGCACAAGAGAAGATAGATCCATTCGGTGGTTTGTGCCACCACCCACCATCACCGCATGCCTCTGGATTCCTCTTAGTAAAGGCAGGGTTTTTCTTGTGTCCGTAACATGACAGCCTGTCCCTTCAATGCTCTCCACGACGGCCCTTGTTTGCGTGGCTATGCCTGACATGTGGTTCAGGAAATTCAGGGCCACCCTTTCGGCCATCAGCATGCCCTTTGTCGGGCCAAATATCCTTGCGGCCGTTTCGCCGGGTTTTATCAAAGTTCCTTCCTTGATGTGAAAATCACACTGTATGAGCGGGTCGACCTCTTCAAAGGCCATTGTGAAGGGATATTCTCCACAGAGGACGCATTCCGATTTGCACAAGAGCCTTGCGCCGATCATGTCGTCTTCCGGCACCATGATGGACGAAGTGATATCGCCCCAGGCAAGATCCTCTTCAAGCGCTTTCCTCACGAGGTTTCTTATAGTCAGCTGTTCCATGAATAGCCGTCCTTTTTGCTCGTTCCAACCTCAATCTCAAGGTGTTTTCCATCAAGTTTTGCCTTTGTATGAACCCTCAGGTTGCCCCATATCGCATCTTTGGCCTGGTAATCAGTTCTCATATGACTTCCCCTCGATTCCTTCCTCTCCAGGGAAGACATTGTGATGATCGAGGTGACAGTGTACATGTTTGCAAGCTCCAGGGAGCCAAGGGAGGCCGATTCCGGAACAATCAGTGTGCCCTGCCTCAATTTTGACAGGTGTCGCTCCATCTTCCTCTCTTCTCTTACCAGTCCAATATTTTCCCAGTTCTCGAGCCTCAGTTCTGAACGGGTGTAGGGTTCCCTGTCATACTGCGGCTTGAAAGGTCTCTCTGGCGGGCCAGCTTTTCTTGAGTCTTCGAGTACTGATTTGGCGCCAAGGGAGCCAGTTACCAGTGCTTCCGGGATTGAATTTGATGCCAGCCTGTTTGCCCCGTGCATCCCGTTTGATCCGGCTTCACCGCAGGCATATAGGCCCTTTATTGAGGTCCTGCAGGAAAGGTCTGTTTCAATGCCGCCCATCATGTAATGGGCACCAGGTGAAACAGGGATGGGCTGCTGTGTTGGATCAAACCCTGCCTTGAGGCACTGGGAATAAACGGTTGGAAATCTTTTTTGAAAAAACCCTCTTTCAAATTTGGTTGTGTCGAGATAGACCCAGGGTGAACCGGAAAGCTTCATCTCGTTGAAGCAGGCCCTTGATACGATGTCTCTTGGGGCCAGTTCTGCCTTTTCGTGGTATCTGGGCATGAACCTTTCCTGCTTGTCATTCAAGAGAAACGCGCCCTCACCGCGTATTGCTTCGGTCACCAGAAATGGTTGCCCCTGTATTGCGAAGCAAACTGTCGGGTGGAACTGCACAAATTCCATGTCAACAAGCGTTGCACCTGCACGAAGGGCCATTGCCATTCCATCACCCGTGGCCACACGTGGATTGCTTGTGTAGAAGTAGAGCTGGCCAGACCCACCGGTTGCAATGATTACATTCGGTGCCGAGAACATGACATCGTTGTCTTCTATGATTGCAGAAACGCCGGCAACTTCACCGTTATCGTCCTGGAGAATATCGACAACGAACGCCTCTTCAAAAATGGTTGCCTGTGAGCCAGTCTTGAGCTGGTCAACCATTGTTTGCGAAATCATTTTTCCGGTCTGGTCCCCGCCGGCGTGAATTATCCTTCTCACCGAGTGGAAAGCTTCCCTGCCAAGTATGAAATGGCCCTCATTGTCGAGGTCAAACGGGACGCCCATCTGGTTCAATTCTTCTATGATCAGGGGCGTTTGCTCCTCTATCATTTTGACAGCACTTTCACGGCAGAGGCCATCCCCGGCCTTTATGGTGTCTGATTTCCAGAGCTCAATAGAATCGCCTTCGCCAAGGGAGGCGGCGAGGCCTCCCTGTGCGTAGAAAGAGTTTGAATCAACCAGTCTCTCTTTGGTTATCAGTGCCACCCTCATTTCCCTTGAGAGCCTCATGGTGGCGATTACACCAGCTATTCCGGACCCGACAACGATTGCATCAAACTCCCAGTTTTCTTTTGCTGAAGAGCCTGCTATATACCTGGGAATTTTAACCATGCATCCTCTCGATTGCTATTCTTGCCTTGTCGGCTATTTCTTTGTCGACTGTTATCACATGCTTCTCTTCCCGCAGTGATTCCAGGAGTTTTTCCAGCGTGGTTTTTTTCATGTTTGGGCAGGTGATGTTTTTGGTGGCAAGGACAAACCTTTCACCGGGAAACATTTTTTCAAGTCTCTGCTTCATTCCGGTTTCTGTGGCGATTATGAAGCACCTTCCAGGGTTCTCTTTTACATAGGTTATCATGCCCGATGTTCCACAAATATGATCAGATAACTCCCTTACTTTTGGGTTTGATTCGGGGTGTGAAACCAGGAGCGCATCTGGATGGTAGGCCTTTGTTGTTCTCACCTGGTCTGCATCCATGAGCCAGTGGATTGGGCAATACCCATTAAAAATATGAAGGGTTTTCTTTGTTTTTGAGGCAATCCATGACCCAAGCCCCTGGTCCGGGATGAATATTATTTCGTCAGAGTCTATTTTTTCAACGATTTTCAAAGCGTTTGCCGATGTGCAGATGACATCCGAGAGCGCCTTAACTTCAATGGGTGAGTTGATGTAGCAGACAACCTTTGCTTTTGGGTATTTTTTCTTCATTTCTACAACATCTTCCGGAGTTATCATGTTTGCAAGGGGGCAACCTGCCTCCTCAATTGCGATCATGATTTTCTTTTCCGGTGAAAGCACCGATGCTGTTTCGGCCATAAATTTTACAGCGCAGAACATGATTTTCTTGCTACCAGATTCCATGGCCTTTTTTGACAGATCAAGCGAGTCGCCGACATAATCAGCAATTTCTTGGATTTCCATCGGCTGGTAACTGTGGGCAAGTATGAAAATGCCCTTTTCTTTGGCAATCTTGCGGATTTCACTTTGAAGAGCACTGGTATCCATTGACTCGAATTTAATACATTTGATCTGATTTTCAACAGTCTTGAAAGGCAATGTTTATAAAAATATACTTTTTATGAAGTGGAAGACAGAATAATCGACCCCAATATTGCCCAGGAAGATTCGGACGAGGTATCATTAAGGCCGTCCAGGCTTTCGCAATTCATTGGACAAGAGAGGGTCAAGAAGAACCTTCAGACTTTCCTTGAGGCTGCCAAAACCAGAGACCCAAAAAAACTTGGCAAAGGCGAGGGCATACTTGACCATATCCTTTTTTATGGCCCGCCTGGCCTTGGAAAAACGACCCTTGCCGTCATTGTGGCATCCGAACTTGGTGTCTCGCTCAAGAGAACCACCGGCAAGGCGCTGGAAAGAGCTGGTGATGTGGCGGCCATCCTGACGGGTTTGTCGGAAGGTGACATACTTTTTGTGGACGAAATCCACAGAATGAACCCCCAGATTGAAGAAACATTCTACTCCGCCATGGAAGATTTCAGGTTTGACATTGTCCTTGGCAAAGGCCCATCGGCCAGAACGATAACCCTCCCGTTGAACAGATTTACGCTCATTGGTGCCACAACCAGAATAAGTCTCCTGAGCTCCCCTTTAAGGGACAGATTTGGCATTATAGAGAGGCTTGAGTATTACACCCCCCCAGAGCTGGCAGAAGTCGCAAAAAGGGCCTCAAAGGCCCTTGGTGTTGAAATTGACAAGGAGCTTGCCCATCTTCTGGCAAAGAGGGCAAGGGGAACGCCGAGGATTGTCCTGAGGCTCCTCAGGAGAGCGAGGGACTTTGCTGTTGTTTCAGGAACAAACGTCATTGGCAAAGAGGTTTTGCTTGAGACGTTCAAGGCCCTTGAAGTCAATGATTATGGCCTGGACAAGATGGACAGGAGGCTTCTCGAAACGATCATAGAGCGTTTTTCTGGCGGGCCGGTCGGCCTGGAAACAATGGCCGCCATTCTTGGGGAAGACAGGGACTCGGTAGAAGATGTTATCGAACCATATCTGCTCCAGGAGGGCATGATCGAAAGAACGCCAAGGGGAAGGGTTGTTCTGGAAAAGGGCTATATAGCCTGTGGACTCAAACCAAGAGTCAAAGATGACCTCCTCTTCTAATCTTCTTCTCCATTGCTGTTGTGGCCCCTGTGCCACTGCCTCGATTGACCGTTTTGTCCAGCTTGGCTACAAGGTGGTGCCTTACTTTTTCAATCCGAACATTGAACCGGAAGACGAGCGAAAAAGAAGACTCGGTGCCTTTCTGGCTGTTTGCCAGTCAAAAATGCTCACTCCTATTGTTGAAGATGATCCGGATTATTCTCACAAGCGAGGTTTGGACAGATGTTTTTCGTGTTACTCCGTGAGGCTTGAAAAGACAAAATTGGTAGCACGAAGGCTTGGTTTAAATTATTTCTCAACATCCCTGCTTATTTCCCCGTACCAGAAGCATGAACTGATAAAACAGGTCGGATCAGGGCTTGAAGGTTTTGTTTATGAAGACCTGAGACCATTTTACAAAGATTCACAGCAGCAGGCAAAAGAGCTTGGAGTTTACAGACAAAAATACTGCGCTTGCCTGGAGAGCCTTGAGGAATCAAAATGGCTTGCCAAAAGAAAATCAGAGATGAAAAGGCAAAAATCAGGCCCTACCAAGGAGTGGGTTCCCCGCTGGCTTGCGAAATGAACCAGTCCTGAAAAGCCTTTAGGGCTTTCCCGCGATGGGATATCCTGTCCTTTTCTTCAGGTGTAATTTCCGCAGTCGTTTTTTCCCCGTTAAAAAGAAATATCGGATCGTAGCCAAAACCATTTGATCCTTTTGGGGTGGTGGCAATTTCGCCTTTCAGCTCACCTGTGAAGGTGCGCGTGCCGTTTTGATCGGTGTAGGAGGCCACGCATACAAATTTTGCCCTTCTGTTTGCCACGCCTTCCATTTCCTTCAGGACCCTGATGTTGTTGGCCTCCGGACCACCGGCATACCTGGCTGAATATATGCCAGGCCTTCCATCCAGCGCCTCCACAACGAGGCCCGAATCTTCGGCAAGTGTTGGTATCCCTGTCTGGGTAAATCCAGCTTCGGATTTCAGCCTTGCGTTTTCCTCGAATGTGGAGCCAGTTTCCTCCGGCATTTCCACTTTATAGTCAGATGCCAGCACAAGCTCCACTTTTGTCAATATTGCCTGTGCTTCTCTCAATTTGCCAGGATTCGATGTTGCAAAAAGAATTTTCATTGCAGTGGGCCGAGTATCTTTTTTTCGAGCTCGATGATTTCGTTTACACCTTTTTTCCCGAGTTCCAGCATTTTGTTGAATGTGTCAAACGGGAAAGTCGAGATTTCTGCAGTTGCCTGCACTTCGGCTATTTTTTGTGCCGAATCCATCACAAAATTCATGTCCACCTGGGCTCTGCTATCTTCTTCGTAGTTCAGATCGAGCCTCAATTCGTTGTCGATTATACCCAGCGAGACTGCACCGAGATAGTCTTTGATTGGCATTTTCTTGAGCCCGATGTTTCTTAGGGCAAGAACGAGTGAAACAAATCCGCCAACTATCGAGGCGACCCTTGTCCCGCCATCAGCCTGGATTACATCGCAATCGATTGTTATTGAATTTTCGCCCAGCTGCTGCAAGTCAACAACGGAACGCAGTGACCTTCCGATCAGCCTTTGTATTTCCACCGAGCGCGAGGCCTTTTTGTTTATGTCCCGCTGGATCCTCTGGGGGGAGCACCTTGGAATCATCGAGTATTCTGCCGTGACCCACCCCTGGCCGAGTTCCTTGAGCCAGTTAGGGACCCTTGGTTCCCATGATGCCGTGCAGATGACTTTTGTCTCACCCCAAACAACAAGCGCCGATCCTTCGGCGTATTTCATGTAGTTTGGTTCAATTTTTACTGGTCTTAGCTGGTCGTTGTCTCTGTTGTCTATTCTCATATTGGCTCCTGGAAGAATTCTTTGATGCCAAGCTGTATTCCCTCTGCAAGCTTTTTAACGTTTACCTCTTCCCTTATCCAGCCCTCGCCTTTTTTGTTGCTCAGGAACAGTGGCTCGATGAGGATCGATGGAATTGATACTATTTCGCGGCACACATAAAAACCACGTTTTTTGATTCCCCTGTCCTCAAAACCAACCTTGGAGAGGACGTTCTTGTGGATTTTTTCTGCAAGACGCCTGCCCAGATCGGTATAGTAATAGGTTTCTGTTCCCTGGGCATCAGGGTCCCTTGCGGCATTGAAGTGGATTGAGATAAACATGTCGGCACCGGAGGAATTCGCAAGATTTGCCCTTCCTTCGAGATCTGGGGTTTTTATGTTTCTCTCCTCTGTTCTGGTATATATTACAGTGGCCCCCTGGGAAGAGAGCATTTTCCCGAGCTCGAATGCTGTCTGGAGGTTCACCTCGGACTCATAAGTGCCCATCATGCCACTGCATCCGACATCGTATGAACCGTCTTCATTGAAGGTGCCATGACCGGGATCGATTATGATGGTTTTTCCATTGAGTCCTGATTTGTTTTTCTCCTTGAGAGTAAAAATGAGCTTGTTTGGGCCCCTTGCCTCACCATAGCCTATCTCTTCCGTGGATTTCTTTGTTATCAGGATTGTTACCTTTGGGGGAGTTGCATTGGTCCTTGGGTCAAAATCGACAGAGACCTTTTTGGCGTCAATCCCGCCTAATGCGTTTTCCCCAAGAACGCAGTTGTTAAGGGTTATCTTTGATCTTCCATCGGGAAGTTCGGTGACATCAAAATCAGTGAAGAATGAAACCTGGGTTGACAGGGTAGAGCATGCCTTGCTTGTGTCGAGGCACCCCCCAATTTCCAGCTTGTCGATGACTGGGTCGAGGTAGACCTTGTTTTGTACGGGCGAGTACATGTATGAGAAGCCAAGCATTGGCGCTACCGGTTCAATCGGAACATAAAAAGCGCTTCCCACAATCCTTGGGGCTGGCGCTATTGTTTTGTAGAATGAATTTTGGCCATCTACAACATGCATGGATGGCTTGAGATTTGTAAACGAGAAGACAAAAGGTTTTTTTGGGTCGACACTCATTTCGGCCCTGTTTTCTTTGTCATCCCAGGAGATGATGTAGCCGAGGTGGGAAGCCAGTGCACCAATCGGCACCATGACCTTGTTGTCAAGCAGTATTGGCGGATCACTTGCGTGGACAGGCCTGCCCTGGATCTCGATCCTCATCTGGTTTGACTCGACTTTTTCGAAGATTTCTAGCACCAACTCGGTTGACGTCGGGTTCAATGGAGAGAGGTGGTAATCACAGGACTTGTTTAGCTGGAAAACAACCAGCACTGTTGGTGGTGAAACGGATTTCTGTTCGACACCCACCCTCGAAACCAGTGTTGAATCAACAACAATCGGCTCCAGGTCGCCGGTGTAGAGTGAATTATCTAGAAATAGCTGTATTCTTGGATTGTCATTGTAGCTTTTGATGTTTAGCGAGTTTGGTTTGGATGAAATTGGAATTGTAAATTTGAGGACATCGCCGCGTTTTGCCCACTGGATCTCACCGACATCGACCGGTTTGACCGGCTGTGGCTGTGTGTGCTTTTTTGTATCCTCCGAAGACACCCATCCTGCCTGATTGCCTGAGAGTATCCTGTAGTAAAGCCTGCCGCCTTCCCTTTGCGCTACAGATTCAACCTTACCTTTTCCGCCGGCAAAAATTTTTGGGCCGCCACTTCCTGATGGGAACGATGCCAGTGTCGATTCTTTTTGGAGCTCAACCGTGAGCCCGAGAAGGTTTGCGGGTGGCAGGTCAACAGAGCCGGAAGTTTTTACTTTTGTGCTTGTTACCCATCCTGTCTCCCCTTGCTGGGTTGTCAGGAGATACCACGTTCCACCATCTGAGTTGAGCGCAGAACCCGATATTGTGCATTTGCTTTCCCGTGGGACAACGCCAAGCAATTTTCCGCCTTGGCTTGGGGCAAGCCTGAGCTGTGCTTTTGCCGCCACAATATCAAACGGACTTGAAGATGTTGTTTCAACCATTGATCCAAGGACCCAGCCCACCCCAAAATCTCCTTGAACTTTCAACCACATCTTCCCATTTACATCGGATTTTTTTGACAGTATTTGTACCACAATCTGTGACTTTGTCGTATGGACTTTGGCAAAGTTCAGGCCAGCGTCTTTTCTTATGTTTACGTTCTTTGATATGATGCCCTTTTGTGTTGAAACCGATTCTTCAAGTATTGGTGTCGCTGTCTTGGCGAGATCTGATCTCACCCATGCGTGGGTCCCTGTGGGAAGAACAATCTCGTACCAGATTTTGCCATCTGCGTCTTTTGATTTGGCCACAACTGATGGCCTGATGGTTGACGTTGTCCTGTTGACAACGGGGGATTTTGTTGATGGTCCGGACCTAAGGTTTGTGAGTGGATCAATGATTATTGTAAGGTTTTTGACTTCTTCCTTTGCTACCTGGGGGGATTTGATTTCATCAATCAACCCTGCGCCGATCCAGCCGAAACGGCCGTTTCCCAACGAAAGTTTGTACCAGTCTTTTTCATCGTCGCCCTTTGTTTTGGCAACGATTGGCAATTCTGTTTTTGTCTTTATTTGCAAGGCCACACTCGAAGACGTATTTGGAGACGACCTCAAGTTTATAACGCCAGAATTGGGGTCTATAACAGCGACCTGGCCATCAATTTTTTCCTCGGTGCCTGTCCTCTGGATTTTGACCACCCATGATGCCACAAAGCCTTTTTTGCCTGGCGAAGCCTCGACTTCAAACCATACCTTACCGGATTTGTCTTTTATTTCGGAAATTACAGTAAGATCTTTTGGTGGCTGTATTCTTGCGAGCACTTTCGCATCAACCGACGGCGACATCCTTATGTTGGTTGCCTGGTATATCTTGACTATGGTTTTTGACTGAACGTAGGGCAGGGAACCAAAAAAGATGCAGAAAGCTAGCAAAAACAAAATTGTTTTTTTGTTCATGTCTCCCTTTGTTTTATTGCCCTGGAGAGTTCCCTTTCGTTGTCTCTCCTGATTATCTGATCTTTGTGCTCAAATAATTTTTTGCCATGCGCAATTGCTATCCTGATTTTGACAAAACCCTTGTCGTTGAAATAAATCGAAATGGGCACGCAGGTATAACCACCCTGGAGTGTTTTTGCTGCGAGCCTCCTGATTTGCAGTTTATGAAGAAGAAGTTTTCTTTTTCTCTTTGGATTGCTGCCCAGATGAGACATTGCATATTGTGGGATGTTCATGTCAATAACGTAGGCCTGGCCGTTTACAACCTCGACAAATGAATCTTTGAGGTCACAATGGCCCATTCGCAGCGATTTGACTTCATCGCCATTTAACACAATCCCTGCCTCTATTTCATCTTCGAGCTTATACAGGTGCCTTGCTTTGTTGTTTGTGGAAATGGTCCCTGTCTTGATCATTTAGATCAATTCTATCTTTGTTTGGTGGCAAGTCAAGATTTTGCGATTTCTGCTATAATCTGGTTGTGCCTTTAGAATACGAACTGATCAATTTGCTTGAAGGAGATTGCAGGATAGAACTCACCAAGGTCCTTTCGCAGAAGGATTTTGATTCTGTGCTGCGTGTCCCCATGCACTCGATAGTCTCGCTCAACGCTGCAAATGTTTCCCAATACTTCAATTACCCCAAAACAATTCCAGTTGCCTTCAGGAGAAAAAAGACCATAGAGGCCTTTATTGTTGGCGTACCTGTCGAAAAATACCTTGATGATGAGACTTTCCCTGACCCCGATATTGGCAGAAGAAATACCATATATTCTGCAATTATCGCCTACTCAGACACCAGAACATACAACAAGCTGGTGGCAGACTACAGGCTGTATCTTTCAAAGTTCAACGCGACATTTGAATCAAGGCACTTGCGCACTGATTGGGCAAAAGGGTCGGAGTTTGAAATCGTAAAGGTGTTCGATTACTGGAAGATTGACGGTGTTCCAGTTGCCTATTGCAAGCACAAGTTCGCCGAGAGTTCCAAAAAGTAGCCTACTGTTAGGCAACTATAAGGCTAAACAGGTTCCAGTAAATCATCCATGGAATCATGAGCACATAAACGAATGTGGCCACGGTATAGAATATCCTGGAAGTCATACTCCAGTATTTTTTCACCCAAAGCATCACAGTGAAATAGACCAATGCGACAGTCATTAATGCGCCAATCATGGGAAGCAGGACAGTTGCTTTCATGTAAAGTGGTATCCCGAAGCCATAATCTATCATGTTTGTTCCCCAGAAGATAATGGCCACAACAACCAGGAAGCTCACATAGAGCAGTGCCGTGACAAGCTGGCCCCACCTTGCCAGTTTGTCGAACTTTGTTTGCTTTGTTTTGTCAAATTTTCTGAGCAGGGCACCAAAGATAAAGGAGACTATTGTCGACAAGACGATAAGAAGGAATATTATGATAAAGACAAGATTTGGTGTCGGGCTTGCGAACCAGTCGATTCTTTCAAGGGCTTGGCCCCAAATTTGGGCGTGGCTGATTTGATTGTTCCCGTCTGTAACAAATTTTATATATGAATCACCAAGTTTGGATTTGAACAAATCTTTTCCTACAGGCACGTATTCCCACTCATTGATGCTTATATAGCCATCCTTGTTGTAGGTGAAGTGGTATAAATCATGAAAGATGATAATGCCCAATTTTGCAAAAGAATTTTTTTGGACATACCACATGTTCGAGTAGTATCCAGTATATCTTGAGGGCTCCTCAACCTTCGCATTCTGACCTTCCTCACTGCTAGTATCATCTTCGCTTGCTGGCGGCCATATTTTTTGCAGCAATTGATTGATAAAACCATGGCATGCATTTGATCCAGCTTCTGCGGCAAAGAGTCCAATTTTTTGTTTTGGCAATACCACAAGACGGCTGCCTACTCCCAGTGCCCCGCCTTGTTTGTCGAGGACCGGGAATGGTTCTTTGTAATCATGCTTTGTTACTTCGAATGCCAGTGTGTGTTTTGGGTAGAAAACAGCGTCTTGCTCAAATGCAATGCTTGTAAACAGGTAAGCGGAGTCTTCGGAGAAGAATTTTTCATATTTAAAAAGGTCTCTCAGGAATTTTCCCATATCACCGGCTGTTGTTACCATTGCATCTGCCGGTGGGTCATTGAAGTAATAAGGGTCGAATTCTTTAAATTCATTCTTAGTATCGTAATAGCCTTCGGATTTCCATTCCCTTGGTTTTGCATAGTTTTTTTGGAGTTCATCAGGGATTGGCTGCTCAAAGGTGGTATAGTTCATGCCTAATTTTTCAAAAACGTTTTTCTTGACGTATTCTTCGAATGGCATTCCGGAAACTTCTTCAATGATGAGGCCGGCGAGCGCGATTCCATAGTTTGAATAATCATAAAGTTTGCCGGAACCCATTATGTGGTTTGGCGGATTTTGCTTGAAATATTCAGGAAGAGTCGGTATTTTGTCGGCATTCTTTGTGAGTATTGTCGTCAATTTCTTTTCTAGCCCTGGTGTGTGGGTCAGGAGCTGGGCCAGCGTTATATATGGAGTCGGCCTGACTGTTTGCCTGTTCTCTATGTATTCGTAGCCATTTCTGATTTTAATTACCCTGGCAACAATTCGGTGCTCAGTTGGTGATGGAGCATTTTTGTTTCCTTTTTCTTCCCCAAATACGATCCACTGGTCTGGAAAATCTTTGTTTATAAATTCTATAACTGCCTGTTTTGATGTTTGTGGTGTTATGGTTTGGAGGGCTGCCCTGCCATCGCTTTTTGCAAGTTTGTCATAAACTTCTAGCAGGTCATGTTTAAAAAATCCTTCCCATTTATATTCTGTTCCATGCACAATTCTGATCTGATTTTTTGATGTTTCTGGCAAATATATTTCTGGAGCGTTTTCTTTGGATTTACTGTCATTCAGGTATTTCAGAACAACTTCTTTGGTTTCTGGCTCGATATTGTTGCCAACTGGATAATCAGGAATGACAATGCCAGTCTTTTTGAGGTATGTATTGATGTCTTCCTGGAGATCGAGTTTACCCTCTTCGACGAGTTTTATAACGGCAAGAGCAGTAAAAACTTTTGAAACTGAAGCCACTTTGAATATTGTTTTATCGGGATCAACAGGAACATTCTTGTCTGCGCTTGTGGAACCATAACCTGCCTTGAATAATGTGTCCCCATCTTTCACAACACATACTGATGCGGCAGGTTTTGGTTTGTTGCCAAGAATTTCTTTGGATTCCCCTTGCGGCACAAACGAAAAATCTGCAATCTGCTTCACGTCATCTTTTGAGAAACTCGGCCAGGTTTTTACCTGAAGTATGTTGTCGTTTGCCCAGCTATAAAATTCATCTCCCGTGTTGAAGCTGACATAGGATTCTTCCATATATTTGTATATGGTTAAGCCTGAGAGCAGAACCGTGCAGACAACAAGAAAAGGTGTGACAAAATACTTGTATACTTTGAGTTGTGCGTCCATATTCCCTCCATTTAGAACGTTTTGTTTAATGCTATTGGCCCTCTGGAGTTTTTTCAATAGCAGCCAAAGGCATAATCAAAGATGGGAATTACCAAAAACTGCTTAGTAAAATGCACACTAAATGAATTAATTTCAGTAATTATTCCCCAATTAACATAAAATAAAAAAACCGAACAGATTATCTGTTCGGTTTTTTTATTAGTCCAGTTATTTGGCTGGTGCTACTTGCCGCCTTTGCCCTTTCCCTTGCCTTTTCCACCACCACGGCACCCACCGCCGCCGCAACCACCGCCACGCTGGTTGACTGTGGCTGATTTGGCCAGATAGGTTCCATCATCCTGCTTTGTGCCATCAAACCTGAGCATGTCGCCAGTTTTGATGTCTTCAAACTTGATCTCTTTGCCGTCTTTTGTAATCTTTGCATCTGATGTGAGCCTTACGGTGAAATTTCCGAGCTGTGCATTCCACATCTTTACCGTCAGGGTTGCCTTATCAGTTGATTCGACCCTTCCACAGAGACCATTGTATTGGCATGCTGTAACCTGGATGCTTTTGGCAAGGTAGGTGTTGTCCTGCAGCTTGTCAGCTTGCCCCCTTACATTGCCATATTTTGGGACTTCGGAAAGCTTTATCTGCTTTCCGTTCATTGTTATGACCGAATTGCCGTCAAACTTGAGGGTGAACTCTCCGGTTCTTCCATTCTGTATCTTCATTGTCTGGGCACTGGTATCAACCGAATTGATCCTTCCCCAGATTTCTTCTGCTGCGTATGCGTATGCCGCTACTGATATCACCATCAAAACGGCCAGTGTTGTCAATACTATCTTTTTCATTATTTCCTCCTTTAGCTTTTCTGCTTTACCTTATTCATGTCTGCTATTTCTTATATTGCGTTTTCATCAAAATTGTCAGTATTATTTTTTCTCGTTCTCATCTCCTTTCTACAACTAGTACGCCATGGGGGTATATTTTGTCATTTGAGATTGGTTAAAAATCACCAAACTGATAAAAGAAGCGTAATTTTATTAGGTATCTACGTTTTTTGCTGGTATTTTTCACTCCTGCCTGTGAGTGATTTGTTGTTGACATCGCATCTTTGAATGATAAAGTTTACAAAGTATGCAAAATTGGAGAGGTGGCCGAGCGGTTGAAGGCACTCGCCTGCTAAGCGAGTAACTGGTGTAAAACTGGTTCACGAGTTCGAATCTCGTCCTCTCCGCCAGAGGTAATCATGACAGAGAAAATCAGGGTCAGAATAGCCCCGTCACCAACCGGCAAATTACACATTGGCAATGCAAGAACAGGCCTTTTCAACTATCTTTTTGCAAGGCACTATGGTGGAACATTTATCCTCAGGATAGATGATACCGATACCGAACGCTCCACCCCAGAGGCCGAAAAAGCCATTTTTGATGGCCTTAAGTGGCTTGGAATCACATGGGATGAGGGTCCGGATATTGGCGGAAATTATGGCCCGTACAAACAGACTGAAAGATTTGACACATACAAGGAAGCACTGGACAGGCTCCTTGAAGATGGCCATGCTTACTATTGTTTTTGTTCCCCGGAAGAGATAGAGCAAAAACGTACTACAGCCGAGAAGGCACACGAGATATACAGGTACGACAACACTTGCCGCACTATTCCTCTTGATGAAGCAAGAAAAAGGATCGCTGCTGGTGAAAGGGCCGTAATAAGGCTCCGCGTTCCAGAGGGTACAGAGGCCAATTTCCATGATCTCATTAGGGGCGACATCGAGGTTGATTCCGAGACTTTCGATGATTTTGTCATTGCAAAACCTGGCGGGGCACCGCTTTACAACTTTGCAACAGTCATTGATGACCACCTGATGGACATAACCCACATCCTCAGAGGACAGGACCATCTCACAAACACATCAAAACAGATCCTTATTTACAGGGCCCTTGGCTGGGACGTTCCAAAGTTTGGACACTTCTCCCTCATATTGGACACCAACCGCAAAAAACTCTCGAAGAGAGCTGGAGCAGTCTATATTGGCGATTTTCAGGAACAGGGCTATCTTCCACAGACAGTCGCTAACTTTATTGCCCTAATCGGTTGGTCACCGGGTGAAAACAAGGAAAAAATGACCATGGAAGAGATGGTTGGAGCTTTCTCCATGGACCACGTTCAAAAAGCCGATGCCGTCTTTGATCCTGAAAAGCTAAAATGGCTTAATGGTGTCTATATAAGGGAGATGCCGCTTGAAAATCTTGTCGAAGCGGTCAAGCCCCATCTTAGAAATGCTGGTTTTGAGGTCGACAACGTTGACCAGGAATGGCTCAAAAAAGTTGTCTTCCTTGAACAGGAGAGGATGAGGCTGTTCTCCGAGGCCTCGGAGCTGTTTGATTTCTTTTTCAAGGAAATACCATACGACAAATCGCTGCTTTCTTCAAAAAAGCACTCCGATGACGAACTTGCGAGAGCACTTGAGCAAACCAGGGAACAGCTTGAAGGAATATCAAGCTGGGACAAAGAAGAACTTGAGAACCTTTGCAGGTCGCTTGCCTCCCAGATGGGTTGGCAGGGTGGCGACCTTTTCATGCCGCTCAGGATTGCGGTCACAGGAAAGAAGGCAACACCGCCACTTTTTGAGACCATGGAAGTCCTCGGCAAAGAACTTAGCTTAAAACGCATTGACAAAGCCATACAGTCGCTTAAAAAGTAAGTGCGGCTGTAGCTCAACGGATAGAGCAACGGCCTACGGAGCCGTAGGTTGCAGGTTCAAGTCCTGTCAGCCGCGCTTGTCATTCATGACGACGCTGCCGCACCTTATGCAACTTGCATTTGACCAGGCCCTTGTTGCTTTTGAAAAAGGCGAGGTGCCTGTTGGTGCAGTGGTGGCAAAAGGCAGTGAAATCCTTGGTCTTGGCCACAACCTGACCCTCACACTTAAAGACCCTACAGCCCATGCAGAAATAATGGCAATAAGGGACGCAACCTCAAAACTTGGTGACTGGCGCCTCTCTGATTGCCAGATTTACGTCACACTTGAGCCTTGCACCATGTGCGTTGGGGCGATCCTTCTCTCAAGAATCGAAACCATCAATTTTTTGGCCTATGATCCAAAGGATGGTGCTTGCGGAAGCACAAAAAATCTTGCCGTCCAGCCAGTATTCGGGCATTGCGCAAAGGTCATAAAAATTGATGATGGCGGGCGTTCCTCGGACCTCATCAGGGAATTTTTCAGACTCAGGAGGGAAAACAAATGAACCACACATTCATCAGCGATTTTCAAAAAGGCCAGGAGATTGATGATTACTATGCTGTCGCCAAGAAAACCAAAAGGTCCACAAAAAACGGTAGCTATTTTATTTCGCTGACACTCTCGGACCGCACCGGCAGGGTCGACGCCGTCGTCTGGAACGCCACGCTGACAAAATTTGGTGAAGATTACAATGAAAACCAGGTTGTCAGGGTGTGTGGAAGGGTTGACGAGTACGACGGCAAAATCCAGATCGTTGTTGAAAAAATAGGCATAGGTGATGCGACGAAATACGAGGCCTCGTGGTTCCTTCCCCAGTCACCCGTTCCTGTTGATGATGTGATGAAGCAGATTTTTTCTCTGGTGGCGTCTGTTAAGGACGAAAAACTCAGGCTCCTTGGGGAATCGTTCCTTGGCAGTGAAGATTATTCTCCCAATTTCAGGGTGGCCCCTGGTGCTGTCTATCTGCACCATGCCTATCTTGGGGGCCTTGCCGCCCACACGCTTGCTGTAATGAAGTTTTGCGACTCCCTGTGCCAGCTCTATCCGCTAAATCGCGATCTACTCATTGTTGCTGCGCTATTTCATGATGTCGGCAAGATGGTTGAAAACACATGGGAGCTCATCTTCAAAAGGACAATCGAGGGCGAGCTTGTCGGCCACCTCATAATCAGCCGCGACATCCTCAGGGAATTCACAAAGTCTACGGGGATAGCACCAGAAGTCGCGCTCCACCTTGAGCACTGCATCCTCTCGCACCACGGCCAGTACTTGTATGGTTCACCAAAACTCCCGATGACGAGGGAGGCTTTTGCATTACACGTTGCAGACCTTGCTGACTCAAGATTTGAAGAGTTTGACAGAGAGTTGAAAAACATTGCACCCGGCGAATCCACCGAGCCAATAAGATATCTGGATGGCATCAGGCTTTTCAACCTGTGACCTTTCAGAACCCCAGAAAATATGGCGTCCCGCCTTTTAATGTCGTTGTTGTCCACGGCGGCCCGGGGGCCTGTGGTGAAATGGCGCCTATGGCAAGGGAGTTTTCATCCCTTTTTGGCGTGCTGGAACCGCTCCAGACCGTAACAACCATAGATGGCCAGGTCAAGGAGCTTGAAGAGGCAATAAAAACCCATGGCAGTCCGCCGGTGGCGCTTGTTGGCCACTCGTGGGGTGCATGGCTGGCCTTCATCTTTGCCGCAAAAAACCCTTTGCTGGTTGGGAAACTTGTCCTTGTTGGGAGCGGGCCGTTTGAGGAAAAGTATGCTTCAGAAATAATGCCGGCACGACTGGCGAGGCTACCTGAAAACGAGCGCAACGAGCTTGCCGGGCTCCTGAAAAGGATGGAAAACCAGGACGAAGAGGACGGCGATGCAATAATGGACAGGGTCGGCGACCTTATCTCAAAGTCAGACCATTTCGACCCGCTGCCTTTTGGGCCGGAGCCGGTGGAATTCAGGCCGGAGGTCTATCAGGGTGTGTGGCCGGAGGCGTCACGTCTCAGGCAAAACGGGGAACTGCTGGAAATGGGCAAAAAAATCACCTGCCCGGTGGTGGCAATCCACGGCGACCACGACCCGCACCCGGCCGATGGCGTGAGGGTCCCGCTTGAAAAGACATTAAAAAACTTCAAATTTGTCCTGCTGGAGAAGTGCGGGCATGACCCGTGGCTGGAAAAGCACGCAAGGGAAAAGTTCTTTGCAGTATTAAAAGGGGAGTTGGGCAGTAAAATCTAGGCCAAGCAACAGGAGGCTGTGAAACCTCCACCTTGATTTTGAAACCCAGACATTTAGAATTTTCATGGTTTGTGGAGAGGTGGCTGAGCGGTTGAAAGCGCCTGACTCGAAATCAGGTAAGTGGGCAATCCCTGCTTCGGGGGTTCGAATCCCCCCCTCTCCGCCAGACAAGGAGGGAGAATGGAAGAACCGAAAGAAACAGAAAACTCTTTTGATAAGAATAGTGCTATAGAAGAGTCGCAAAAACAAAAACAAGATCAACAATTTTATGAGCTTGTTAGTTCCCTGAATAGGATTTTCAACCCACCAACTATAACTATCCCAGGATCGTTGGTATCTGCGATAAGAGCTACTTTTAAATCTTGTTACCCAATTGGTTCTATGCCTACAAATGAGGCACTAAAGGATATTTGCGAAACAATAAATAAAATTAGAAACTATAATATGAACCCAGTATTGGCTAGAATGATTGATGAGAATCGAAAAGCTTTATTTTTAAATGCATCCAGGAACCTTCTTGAAGAAGAGCCAAAATATCGTGCGGAAAAAGATGTTTTTAATAACTTTGTCAAAGATAAGGAGAAGGAGTATTTAAAGAAAGAAAAAGAAAAGGAATATGAATATTCCGAAGGTGTTATTTTAATCGCTGATTGCTTGGGTACAAAAAAATCTTGGGAAAAAAATAACATTCAAGGATATGTTAAGAAAATCTACGATACCCGTTCGAAACTTGAGGCAGTATTAAAAAGTCGTTCAGATTATATTAATAGCAAATCAAAATATGAAAAATATAGCGATTTTTTTGAAATAGGATTTTCATGCTGTTTCCTCTCAGACACATTTGTCGGCATTATGAAGCAAACCAAAAAACATAATAAAAAAGAACGGCATTATGCACTTGACAAACCAATGCAACTTGCTACCATATAATCATGAACCTGATAGAACTTGGACAACTTACCGAAGAAGAGGCCAGAACCTACCTCGAAACCATCATCTGGGTTGACCAGACTGTCTGCCCTTTCTGTGGATCAACAAAACATTACACATTCAAAGGCAAAGCACATCGCGCTGGCCTTTACAAGTGTGCCGATTGTGGCAAGCAATTCACGGTAACAGTCAACACAATCCTTCATGGTTCACACCTTCCAATCAAAACTTGGCTCATGGCTTTTTATCTCATGTGTTCATCAAAGAAAGGCGTTTCTGCCCTCCAACTTCAAAGACAGTTGGGCCTTGGCTCCTATCACACAGCACTTTCACTTACCCACAAAATACGCAAGGCAATGCAGGAATCCCCTAACTTCTGCAAACTCTTTGGTTACGTTGAAGCCGATGAAACTTATATCGGAGGCAAGGGGAAAGGTGGCAAGCGTGGCCGTGGTTCAAAGGCCAAGACACCAGTTGCTGGTATTGTCCAAAGGAACGGCAAGGTGAGAACCCAGGTAGTCAAAAGAGTGGACGCGGATACCCTAAAAGCCTTTGTTCTGGACAACGTAGATAAATATGCAAAACTTATCACCGACGAATGGCCGGCCTACAGGGGCCTTGGCAAGGAATTCACTTTCGGTCATGCGGTTGTAAACCATAGTCAGGGCGAATATGTTCGCGGTGATCTTTCAACCAACTGGATTGAGTCTTTCTGGTCACTACTTAAGAAGGGCATTGGTGGGGTTTTTCACCATGTTTCAGTCAAATATCTTGGTCTCTACTGTGATGAATTCTGTTTCAGGTGGAACACAAGGAAAGACAGTGACAGCGTTAGGTTCGAACAAGCTTTGAGGCAGGTTATTGGCAAGAGGGTTCAGTATTCAACGCTGGTTGCTTAATCAAGAACTAGACTTGGAAACAATTTCAAAAATCTTTCTAATTGTATCTGAATCACTAGCAACATATTTTTCCAAAATTCCTTCTATTTTATCCAGTCTAACT
>Ga0116184_10000546_pt1 | contig 42935 bp, 58 predicted proteins | sample AD_JPNNA5_MetaG_FD_89886 | JGI IMG/M metagenome (GOLD analysis project Ga0116184, IMG submission 89886) | Active sludge microbial communities of municipal wastewater-treating anaerobic digesters from Japan - AD_JPNNA5_MetaG | ecosystem: Engineered > Bioreactor > Anaerobic > Digestate | place... | reverse complement strand
GTCGTCTTCAATCAGCTCATGGAACTCCAGGTAATAAGGCCCGACTGTGCCGTCTCCACGGAACTCTTCTTTGTTCTGGCCGGGGGAGGTTCCGTCGGATACATCCACGTAAGCAGAATTGCCTCTGGCTCCATCGTTGGGGCTCAGGAAGTATCCAAGGTTCCTGTAATGAACCAGGTGGCAGTCCACCTCATCGTTAGATGTCGGCCCTTCGCCGTCATAGAACGTGAGAGTACCGTTCTCGGCGTCTAGGTAGACGTCTCCTGTGGACAGATCTGCCTCATCATAGACGATGACATAAGATGTCTGGCCTATTTCTACCGTGTTCAGGGCATCTTGCTTGTAGAGCTTATACTCCAGGGGATAAGGCCCGACGGTTCCATCTCCGAAGAAGGATTCGTCAGCTTCCAGGGTAAGCCCGTCGTGGACGTACTTTCTGGCCGCTCTGTAGCCCTGGCCGAGGACTCGGATGAAATAGCCAGCCGGCAAGCCCTGAGCGAAGGCGATCTGGCCCGCCCTGGCCAATGGACCACTCTTGAAGTACAGAGAACTCTCATACGAGCTGGTGAGGGGTAGGACTTGCATAGCGGGACCATAAGAAGCCTCTCCGATGCAGGCCATGACATTCGTTCCGAGCTGGACCGGCGTAGTGCCGATAATGCCCATCCGAATGACGAGCCCGACTGGATAGCTTAGGTCTCCTATCTGCTCGATAATTTCAGACATCTTACCTTGTCACCTCTTTGTAGATTCCCCAGGCCTTGAGCTGCTCGACGGTAACGAGAAGCTTATTCTCCTGGCCTACAGGCACTTTGCCAGTGTGCAAACACCACCGGAGCCCGTCCGGGGTGAGATTGCCATCCCCCACAAAATTGCGGAGGGTCCCCTTCTTTCGAGGTATAGTCATAACTCCATCTCCTAATCTAAATTAAGCTAAAATCGCATCCAGTGAGTAAAATTCAGCCTGATTCGCGGTAGAATCATAAGCCGCATAAAAGAACTCGGATGACGATGATTCTCTTTTTTGCGATTCGTACTCGACGTAGACCTCTTTGATTACGTCAAAGGCCTGCTCCCAGGTCTGCGTGTACTCGACGAAAAAATCGACCGCGTACCTATGGACCAGCTTATTGCTATCCGGGGGAGTAACCGGGTGGAGAGGCATCGGAGGATCAACCCCACGGTACTGCATAAGGTGTTGGATGGGATTGATCCCCAGCTCAGTTGTCCTAAGCCACGTAGAGAAAGCATGAGCTAACCGTTGCAGCTCCTTCCTGTCTTGGGAGTCGATGATAACCCTCAGCCGGGCCTTGAGCTGCTGTCTCCAAACGGTGATCTTTAGCGTCTCGGACGGGTTAAGGTAAGATGTTAGCCGGCTTGGTGGACTAACCTCGATTCCATCCGTGACAACCATAAAGACGAGCCTAGGGAACCTTGGCCGGTTTGTGTACTGATAGGTTCTGGTTTTTCCGACATTGGTTCCGCCGAGGACCGCAGGCAGGCCTTCGTAGATCTTCTTGTACTGGTCAGGGCTTAGCGTCATTCTATGATCTCCCAAACAGAATTATAGACACCTTGCGGTATTTCCGGTAGCCATAGGTCGAATACCTGTGGGAATGTTCTCCGAACTCTGGCCAGCCTCTTATTCAGGTCGTCCTTTACGAGCTTCGTATCGACCAGATACAAGCGAGAGTTCTTATCATGTAGACCTACTCCGACCTTGTAGATGAGCCGGATGTTCTTTTCAAGAATCGCATCCACCGAGTCGTCTTCGGACTTATCTTTAGTGACGATAGAATCTACTGAGACCTCTTTTTCCGAGATGCCTTCCAGCGTTCTGTCTATGCGATAGGTCTTGGTGGCCAGCCCCTCAAAAAGCCCGTCTACTGGATAGGGATTGGTTGGTAGTGCCGCCAAGATAGCATCTACAGACTCGGGTTCCTCGCCGTCTTTCTCGATAATGGCATCGACTGATTGAGGCTTTTCAACATCTCTTTCACCAGATTCTAAAGCCAAATCCATCTCGTAAGACTGGCACTGAACCCTCCACCCCTCTTCAGTAGTCCAATTACCTACATTGTCACACCTTGAGCCAACCCATGCACTTTTCACGTAATAGTCATCGACAAAAGCCCCGCTTGAGGAGGGTAGACCTTCTCCATCTGATACTTTAACTGCCGAGACATCAAGGGTGGTCCATGTCTTCCCGCCATCTTTGGAATGCTTGAAACTAGGTATTGAGTTTCCGTTTCCGTCTACTGTCGTCTGCGCAGACACAACGAGACGACTTATACCACTGGAGCCAACTATGGCAGTTTCATACATACTGAGCTGATTGAGATTGTCGTCTGGGCTGAGAAACTGTTGGAACTTATAACTCCAGTTAGGAGATATGTCGTCGCCACCTTCCCCAAACTCGGCTATATACATATGCCCAAATTCACCATAGAACACCCTCGATAATAGTTTTGTCTGACCAGATGCAACCACCAAGTCATCAGTCCGTATCAGGAAAGTTACGTCTTCTATTGACGGCCCCTTAACCGAACTGACAAGGATTTGTTTGATTACGAATTTCGCCGGGCCGTTACTACTATCGGGAAACCTATCATAGATTATCGGTTTCGGGGGGCCGCGATGTACGTCTTCAAAATAACCGTCCCAGTTATTTCTACAGGCAAATCCTCTATATCCCCAACTATACCAGTTTGCTCCCCAGTCCGATGATATCGTTATGAACGGGCCATACGCACAAATCACTATTCCATTGGCTCCGTCTATCGAGGGATATAGAGGTGAACCACTCCACGAGTAACCTCCGTTACCTCCTTCATAATTATTCGGAGATGGGAAACCAATAAGCTTACGGTAATATTTACGTCCCAGCACCAGACTCTGATCGCAAACCAGAGTCCAGCTTCTTGCCTTGTTCGTGCTTCGCCAGATGTAACGACCATCGGTGCATAAAATAATGTCGCCACCACCAATATTACAGAATGCAGGAACAGCAGAGGCTCCAGGCAGGCTTGATATCTTGGTCCAGCTTCCATCTGAGCCAGCTTTAACCGATTCATAGAAGCCGTCAGAGGTGTTTAAGATGACCCATCCGAACTTAATAAGGAGCATGTCATAAATGACTTCACCCTCTGCGGCCAAGAACACCAATTCCCAGTCTATGCCGTAGTTCTTGGAAAGATAAACAGCCCATCGGCCATCAGTTCGCTTAGCTATGGTTAGGTGCTTTCTGCCATAGACATGCATCCCATTTTTAATGAACTCGATGGTGTCCGGGAAGGGCTTAGACTTCCACCAATTCGTAAATTTCGTAGTATCGAAGGTCCCAAGGAGAAAGGGTTGGTTCGGAAGATAAATTAGGGCTACAGGAGTCCTAGCACTCATTCAGCAATCACCGCCGTAACCAAATAGGGATACCTTCTTAGCCGCCCAAGATAGCCATCAACACGATACGGGAGACTAAAATCATTAGTCATAACCAAGTCTACGGTATCGTTCTTGGCTTTTCTGGCAACTAACCTCGTTTCGTTCTGGTAGCTTTTCACATGAGGGGCCTCGAAGAAGCCATCGACGAGAACCTCTTTCTCGGGAACAGCAACCAGCTTGGTATCGACTAGCTGGCTTTTATCGTGAACAGTCTCGGCATATCCATCAAGCTCATACGGCTTTACTCCGACATCGAAGAAGTCCACGACCAGGTTATAGAGCTTCTCTTTTGGCTTTTCCAAGAACGCATCAACCTGAACCTCGTTTCGTTTTGGTCCGTACAGGAGGACATCTACGTCATAAGGCTTGTATGGGAATGAGGTTGTCCAGGTTATGCCTGCCATAACCATATCGTTCAGGGCTTCGGTTAGGGCCTCGAACTTGGCTTCAGCTTCCCTTATGGCCGTATAGCTGTTCCAGGTTATCCTAAGCTCACCAGGCCAGTAACTCCGCAGGGTAGCAGCATTCTCCATCCCAAGGATCGTATCTATGGCCGCCCGGATCTCGGCCATGGTCCCGCTCGACTTCATGACCGCAAGCCGAGCCATGAGCCGATAACGGTAGGTTAAATCAGTCTCCTGATATCTCCTTCGGAGCTGAAGCATCGTCGCCCAGTAGTCGTCTAAGTCGGGACCTGAGCAATGAGCCAGTTTAAGCCGGTTGCCGGTGTTAGCTATGTCTTGAGCTAACCTCTCACATGCCTTGCCGCAGCTTATCAGTATGGCGTTGATGATAGACTCTTTGAACCTCGGCCCGTTCTTGTCTAAGATCAGGACCGCATCGATGAGGTACTGAGCAGTAACGTGGTCGTTGATGATCGTACTAGATACCAGATAGGGCTTTCTGGTAATGTTCCCTAAAATGGCATCTACGGAATCGATCTTCTCTTTGTTCGTCTCAAGGAGGGCATCTATGGGGTAGTGAGTCGGATTCTCTAATAAATCCGATTCATCGAAAATGCCTTCATCAAACTCCATAAAACCCTCATTTAGCTATCGGTTTGTTCAGCTTGTAATCCAGTATTCTGTGTCGCTCAGAACCTATCTGGAGATCGTAAAACGTGAAGATCTCTTCCGACTGCATTTTTCCAGTACACTCGACCAGTTTCAAGCCCCTTGGATCGGTCTTCTCGCATTCAGGACACCGAGCTTGGACCGAATAAAAACCCCATTTCCCAGGAAGGTTCTCGGCTATCTTCCAAGCCCATTTCTGGAGGTGGGGCACGATCTTAATTATCTTCTGTTCCTTCTCAGGGGTGGCCAGAATTGTATCCAGTATTGGCTTCTTCTGTAGTGAGTCACACTTTCCGCAGTACCATTGGTTCAAAGCAAGGCAACGAGGACACTCGTCTATCTCGTAATCATAAACTGCTCCACAAAACCCGCAATAGCTCACCGGATCGAGCCTAAGCATGCCTGTCCGATAAAACTTAACTTCTGCTCCTGGTGGAACATCGAACTCCAGGGGCTTAAGGTTAGATGCTTCTGCTACATCACCGTGGGACTTGATTTTCTCCGCCAGATCTGGAGAGATGGGGCGGAAGAGGATTTGGGCTACCGGCCCGGTATAATCCTCGCATTGGTGGTCCGTCCCATCGTCCTCGAACTGAGGCTTAGCTGTACCATCTGGATATATTTTTATCCATTGTCTCCTAAAAACTGGTCTTGCCATCTTTTTCTAGCCTCTAACGCTCCTGTTTCCGTCTTATGGTACTCATAGACGCCTTGTTTCGGTAATCTTAGGAGCCATGGGGCAGTCGGATGATCCTTTTTGTAACTTATGTGCTTGTGTCTGCTAGATTTAATGCGAGGGGGGGCAGGTTTCCATCCTGCTTTGATAATCTCAAAGTATTCATCCCGCCTATCCTCGAAATTGAATCTAGCAAATTCACCCCTAGTGAATGCAGCTATAAGGTCTGCCTCGACAGCCGCTTCACCAGGATCTGAAAAGCTCTTATGAGAGATGATCTGAGTCCCGTTTACTGTAACCACAGCAAACCACCTATTTCGCGTGTTTTTCACTCTCTGAACATTTAAGTAGCCAGAAACACTCTTTGTACGACGGTGTACGCAATTCCAAGAATTTTCGGATCGTGAGCAGAGCCGTAGGTTTGATATCTGGTTATTGATCCCGTTTCCGTCTATGTGATCAACTTCTTCCTCACGCGAAAGAGGTCTGCCAAGATACATCTCCATAACAGATCGGTGCATTAGCACACGTTTTGAATTCTTGCCACTTACTCTCCTTGAGGCGTAGGTTGTATAGGTTGATGTGTTCGCCTGCCAGTGAAAATCTCGTTCACAACAAGGACATAAGGTAAGTGCATCATAAAACTGATCATCGACCTTGGCTTTGAATTGGACGCCATTGGCTTTACTAAGATAGATATACCTCATACACACCTTTAGGCCCATTTACCTTAATATAGTTTTTGGATAAATGGAAGTAGGTTGAGCCATGCTGCTCAACTCCACTTAAAAGATGTTATAGGTTACGATCACCGACTTGGGGCTCTTGGCCCCATAGGTCGCTGTAGGAACGATCTTCAAGCTCAGAACCCAGGCCTTGCTGTAGAAGTCGTCGGTGTACGGGCCGCTGTCTATCAGCAGGGGGCTGTTGGCCAAGCAAAGATCGAAGTTCCTAACCTTCTCGGTTTCGTTCTTATAGTAAGGGTGGCCGTTGGTTCCGTCGTCGATAGAGTCGCCAGTTGTGCCAGGTGTTCCAGTAGCCTGAGCGTACTGGTTGCTGCCATGCAGGGCCACATCAATCGGTAAGCCATGGTCGCCAGCGTCCTTAACTCCCACGAACAGCCCGCCGCCATTACCGGAATCCAGGCCCCATTCAGAAGCGAAGTTTCCGTCGCAGTGGATGTAGATGTCTCGCACCTGGTTGAAGTCTCCGGTTATGCCGATACAATCGGTGACTCTGTATGAGTAATAAATCGACCCAGTCGGAGGAACCTTACATGGGTTGTTCAGGCCGGGGTCCGAATCCTGAGTACAGAATCGACCAGTCCTTCCAGCTAGGGAGTATTTCGTCCCGGCAGCGCCGTAAAGGCGATAGATAGTTGCAACTTCCGCCATAAGCTTTTTACCTCGTTCAAGTTTTATTTGATAACTAAAAAATAAAAGTCAAAAACAGCTACAGGATAACTCTATCGTAGGGTTTTATTCTTCCACCCGCCGACCAGGGAAGCCGTACTATAGGCTGAGCCCCCGGAGCCCATGGCTGGAGGATTACATCTACAAGATATCCCATCCTAACACCCATTTCGACCAGGGCATCGATGTCGTAAGGAAATTGGACATCCATCTCGACCAAAGACCTCTACCTCCTTCGCAAGTCCCTTTCTATTTGGGCTAAGATTTCCTCAGCCATCTCGTCAGCCGCTTTGGGTGCGGCCTTATCAAAGCCAGGGACCAGGAAGGGCCTCGGTGGGATTCGCCCGTCTTTTGTACCCTCCTCGTTTATCCTGGCTTTCTTGGCGTTCTCTTCGTCGAAGAACCCTACTGAGCCCTTCAAGTTCAAGCCTTCGCCAGTAATCTTATGGTCTACATGCTGGCGCATCTTGCCTGTGTCTATGAGGGTCTTAGACGACTTCTTGCGCTTGATTGTCGAAGGCTTATTTGGTGGGGGAGTATTGGAGTCAATCTGGACTACCACTTGGGCCTCGATCTTGAGGAGGGCCCTCTCCATCGGGCCTCGGAAGTCTATCGCCATCAGAGCCCCATCCCGATAATCCGGACTATGCCGCATGATGGTGGCGGTAGCGTATAGATCAACTTGAGATAAGCCTGATTGGCTGCGGCGTACTCGTTTACCGCTCCCACCCCGTCAATCAAAAACTGCATATTGTTACCAGCGGACCAATCAGAACGGGCGATGATCTCCTTGACGATACTTTTTACATTACACGTCCGATATCCTGCGGGACCAAATACGTCTATAGTGGTATAGACATTTGCAGTAGTTCGAGTCTTACTGATTGCGTCGGCTCGAGACGTTGGGATGTTAGCATTTCCAACGTCTTCACAATAAATCTTGCACCCCGGGTTATAATCTCCGCCGGATGATTCGTAAATATATAGGCCGAGCATCGCTGTAGTGATAACCGCACCCCTCGGGATGGATGGAGCAAACATGACGTACGCTCCGTACCCACTTATTTCGAATATGTAGGGGTTCGATCCCGCCAAGAGATTTGAACTAGTCCAAAACCCGAACGTAGTCTTATAAACAGTTTCGCTAACCATCTTAAGCCGCCTCGAACTCCAGGCTCACTACTAGGCACTTGAAGTTGGTTATGCCAGAAACCACCACTGTCACCCACTTACCGGCTGCTACTGCGTGGCTTAGTGCGGAAGAGGTGTAATTTGAGACGCTGCTTAAGGATATTGTTTCAACAGCCGTACCTTCCTCTGCGTTGAGGTCGTGGATATAGAGCTTGACCGTTGCAGAACCAGACAATAGCGTCGGAGGGGAAGCCCCATCTGTGCTGCGGATATAGACCTTGACGATCTTGCAGGCTTTTTGGCCAGCTCTGGTATGCTTGCTCTGGGCGGAAATGACGGCTGATCCATCGCCGAACTCAAAGTCAACACCCCAAGAATTCGTCTGCCATGTCTTGTCTCCACGAAGCCAGGTTTTAGTGCCCGGGAACTTGGGCATCAAGCCGTGTTTGGTTGTATCGGCGTCGAGGGTAGTTACATCAGTCGGTGCCGCCATCTCATCGAGCTTGATAGCATCTGCGCCATCGCTCTTGTGGGCCGAGGCATGGCTCGCAGCAGCATACGAAGCATCATGGAGGGTGTTATGGGAGTCTCCGCCAGTCACACCGAGCTTATCGCTAACCAGAAGCCTGAGGTCAGCCACACCACCAGTACAATAGTTTCCGTGGGACTCGTCAACCAGTCCTGCCTGAGTTACCTTGATTACAGCCAGGAGGATCTGTGTCTCTGACTCTAGCTCAGGCGGGGCCGGATACTTGTTGTTCAGGAAACCACCTGAGTAGGGGTCTGGTGTGGCCTCAGAACCAGCTAATCTCTTTACAGCAGCCGTTGGACCGTCGTAGACTATGGCATCATAGCGATGTTTCCCAGATGAGGCGGCTGGGATGGTTCCGAGGCCTCCACCAGCGTAAGCAACTATGGCGTTGCTATACCGGACGTTGCCGGAAGCTATAGCTACTGCTGTGGCAGAGGATCTTGTCACGGTCATTCCGCTAGTAGCACCGATGCCTTTATCTCTGACCTGGCCGGCCTGGAAAAACAATGAGTGGGCCCTGATGCTTTGGCCAGCCCTCGGGAATAATGCCATTCAAGTCTCCTTATGTCTCGTTTAGTTTCGGGTCTACGACTACGCAGTAGGCTTCAGATGTTCGCCAGCCATGGATACGAGCTATGCCACCAACATCGATAACCGCGGGAACTATCTCAGTCCAAGCCTCTTGAATTATGGTCCCGTTGGCGTCTACTACGTCCGGGTGATAAACCTGGATATAGGGCGTCGGGGTGTCGTAGAATAGGGCTATGCTGTAGTTTTGCCAAGTCTGCCAGTTACCCGGCATAATTGCCCCGGCCATCCCTACCAAGATGATAGAGAAAAGGAGGGATAAGGCTAAAATCCGCCTCATGCCCTCAGCTCCAACATCCCGGTAGTCTTATTCAGCCGCCATTCCGACATATCTCGGATAAGTTCGCCGTTGTCGTCTACATCCCACCCGTAGGGCTCAATATAGACTCCGTTGCCTCCCTGGTCGAGCATAGCCGTCTTATAGGTCACTCCGCAGAAAGCGAGCCAATCTTCGTTCGTCGGGACCTTCGAGATAGAGACATTAAACCAGTCCTCCATCGACATATTACCGATTAGCTCTGTATCCTGTTCGGTGACGGGCCGGCCGGTCATACCGTTTACGATAGTTCCCCGGAAGGTTCCGTTGCCTACGATAGAAGTTATGACGTCTACGGAGGGGAGCCCGGTCTCGGTGACGATGCTCTTAGACTCGCCCGTGAACTCCCCTTTCATCTTCTTAGCTTCCCATTTGTACTTGTAACCGCTACCAGACACCTTTACTTCCCATTGGTCTGTTCGGGCTCCGTCGAGTCCTTCAGCCCAAAGGTAAAACTGTGACTTCCGACCGCTTTCGCCGCTTTCAAGCTTACCCCAATCGGTATCTATCGTATGAATTAGGGCGTCGGCGTTCGTGATCCGGCCCCGTTCCGTTGCCTCAGCGGTATCGGTCCGGGTATCGAATAGCTCGATATCAGTAGCGGTTACGGTCTGCTGATAGATTACGTTAGCCAAGCAGTCGAAAGCCGCAAGACCAATCACCATCCCGCAGAACCCGAGAATAGCCACGACGGCTACGAAAGCGATATCCTTTCCAGTTACCTTCTCGCTCATATCGTAGACACCGCCCCGGCAGTGGCAGATAGGAGCCCGAGTAGGAACAAGAATATGGCAACATCTTTCATCAGAATCATCCTCTCCTAATTGATTTTGCCGAGCGAATACCCGACAATAAAGCAGAATGTCATTACAACAACAGCAGCCACCGCAAGGACGGCTACCCGGAATAGCTCGCTGAACACCTTACTATCCATTCACACCAAAGGAACAAAATACAAAACCATAAATAGATATATAAGGCGGATCATTTTACTTCACCGCCTCTTCTCTTGAGCGAACTGGTCGAGAACGTCTTGGACTTCTTTGGAAAGGCTCATGGCATCAGTCCACGATGCAGCGGCCCCGTCCTTGAGCTTCTTTAAGCTTATCTCATCCAGTGGGATCTTTCCTGTACCGATGTTATAGGCCAGGTCTAGCCCTGGAGCGACAGTCTTAGCCATCTTGACCGTAGCGGCCTTGGCCTCGTCCAGTTCCTTCACCAGAGACTTCTTTCCATGATCTGATAGGAGCTTGCCAATAAGCCCACTGATGAAAAGCCCCGCTGCAATCAGGATCTCGGAATACTCCATCACCGCCTCTATCATCTCAGCTCACCTCATTGGAACTCCAGCCAGGCCGAGCTATTCTGGATTATGGCCAGGTCGCCAGGGGTGAAGAAGAGTTGATCCTGGTACCAAGCTGTACGGTCATAGCCTGTTGAGCTACCGAGCTTAAGGACTGGTTTACTCTGGTTGATAGGCTTCCCGTCTTCGGGGTTATCTGCGAGGAAAGCCGTGTCGATGCCCATCATACCGGCTGAGGTTCCGGCCAGGTCTTCGCTGATTTTCATATCAGTTCCGTTGAACATATCGATATCGGCGAAGTCTTTGCCGCTCAGGTTCATAGGTTCAGCCGCAAAAGCGATTCCAGTGGCCAGCAAAAGAGCCAGCGCGATTGTAAGTAATTTTTCCATCGTTAGATCTCCTCATTTGAACTTCTCATGAACTTCCATCATAACGGTTTTACCAGGGTGGTTTGAGGCCGCACCCCACTCGACATAAGCCTGGAGTGCGTAGTCTCCGGCCTGGTCAAGGTCGTCATCGTCGGTGATGTACTCCAGGTAGCCGTCTGCTGGAGTAAGGGGGATCATATCGCCCGTATCGGTGTCTTCTCTTTCCGTGGCTATATCGGCGGTCCATGTGACCTCAGAACCATCGGGCTTCTTAACTAATATCTCTCGCTTAGTCGAGAGGGTCAAATCCTGACCTGTTCCAAGAGTAACCACTACACCAACAGCACCTGCGTAGATCTTCTTAAGAGTAGTCAATTTCTGAATCCCCCGAGAACGTCTTAGTTATTTCGCTACCGATCAGAAGCCTCCTGATGATCGGGCTGTTGGCAAGGAACCTGATCTCATGGATCAGGTGCTTCATGAGGGTTACATCCGAGCCCGAGAACGCAAAAGAACCCGAACCGGCCTGGAGCCGCAGACTCTTCATGAGAGCCGCGTCACTCCCGGATAGCTCGAACGTACCTGGTTCGGCCAGAATTGCCCTACTGGCGAGAAGGTCTGCCGATTGCCCGCCGTAGCTGAAATTTCCAGGTAGGCAATGAAGAACCGTCGCCAGCATCGAGACGATGAGATCGACTACCTGGCCCTCGTAGTCCCAGTTGCCTGAGCCTCCGGTTAAGACCACAGACCTTAGCAGCCATACGTCTTGGCCGGATAGCTGGTACTCTCCGGGGGAGGTTTGGATGACAAGACTCTTGAGCAGACTCGCCTGTTGTCCGGCCAATGCGTATCCACCAGAGTTTGCATTGATGACTCGGCTCACAAGAAGACTGGCCACCTCGCCCTCCATGGTATAGCTTCCAGGAAGAGCAGACAAAGATAAGCTTTTCAGGAGGCCTACGTTCTGGCCAGAGAACTCGAACGAACCAGACAAGGCCGAAAGTATCATCGACCTCAGAACCTCCGCAGGCTGGCCCTCATAATTCCAGTTCCCTGATCCCCCTGTTAAGATCGCCGACCTCAGGAGCGATGCGTCCTGCCCGGATAGCTGGTACTCGCCGGGGAAGGCCCGGATGGTGAGACTTTTGAGTAGATTCGCCTCTTGACCTGCAAATGCGTATCCGCCCGAGCTGGCACCGAGGACTCGGCTCGCCAGTAAACCAGCCACCTCGCCGTCCAGGGCATAGCTTCCTGAGAGGCCCGACAAAGATAAGCTTTTGAGGAGTCCTACGCTCAAGCCGGATAACTCAAATGAGCCGGATAAGGCAGACAAGATCCTGGACTTGAGAAGTCCAGCAGACAGACCGGCAAAATTCCAGTTTCCTGGACCAGCACCCAATAACAGGCTCCTGAGCAAGTTTACCGACTGGCCGGCATAACTATATTCGCCTGCACTTGCGTCGATTTTAAGGCTCTTGAGCAGCCCCGCAGCCGAACCGGCCAGGGCAAACCCGCCTGAGCTTGCACTCAGGACTCGGCTCGCCAGTAAACCAGCCACCTCACCGTCAAGGATGTAGCTCCCAGGAAGAGCAGACAGCGATAGGCTTTTTAGAAGCCCTGCGCTCTGGCCGGAGAACTCGAATGAGCCTGACAAAGCAGACAAGATCCTGGACTTGAGAAGTCCTACTGACTGGCCTGCGAAATTCCAGTTTCCTGAGCCTGCTCTTACCAACAGGCTCCTGAGCAGGTTTACCGATTGACCTGTGTAACTGTATTCGCCTGCGCTTGCGTCGATTTTAAGGCTCTTGAGCAGATTAGCATCCTGACCGGCTATGCTCCAATTACCAGATAAACATGTGAGTACATACGTCCTAGTCGGAGTGTAGATAAGGAATACATCTTGGCCGGCAAAGTTCCAGTTTCCAGAAGAGGCTGCTATCAGCACGCTCTTAAGGAGGTCTGCCTGCTGGCCGGCCAGATTCCAATTGCCTGAGTCTGCTGATATCGCCTTTGAAGCCAGAAGGCTCGAAGACTGGCCGGTAAGGTTCCAGTTACCGGAGAGGCATGTTAAGACGACAGTTCCGGTATCTTCCGTCTTGAAGTCGCTATAGACTCCACCGGCATACCAGTACCCCAGGCCCGAAGTCTCGCTATGCCAGACAACCGGCCCATTCGCCCCCCATAAGCTCAGAGAGCCGTCAGTAGCCATGTAGCCTCAAGAATAGCTGATATCGTCGGCATAAACGCATCCGGCAGTACCGTAAACAAGAACTTTTAGCTCCAGGACACCATCGACGGGAATATCATCAGCCGCACCTGTGATGTCGAATTGGGCATAGCTGGTATCCATCGTCTTCTCAGTTGGTCCGGCTATGCGAACGCCATTGAACCATAGCTCAAGATAGACGTTGCCATTGAAGCTGCTATCGTCCTTCAGGTAGATCGAAACTGTCCGGGCAGTGCTGGCGGCGGCAGGCACGAAAAAGCTCTGCTCGATCCAATATGTAGCACTCTTGGGGTTGAACTGGATGCATGATCCGCTCCGGGCTTCGGCGGTGTTGTCCTCGGTATATCCACCATAAAAATAGACTCTGTTCCTTGCAGCGCCACCCGACTCTGATTCTTGGATAGAGACTAGCTTTTGGCCATTGCGCACCCAATCGCCAATTTTTCCGGCGTTGCTCCATGTGGATTCGTCGTGGGCGTAGCCGTAAGCTACGATATTTGAGCATCCACCAGATAGATAAATTCCGTAGTTGTTCCCATTGCATGTGCAACTGGTTATCGTCCAATTGCTGCTGCTGTAGCCGTAAATTCCGGCGTTGCTGTTCCCGTTGCATGTACAACTGGTTATAGTCCAATTGCTGCAGCTGCTGTTGCCGTAAATTCCGTAGTAGCTGTTCCCGTTGCAAGTGCAGCTAGTCAGAGTCCAATTGCTGCAGCTGCTGTAGCCGTGAATTCCGTAGTAGCTGTTCCCGTTGCAAGTGCAGCTAGTTATAGTCCAATTGCTGCAGCTGCTGTAGCCGTGAATTCCGTAGTAGCTGTTCCCGTTGCATGTACAACTGGTTATAGTCCAATTGCTGCTGCTGCTGCCGTAAATTCCGTCTCTGTATCGCAGTAGCCCCAGTCTCGCGCCATCGATCTCGATATAATTTCTCGATGATCCATATATCGCCCTGCCGCCTTTGGTGGCTGCACTCTGGAAAAAGAACGTCTGACCATCCTGAGCAGGAGTACCCGAAAGATTCCAGCCGAACGAAAGCTTCAGACGGCTTGATGCACTTGACCCCGATGCGGAGATCGTATGAACTGCCGTTGCGCTCGACCCATCGGCAACAGTAACCCCTGCTATAGATCCGGTTATCCCGCGCTTGTATCCGGTTCCAGTGCCGCCTGTGCCGCGATAAGCAACTACGAGCGTTATGGTGGTGCTGGTGATCGATGAGATCTCCCACCAGGTCTCTCCGGCGGTATTTAGGGAGACAAAATCTTTTGCCCCCAGGACTGCCGTAAGATCCGCGGCAGTGGCTACCGAAGTGCTGCCATCCGTGAACGTGAGATTGCAGCCCAGGTTGGCCGGATCGGGTGACTTAGCGCACCTAGCCTCATCGCCTCCGGTCAGGCCTGTGGTGGCTTTGGATAGTGTTTTGTAGGGATTGCCTGCGCTACCGTCGCCGGTTGTATCGTTGCCGTTAAGGAAATCCCAATAAACTATAGTCATCTATCCAAAGCCTCCTGTTGTTGATTTAGTCTAAAGCAAACTTGGTTTTAGCAAGAATCCGGTTACGTGGACCTCGATCTTGCCTGTGGTTCCTGCGCCCATGAAGAGCTTGAGGGCTTTCCCGGCCTCGAACATGATTGACTTGGCCGTTGACTTCCTGCCCACGGTCTTGATGAAATCCGCAGCGGCCAGAATCCTTTCGGGCGCAGCACCTGTGCCTATTGTCACAGTCCCATCGAATGCTTCAGTCACACGGTAGAACAAATTCTGCACAATGAAATCATAAGGCAGCGGGTCGATTATGGTATAAGTCGCGCCCTTGGTCACGGCCTCGACTCTGTAGTCTTGCAGCTTTGCGGTTTCTGTGTCGGGCATTTCCTCGCGCCGGAGGATGCCCTCGAAAGTTACTGTTTCTTCAATTTGAACCATTTAGTTCACCGCTATCATTTTCATGCAGCCGAGGGCTTCTGCACCATTGGAATCGACTGCTTTAGCCTGAATGATGTACTTGCCCGGAAAAGTCCAGGCGTGCGTAACATGCCAGTATTGGCCTCCTGGCAGCGAAGCAGAGCTGTTCGATCCATCTCCCCAATCAAGAGTATAGGCCACGGTATCGTTGTCTTTCGACATCGTGACGAACTCCGCCTGAGCGAACGCACGCACGACAGACGGCCCGGACATACAGGGAGTCGTTGGAGCGACATTAGGCAACGGTGCTACTTCTGGAATTACCGAAGGAACGATTGCCAGAGCAGCCATTATCGCCAGGACGACCGCCGCCTTCTTGGCTTGACCTCGGTTCATCTTTTTCATGGTTCCACCAAAGAAAAGATATGCTCCGACCTTATGTCGGAGTGATCGTCATGATGGTTGCAGCAAAGTCCACTTTGAACTTCTCACCGTTGCCGAATGTCAGCTCAGAGCCATAGTCATAGTAGCCTATGAGAGCATCGGATGCATGGTCGTCGTTGTAGAGAACCGCATACCTGAAGGGGCCTACTGCTCCGGTGAACGTCCACTCATAGTCAACGCCGGTCATCGAGAGGGTTCCTGTTGCCTCGCTCACATCGTTCTGGATGTCTGCTGGAGCGTAGCCGTTCTGCTCTGTGATGCCCGCGAGATCGGCTTTGTTCACATCCAGGTCTGCGTCTGGCGTGTTGTTGGTCAGATAGACCTTTACAGTATGCCCGGCTGCATGAAGCTGATGTTCGCCCTTGGCTAGACCAAGGATGAAATGGTTGAACTTGTAGAATGCAGATTGAGCCATGTATTTCACCTATTATAAGTTATACCCTACCGTAGAATGCCGGTTTTAGCGGCCAGGAGGTTCGCCCTGTCGGAGAAGGTTATGGTTCAGGTTATCTTTTTCATGAATCTCTTTGCACTCTTTAGGTGGTTCTTGGGCTGAGGCACATGAGATCCCAGTCGGGGCTCGTAAGACAGGCCGCAATGGAGGCAGACCGGGACCATCCGAACATCATAAGCTATGACGTTATCCTCGGAGTTGCAGTCTGGTCTGGTGCATCTTGCAGGACCTATAGCTATCTTTACCTCTTCGTGGGTAGCTAGGAGGCAGGCTTTGACGTACTCAGATCTCCAGGATTGACCTACCTTGTTCAGTTTGCCTTCTCGGGCTTCACGGCCTTGGTATTTGAGCTTCTTCTGCTTCATAGCACCTCATGGGCTAAAAAGGAAAATGAAAGAGGCATGAGCCCCTTTCATCCTTAAGCCGGAGCAGCCGCCTGGCCAAATATCGCTACAGCGACATCATCGGTGGCCGTGTTATCTCCGCATTCGACAACGAACCCACTTACCGACTTATTGGTGATGGACAGGAACTTGGCTGTCAGAGAAGCCTGAGCCACTCCATCCAGCGTCGCCATGACGACGAACTCGGCATCTTCCATGTCCGTCTCGTAGCCCAGGCCCTGAGAACCGTAGTCTTTAGCCGCATCAGCAAGACCAAGAACGGTCTTGAGCGTGGAGTTGCCCATGACTATAGAGGAGCCAGATCCGTTAGTCTTGGAGGTGAGCCGGATCTTGCCAGACTCCGCCGTGGCTATGATGGACTCTGCTGCCAGGTCGGCGTTGATTACCTCAACAATCTCAGCAGCCGCAGCCGCCGCAGCGTTGATTACATCGCCAGTTCCTACAGTAGTAGTACCGTTATCGGGCCCTATATCAAGCTCATCGCAGCAGTCAAGATCGTCTGCTCTGTCGATCTCGATGGTAGATCCTGTTCCTGCCTGGCCAGAGGTGAAGATCAGCTTGTTCACAGAGAATGCTACAGTAATAGCATCGTATCCATGAGTTGCACCGAGCGCCTGGATCTGAGTCTGGAGCTGAGTAGCTATAGCCGCGCCTGAGTTACAGCCTGCCCAATTACAGGTTATCTCATGCCAGTTAGGATCTCCGTTGGCCCGGATCTTGAGCTTGGTGTCGATTTCGCCAGTCATGTCGGTGGAACAACTTGTGCCTCCAGTATGGTTTCCGGCTGCGAAGTTGATGGCTACAGTTTCCTCACCATCTCCGTCAGGGTTTACCTTGATGGTTCCGCCGTCTCCTACTTGGGTGAGATCGTATGGGCCGGTTTCAGTACTCAAGAGGGTGGCAGGGCCGCTGGTCTGGAACTTGACTCTGGCTTTGCCATCTCCGTCGAGCTTGACTTTGCCCTTGCGGATTGAGGAGTCTCCTATGAGCCCCGCTACAGCGTCGAGCTGGCCCTTGTTCACTGCGTCTCCAGCAGCCGAGCCGTCAGTTACGTTCTCGACCTTGTGGCTGTCCATGTCCAGGGCCCCAGATGCCTTGACCGAGCCGTCAGCCATGAGGGCCCCGGCAGCCGAAGCGCCATTCTGGAGCTGAGAGAGGGTTATGGCATCCTGGGCCTCTGTTCCGTCAGCTAAGCCCTTGATCTGGTTCCCCCCCATGTCCAGGGGAGGAACGATCTTGAGCTGGCCGAATGCGCTGATGGTCTTTCTGAACTTTGCGATAATATCAGCCATCTGATATCACCACTCAGATACCATCGGAAGCAGTCGGGTTGTACATGCCGGCAGAGGCGTCCTTGACAGCAATCACGTTCTCCAGCCAAACCTGCTGGATGAGTTCGTGGTTCTTGTCGGTCTTGTACTGGTGGCTATGGAGGCCGAAGTCGTTGGGCAGCACCTGGCCGTTCTCCATGGTGAAAGACTGGGCAGGACCGTACTCGGGGTTCCAGTCGTAGTAGATGGTGAACGGGCTCATCCCGGCGTCCATGACCAGGATATCTCCCTCGTCCAGACCGTACTCTACGCTATGGAGAGTTGCTTCCAGGACCGGGATGTAGATGGACTTGGCTTTGGCCTTGGCCACGCCATAGAGGTTCTCCCTGGTGCTCATGTCCACATCGATGTTCATGAGGAACTTGAGGGCCTCACGGAAGTTGGTCTTGTGGACGAAGAAGTCGGTTGCCTTGTAGCCTACAGCAGCGTCCTCGAAGTCTCCACCCAGGAGGATCATGTCGTTGACCGGGTTGCAGCCGTCAGCACTCCACTTGGTTACAGATCTGGTGCGAAACGCACCGCTTGCCGGAGCAGTCTGGACTCCATCGGTGGAATCGATGACTGCATTGATGATCCTGGCGTTCTGCCATTCTCCTATCCAGTTGGCTTGTCTCTTCAGGGTTCGGACCAGGACATCGAGGTTTGTCTTGTACCTTCTGGCCTGTTCGCTGATGACGAACTCGAAGCCCCACTTGGCGAGGGTAGCCTGGCCGGATGTGATCTTGCTGGCGGTGATCCTAGCGAAGTCTGCGCCGGATGTCAAGCGCCGTGGGAACCTCTTGCCGGGATCGTTGTCAGGACTGTACAGCTCCTTGGCCCAGGCGATAGAGTCAGCGCCGTTGAGCCTAGTCTTGGGAACGAAGTTGAGCCACTCGAAAGACTTGCCGAGGATCTTGGAGATCAGGCCCTCGAAAGGTTCCTGCCTCAGCAGCCAGTCGTTCTCCAGTATGCCTTCAGAATTATATGCCATGAATCATGCACCTCTAAGCCGCCAGCTCCACGGTCTGCAAGCCGATTCCTACGAGAATTGGGCCGGTGACGTTGGCGTTGGTAGCGCCAGTGAGCCTTGTCAGAGGTACGATCTGAGTGCCGGTTCCAGTTCCGAACCAGAACTTCTTCTCGCTTACATCCCAGACGAGCTTGGTCGGGTCTGCTACCGGGATCACATCGGCTCCGCCTCCGTTCAGAGAGATGGTGGCCTCGATGAGCATCATGCCGCTCATGCCAATCATCTCGACAGTAGCCAGCCTCAGGTAGTCGCCAGAGAGCATATCGGCAAGAGCAGTTACCTGGGCAGCAGGAACCTGTCTCTGGGCTTTCTCGATGGATATGATTCGGCCAATGTACTTGGCCCCTGTACCGGAAAGAGCCCGGACAACAGGCAAGCCCTGCGTTGCTGTGTAGAGCAGAGCCTCGTCATCGAACAGCTCGACGAGATCGCCTTCAGCCATCGGAGCAGCCCTCTGGACCGCAGGCCTTTCGTTCCCGTACTGATCTTCCATAGTTCCGGGAGTAATGTTGCCCTCGTACAGGAAGACGGAAAGCTTGAAGGTGCTCCATCTCGCGTCTCCGGCAACAACGCCTAATAGTGACATTTGCTTTATCGCCTCTTGAATATTTTATTGAGAAGATTTAGAGATCGATTCCTGTCTCGGCCTTGACCCGCCTGGCCGCGTCCATGAAGGTGAACTTCTTCTTGTCGCCGAGCTTCTGGAGGTCTACCTGAGTGGGAGCGTGAGACTCCTTCTTGGCTTCAGGAGCCAGAGAACCGGGAGCTGGTGCGCCTTCGCCTTCCATCCCAGGAGCCGCTACAGGGGTAACAGCCTGGCCCAGGTCGGTTACTATGCCGGCCAGAGAGTCAAGCTCCATGCCCTTGTACTTCTCCAGGGAGGCGTCGGTGAGCTTGGGCATAGCAGTCTTCAGGCCGCCTATGAGCAAGCCTCGGGCTATGGCGTCAGCAGCGTCACCCTTCTTGGCCTTGGCATCCATGGCGCTGAGAGTCTCGTTGAACTGGTTCAGCATTCCGCCGAATGCAGTTTCGTAGTCCTTGACTCCAGCATCGAACTTGGCCTGATCTTCGGTACTGTTCCAGGATATCTGAGGCTTACCGTCGTCGGTCTGCGTCAGAACTGGATACTTGTAGAGGGTGGTGGTTATGGTCGCTCCCTCTTCCTTCTTTTCATGTTTTTCTTCAGACATTGGAATATCATCCCCTCTCCAGCTTCGGGAGCGAGTGGATTGTGATGCAGAAGCAGCTACAGCCGCTCCTGGTGGTGAGAAAAGAGGATCGCCGGTCTTCCAGGCAGCCGCAGCTCGGGCTATGAATGTAGCCATGGCAGCCGCTCTGGCGGATTGATCCTCGGCGGAGTAAATAGTCCAGCCAAAATCGGTGATCGTGTTCATCACGAAATCGAAAGCAGTATCTAGCTGCCTGGCCTTCAGCTCCGGGTTGTCATCGATAGCCATGGCCTGATTCGTGAAAGCTAACATCTCGTCGGGATCTTTGAACAGCGGAGGTGGCCTCTCCGACACCGGGGCATCGACAATTACTGCCTGATGCACCTCTTTTGACTCGGCAGCTCCTGATTTCAGTTTAGATTCTTCCTCTCCCTTCTTAGCCGTTGTACCAGCCTCCGCGTCTTGGTTTTGTGAAATGATTTGGGCAGAACAGCCGTCTTCGACCGAACAGGCTCCGACAGGAACTATGGCAAGATGGGTGTAGTGGATCTTGGTCGCCACAGCGTGGTAGGGCTTATCTTCCCAGTAGCCTTCCTCTTCTTTGAAGAACTGGACGAACCCCACCGATACACCGATCTTCTTGCCGTTATCGATCCTCTGAGTTAGCTCAGGCGGCATCCGGTTGACCCACATGGCCAGGAGACAATGGATCTCGGCGTTCTCTCCCTGGGCTTCGACACCGATAATCTGGCCCATGGCCGTATCGCACCAGGCTGGCTCTGTGCCCTCTTCTGGGTGGTCGAGCATGACGTACCGGCCCAGGAGCGATCCGGCCGCATCCTGGAGTACCTCAGCTTTCTCGAAAAGCCCGTTCCAGACTCCTTCCTTGATTGCTACTGCCTCGCAGAATCGGACTTCAGAGCCACCGGGCTGAGGAACTTTAAGAGAAGAGATGTAGCCATCGCTCACATGAAACCTGGCGATTGCCTCCTCCGCAGTTAGGACCGAAGCGTAGCCTGTCCTGTGAGTTGCCTTTTTCATTTGAGCCCAAATATAGATCAAGACGAAACTGTTTCGTTTTGGTACTAAGAGGGCAAGGGCTATTTAACTGTTTGCCTAAAAAGGAAAAATGAAGAGGGGTTTAAGCCCCTTCAGGAATAGCATCCCGGATAGCCAGGACAGTTACCTTGGCCGCAGCTTCGGCTGTGTTGGTGAAGATAAGGTCGTTTACCGTAGGGCCAAAAAGACTGAGCGCACCAGCACCTATCATGACTATGGGGGCATTCATGGTGATGGGCTGAGCCACCAAGTCTACTGTGAAGGATACGTCTCCATCGTAGTTGTCGCAGATGATAGCAAGGGCCTTGAGGTCTACCAGTAACGCCGGCTGGACCTTGAGGATTGTAGGGGTGTTTGGAGGGATTGATACCTCGTCCAGCAGCTCGTAGGCGTCGGCTTGGAAGGTCCTGATTCGGCTACTGTCGGGCCTCCAGATGCGCCAAGGGATAGAACATAACTTATCGTCTTCGCTATAACTATACCTCCTAGACGGTTTTGAACAGGCTAAAAGGTAGGGTTGGGCTATTAACGCTTTTTGGTTTTCAGGCCGAAGTAGTTTCGGTCTGGTCTAAGAGGTCTTGGAGCGTGATCTCCCCGGAAGCCAGTTTCTCGGCTATCTTCTCTGCCGCCAGGATCGCTCGCTTATCCTGCTCCGAGAGGTCTGAGAAGTCTCCCGCAGCCTCGACCCGGTTGGCTAGGGCGAACCTCTGGTCTATGGTGAGGCCCAAGGATACTAGTAGTCCCATTACTTTAGCTACTCTCCGGCTCAGGTTTGGATTTACCATTTAGATCTGTCCTCTCTGGTATAATCTGTCGCCTGGACATATATCGCTTTCCTATTCAGGACGATGAACTGGCCATTTTCTACGTCTATTGCATCATACCCCCAGACAACAGCAGCTCTGCCTGGATCTTGCATGAACTCTTTCTTTACTTTTGAGGCCGCCCAGGCCTCTTCGCTGCTACGATCAAACTTAAGAGATTTTAGTTCTGCATCAAGCTTCTCTTTTAACTCTGTGACTGTGATAACTTTTGCATCCTTGTCTATTGCCATCCTCATCACAGCACCATGTTCTCCTGGGGCGTATAATGCGGCTAAGTTCCTAGCCCCTTCACCTGTTCCTGTGTAGATTCCGTTTCCATAGATCCCTTCACCAGCGAAATACTCTCCAGACCTGAATAGGTTCGTGAACTCTCCTGGCTTGTTCTGGTTTAGGCCACGCCATAATTCTCTATGCCCTTCTGCTACTATTTTGTCTAACTCAGACTCTGAGACTATGGTGGGCATGTCTGAGAACCCAATCTCCTCTGCAAGAGCCTTGAGCTTAGAATCACCTTTCTCGATTACTCCAGAGGAGGAGGCTCCATTCATGTAAGCAATTTCATCCACAGTAGCCTTTTGGATCACTGGCGAATTATGGAGGTCTATTGTCTTTCTTTCCAGCTTAGGCCTCTCGATCTTGGAGCCAGGGTAGGCCATCTTCTTCGGGATGATGTCGTCTATGAGGGCTTCGGCTACGTTCTCTACATTGGGCTCGACCAACGGCAGAGGTTTACCGTCTATGATCGCCTCCCAAATGACTTTCCGGGCGGTTTCCGTCTCCTCAAATCCCACCACCCGAAAGCTTGTAGGAGCCACCAGAATTTCACTTTCGGAGCTATAAGAATACTTCGCCTTGGGGTCGATTAAGACATCAGTAAGTAGGGCTTTAGTGTCTTTAGGCAGCCGGACTTCGGCCAGTAGGGGCTTCTCGCCTTCAAGGTACGTCCACTTGGCGTAGCCAAGGGCTTTGTCTTCTGACTTGAAGGAGGTGGACAGGATGGTTTCGTTCTTGAAGACCTTCCCAACCTCAAGAGCCTCAGGGGGCATGGCTGCCTCTATATCTTTCTTGATTCCGCGCCAGACGGTCGTATCTTCGGTCAGCCGGAACTTCTCTATGGCCGCTACAGCGTTCTTAGCATCCGCGGCTACCTTGGCCTTGAAGTCGTCGGAGAGAGATATGAATTCAGGGTCGTTAGCTAAATAGCCGTTGATGTAGGAGCTATTGAGGGTGTACTCTGATTTTATTGCCTTTTTCTCCTCTTTGAGAAGATCTTTAGCAACCCGAATCTGTGAATCCTTCAGATCGTCGTAAGTGTCAGAATTAAGTGGCTCGAACTCACTCTGGCCCGTAGATTTACTCTCCCAGGGCTTCTCTTCGGCCCAGGCCTTGATCCTCTCTGACTCGGCCATTTCCTCTTTGGTCTTTTTTCTAAAGTAAGCCACGGGTCTGCACCTACACGAAACATGATATGGTGGCTTGGGGTCGTCCCATCCGTAGACCTGGCCATGCTTCTCGCCGCACATGGGGCACATGCGCTCGTCACCGACTGCTACAGACTGCCAGCCGTCTGCTCCGGCTTCTTTCAGGCCCCGGATGTAGCCTTCGTTCCTGACGGCGTAGGGTACGACGTTGGCTACCATGTCGGCGTAATCGTCTGCTGTGAAGGAGACGGGCCTTTTCCCGGGCCTCTGGATGGTGATAGGCTCGTTGTTCAGGATCTCAGGTATCCGGGCCCGGAGGATTCGGGCTACCTCCATGTCGTCTTTACCGGCTGCGAAGCTATCCCGCACTATCTCGTCAACCTTGCCGGCCAGGGCTTTGTTGTAGTCCTGGATGGGTCTTGTCATCCTGGCTACGTCTTCTTTGAGTAGCCGGGAGTCGTCTTTCTTGATTTGGGGTTTGGCTTCCATACCCTCTACAGCCTTGACGAATCCTTCGCCATAGGATTTGGCCAGGACTTCCAGGAGGTTTAGTTCCACTCTGGCGTCTAGGGTCTGCAAGGCGTCTTGGACGGAGGGAGAGATTGGGGTGGCCATCTTAAAGTCCGAATTTAGCTGGATAGTAGCTTGTTGGCGAGCCTCATGAACTCTTCATGGGTTCCTATGAACCTCAGGCCATGGGGCATGACGGTAATCTTTGGATAGATCTCGGTGGTATCGCCTTCCCAGAGGTCGAGGTCTAAGACCTTACCTTTAGGTTGCCTATTCTTCTTTCCACGGCTACCTACGCCGGTCTGGCTAGGTCTGTTGGGGTGGTTGAAGGGGATGTCTACCTTCTTTTCCGCTTCAGGCTCACTTGAGGCCTGATTGCCCTTTTTGGGTGATATGTTTGTCCTTTTTGTACAACCGGGTTGAGATTTTTCCGGGGTTTTTGAGGATTTTACTTGGGTGTTTTCCTGATTAGGAAAACCCTTTTCCTTTTTTGCTTTGGCTTCTAAGATCTTCTTGGCCATGGCTGACTTTGGCTTTGTCTTCTTGGGTTGCTCTGGAGCAGGTTCTGGCTTAGGATCTGGCTTGGGTTCCGGCTCATGCCAGAACTTGCCTGCTTTCATGGCTTCCCAGAGGGAGTTGGATTTAGTCATTTCAAGTCCCAAACTTTTGCTATTTTTTCCCCACTGGACCAAAACCGCATAGTTGGCTCATTTAAGTTCTCCCAGGCCTGATGCTTGAGCCATCTGGTCATGTCCTCGAACTTTCCGGTGCGTTGGTACTCTTCCCAGAACCAGGTTGAATCCTGTTCTCTGTAGCTGATCCTGGACGAGTTCATAGGAATAATGAAGAAGCTAACCGGCCGGCCTAGACCTGAATCGGGTCGGCGCTGAATTGCTCTTCCTAGCTCAAAGTTGTCCAGGCCGAAGGGAATGGCTTGGCCCCAGAGCTGAGCATCCCGACCGTTGGGCTCGTAGTGGCCTCCGCTCTGGCCGCACTTGCATCTTCGGTCTTCTCGATACAGCCTGAATAGGTCTTGGCAATTAGGACAGTAAACCAGTTTCATTCTTTACCTCATCTCCCGGAGCATCTTAATAGCATAGACAAACATGACCAGAGCGCCTACTATGCACAAGAGGGTGGTGATGCAGTCGGTTGTCATTGCTCCTTCCCACCGACTTCGCCTCGCTCTACCTTCCGGGCTATCTCCTCTATGAAGAATACAAAGGCATCGGACATGGCCTGCTTAACCTCATCCTCCATCTCGGGTTCGTCTTTGGGGAGCTTGAGCTTCTTCATGAGGTCGTCTACTGGGGAGGGTGCTGTAGCCGCAGCGTGGACCTGGGCCGTAGGGCTGAGCCCCATCTGGCCGGATGAAGGCAGAGCGGGCTGGAGAGGTTTGAGGTCGTCTCCTCCGGTGCGATTGACGAGGTTCTTGAGGCCATCTGCGCCTTCACGCATTATCATGAGGCATTGGTTCAAAGACAGTATGCCACCATCGTAGAGAACCCGGACGGCGCTGGCAAGGCTGTTCACCACCTGGGCTCGGCCCTGGTCTACCTCGTTCTTGATCTTCATCTCTTCCAGGTCGTCACGGTCGTACTCAATGTAGAGGTTCTCCCAGTCCTCCGGGGTCGCTACGAGGCCTCGGAACTCGAACTCGGATTTCAGGAACTCTTTGAGGTCTATCTCGATGGCGCGGAGCAGACCGCCGCCGTAACCAGCAAGGAACTTAGCAGAGATCTTTGAAGTCGCGTAGGTATTGCCTTCGTTGTAGTTGAATAGCTGGAGGGGTACGCCCATGGCCGAAGCTATAGCCCGGTTGCACTCCTTTATCATGTCCATCACGGCGGGGTTGGGAGATGAGGCTCCGCCCTTCTGTTCCAGGGTGCAGCGGTCGGAGTGGACGAAGACCTCATCAGGCTCTATGGGAAGCTTCTTGCGGTAGGTCGGCGACTCGGGGTTGTTGTCGTAGTAGTACAACTCCTCCTCGAACTCTCGGAACACCTTATGGGCCTCTTCCAGAGCTGCCTTGAGCTTTTGTTCCTGGTTGCCAGGATAGTTCGCCAGGTTCATGATGTCGTCCATGTTGGCAGTCATGATCCACCGGGGCATCCCGGTCCTCATCCACCGGACATAATCGGTCAGTACCGCCAGCTTGGATTTGACGTAAAGAACCTGGGACTCGTAGACCGACTGGCCCCAGATGCCGTAGGTAGAACGGTCGAACGAATCCTGGAGCTGAGAGCCTTCCGCATCCCAAGAGACATGCAGAACGTCTCTGGCAGGGAGGACTATCTCTGGTGCCAAGCCGTCTTCGCTAGGAGCTGGTTCGTCTTCAGGATCCCATACCACCCGGTAAGGCTCGTCTTTGCGGTCCTTCAGCTCGGCTATAACGAAGTAGTCCTTGGCGCTTATGACTCCCTTGAACTCCTTCGGTTTCTGGATGTAGGGGTCGCTGAGGATCGTCATGCTGTCTGGAGGGATTACCTCAGAGGTGTCGAACTGCTGCACCCGGAACTCTGGCTTGAGCTTCTCCTGCCGGAGCCTACGGAGCCGGAGGAATGCGTTGCCATGCCGGATGAGGTCTTTCGCCAGAGCCCCGATTTTGCTCGCAAACTGGATCTCGGAAAGAATTATGTTCACGTTGCTGAGAAAGTCGGGTGTAGGCGAGTAGGTCTTGTCTGATTCATCGAGCCTGGGCCCGAGGTAGGACCGCTGGATCATTAACGTCAGGTAGTTCCGGGCTATGGTGATCTCCGGGTCCATCTTCTCCATTTTACGGTAGAACGCAAACCTGTTCGTGTAGTCCGGCGTCTGGAGAAGGAACTCCCTGGCGTCTCTGGCCAGCATCTCTTGGATGGATACTGTATCGATACTGTTTGAGGCCTGGTCCGAGGCAGAGGCGTGAGTCACTACAAGAAAAGGCCTGATGCCAGTGGCTCGGACAAGCTCCGAGGAATGAGATTTACGGGACATAGGGCAATAACCTTACCCACCTCTTCTGCAACTAGGCCTATTTAACTGCTCGCTTCAAAACGAAACGGTTTCGATTTGGAAAAGGGAAATGGGTTAAGCCTTTTTATCGTAGAGGTACTTGTTTAGGCATTCTACGCACCAGGGCTTAACATGGTCAAGGTGAGGGAAGTTGGTCATCTCGAACTGCTTCTTGCATTTAGGGCATGTTACCATTACCATTGCTTTATGCCTCCTCGCCAGGGTTGATGTAGATATGGGCCGACGCACTTATGGTCGTGAGGGTTCCTGGCTCTGCATCGACTTCTTTGGCTATGTGCTGCTGGAGCCGATAGAGCCCGTAGACGTTCTGTGGCCAAGCTTGGCCAACATCCTGCGACCGGAAGTAGGCTATAAGGTGGAGGGCCTCACCACGGATCTTGAAGTCTACTACCATCAGGCAGGGGGGTTCTGAGCTGTCGTGGTCTTCTCCTGGGATCCAGGTGGGGATTACTGCCCGGCGGGTAGTTCTGTTGGCTTTTAGCTTGTCTATGACCTTCTGAACCTGGTCGATCTTTATCTCATCAATCCAGTTCGCAGAGTAGTAGGCCCTTAACCTCTCGCCGTAGGTGTACTCAAAACCTGTCGGGTTGTCTGGCGAAATGATTTCGTTTTGATAATACTCCTCCAGGGCCGGGATCTTCCAGCCGGAGCCGCTTATAGGCCAGCCGACATCCGGGTACAAGATCCTGAGCGTCATGCCGTCTATCTCCCGCGTTACCTGGCCGTTTTCGGTTACGACCTTCTGGCCGTTGGTCTTGATTACCTTCCTAGCCCAGTCCCAGGCAGACGCGGGGGTGCTGGCCTCAAAATATCTTATGCTCATTCAAATACCTCGGCGATTATCTTTCCTGTACTTCCCATGGGTGGCCAGGTTCTTGTCCAGACTATGCTGACGGTTTGGTGGCAGCCGTTTTGGTTGGCTTCTATCCTTATCTCAGTTACCCGGCATACGGATAGCTTGATGTCTCCAATCCACAAAACAAGGTTCTTAGCCCGGCCCTGGCCGTCGAAGAAGGTTTCGTAGAGTGGATCATAGGGCTCATAGAGCCGGAGCTTCCCCCGGTGGTCTATTCTGTGGGACTTGAATTGGTTAATACTGGTTAAGGTTAGCTCCGACTGATCCAGGAAACAGGCTACTTGCATGGTTTGGCCTTCTTCCGTCAGGAGATTGAAGTCACCCTTATTTTCTGGCTTAAGCACCTTTCCCAGGCCTACTTGAAAAGCCTGAGCGAGCCCGGTTGGGAACTTTACCCATCCGACTTCTATTTGGGTCATTGCTTGGCTCCTTGAGTCGCTTCTCTGCCAATCTTCATAGTCGATACCCAAGTTGACTTCGGCCCTTCAACGTACTCTCCTGGCTCCGGCTTCTTATATCCATGGACTGGATATTCTCTTGTGTCGAACTGTAGCGGTGTTTCGTCTATCTTAAGATCTAGTTCTAGGTCGTCGCTGCTTCCCCGGAAATAGTCGTGATCTATGGGAACACCAGTTAGACAGATGTCCTTAATCTCTACAAACTCTCCAGACCATTGAATTACTGGTTTGTATCTTGCGTAGTCTCTTGGCCGGCTGGTTGCCCTCATCTCCTCGTCTATGTCCCTCTGGAGGCACTCGATCTCGTCTATCACGTAAGGAGTTGCCATACCGCTCATGAGGTGGTGCTTTATGGAGTCGAGCCTTGCTAGTAGTTTAGGTTCCCACATTGAAATCCCTCTTGGTCTCTTCTGGTGTCCAGCCGAAGTTCTGTGCGGCCGCTGCAACGAAGTCTACCATCATCCAGAACCCATTTGGACCGGCTACAGAGCTGAGGCGGGTTGCCCGGCAACTTCCGAAGACCGCTTCGCCGGCTGTGAGGTAAAATTTAATTGCCCTACCTGAGTCGTCGGTTAGCCTTGGTGGCCCTGAGGTAAACTTGATCTTTCCCCAGATCCTGTAATCGCCTGGGACGTAGAACGGCAGAGGGGTTAGTTCGCTATACAACCTTTCCCGTTCGATCTTGTCATAGGCCCAGGCTTCTTGGGCAGGATAAGCTATGTCGTCGACCAAAACGTAGATCTCGGTGTCTTCGGCCTTCCAGTGGCCTTTGTGGTCGTGGTCTGGCTCTTCTGGGAGGGGTGGCTTTGGCGGGTTCAGGATGTTTATTACCGCCTCAATGTCTGCCGCTTCTACCCTGTCGCCGCCCTCGGCCAAAGCCTTCAGGCTTTCGAGATCGGATATAGCCTTCTTTACGTCCGGTTCCATAAGATCACCCATAAGCCCTCTTGACTACTCTGCACCTTAGGCAGATCTGCTTTTCTTTCTTCCAGTCAAGCCAGGCCCAGTCGTGAGGACAGATGCTATTAGCCCCGAAGTCGTCTTTGATCGTGCCGCACTTCCGGCAGACCAAGGGGTTCCTCATGCCTGCTACCCAGATGTCCGGGCCTGGTTTCTCCCAGTCGTGGCTGCATTCAATCTGGTTAAACTCTTCGGGTGTAAGTCGATTCAATCTTAGCTCACCTCTAATTTGGGTTCTGGGCATTTTTCATAGCCGCTGCCCAGTCTTCTGCGGTTATTGGTTCTCCGTCTTCTGGATGAGTTAAGACTTTTCTAGTTATTTGCGGCATTTCCATCAGTATCTCCTCCTGCTTCTTCCGGCGCTGATAAACCGGGCTATGCCTATCTGTTCTTCATCGCAAGACTGCAAGCCGCCGAAGGTACGTTGCATGTACTCTATAGCCTGGCTGGTCTGGTCTACCTGATCGTCGTTCCGGGCTCCGGGGAAGTTGACCATCTCGGAGATGTATTCGTTCGTCCAGGGAGCGTTCTTGATCCAGACGTTTTTCGCCAGGAAGTAGGGTGTGACTGCTGCCGCTCGGGCCTCTTTGTTTATCGTCTTAGGGACTAAGACTATACCGCCGATCTCGGTGTGGAGGAGGTCTTGGATTGCTTCGCCGTTTGCCGCCTTCTCGACTACCTTGGCGGAGATGCCTGGGTAGGCTATGAGTATGCGCCGGATCTCCTCGACTGTCTCCGTGAAGCTCAGCTTGGCGTGAAGCTCGTAGTCCAGGTACATGTTCGGCTTCTTCCAGCCCCAGACGCCTATCGCTACGTAGTCTCGGGTTTCGCCTTTGCCGAAGGTGGCATCGACCGACATGATCCAGGAGTCGGGATTGACCGGGATTTTGTCATAGAACTGGAACCAGTCTCGCTGGAACATGGCCCCTGCCTTGGGGCTCGGCCTCTGCTGGAACTGGGCTGCGTAGACGTACTCCCTGTTCTTGTATTCGGCTATCTGTTCCGGGCCCTCTCTCTCGGGCCAAAGGAGATCTCCCTCTTTGCGGCTGTGGATGAGCCTATGGCCCGGTAGAGGGGAGTAGAGGTCTTCGTCCTGTTCTGCCACTAATGGAATTCGGAGAAGAGTCCAGCCGTTGCCTTCGAGGACATGGCCGTTCATGTCGGTTATGTCCAGGCCGGTTAAGGCTCCGGTCATGTCGTGCTGGTGGAGGCGCTGCTGGATGCCAACGATGGCCCCCATCCGCTTATCGTTCAATCTTGATGCAAATGTGCTGAAGTACCATTCGTTTGATCGCTCTCGTTCGGTGTCGGAGATGGCTTGACCGGGGTCAGTAGGATCATCGATGAGAAGCCGATCTCCGCCAAGGCCGGTTGCCCTCCCACCAACGGATGTAGCAATCATGACTCCGCCAAGGGTTGTGCCGAATTCGTCTTGGGTGTTCAAGTCTGGTCGGAGCGGCATGGGCCACCGGGATTGATACCAGGGGCTTGATACAATGTCTCTGCGTTTTCGGGATAGGGTAGTCGAAAGGGACTGGACATATGTTGAGACTACCCAAGATTGCGAGGGTTTGATGGCAGCCCACTCCCAACAGGGCCACATAACTGAGACTAGGGTACTCTTAGAGTACCTCGGGGGGATGTTGATCCAAAGACGCTTGATTATCCCCAGGCTCACGGCCATGAGGTACTCACAGATCAGGACTATATGCCAGTTGTCGAGGAAGGGTACGCCGGGCTCGATGATAGGCCAGGCTTGCTTGACAAAATCGTGGAGGTGCTGCTCGGCTTTAGTCTTCAGCCTTGAGTCCATGTCGGATATCAGCCGGGCTTTGGCCGAGTGCATGGTTCCTCGGACCACTTGGTTCATGTCTGCCACTCGTCGGGCTACGGCCGGAGATATTTCAGTCATTTCTATCTTTCAATTTTTTACTTTAATTTCTTCACGCCTTCGGAGGGTTTGCAGAATCCGGAAAGACCTGGGAGTATGATTTTAACTTATCGCTTAAAATCGCCCCACTTTCCTGGGACCGGATCTGCTGCATAGCCTCGCCGAGGGTCGTCTTCTGGCACTCTAGCTCTGGGACTCTTGTGTCAGTATCGTAGCCTAAGAGCTTATACTGCTCTCGGATTCTCCGGTCTAGCTCCTCCGGGGATTGCTGGATTATCTCTATCGGTGAGCCCATAGGCCCGGAGATGGTCGTGTTCCGGTCAGGTATTCCCAAGGCTACGCAGCCCGCCTTCTGGAGCTTCTCAAGAGTCCGGGAGATGGCTTCCAGCATCGCTATTGTGGCCTTGTCCAGGGGAGCCCGGCGCTTGATCCTTACCGTCTTGCCGTCTTTCGTGACCTCATCGTAGGGGTTGGCCTTCCATTCAGCGAACTCGTCAAGCATCGCTTGGAGGTGGTCGGCTAGGTGGAATATGCCGCCTTTAGTGATTTTGAAGCAGTTCTCATGGAAGTCTAGCTCCTCCTTAGCTCGCTTCTCTAACCGGAGCTGGCGGGCTTTCTCTTCGAGGTCATGTTGGAATGTCGCTCGTTTGTCCCGCCAGTGTTCCGCTGCCGCATGAGTCCTTACTGTACCTGGTCTTACGTTAAACTTTTTGGATACATCTTCGAGCGTTGGATAGACTCTTTCGCCAGATGGCGATATCTCGCCTTCGATATAGAGACTGGCTACTTCGTTCCAGTTGATTTTAGTCATGGTTTACCTCTTAGACAACAATCTTGAGAATAGGGCTTATTTCGGGCCGATATACTCGTAGATAATGTTGCCTTCTGTATCTTTGCCTTTAGGTCTGAGTAATTTGCCGTACATCTTCATAGGACTTGAGCCGCTTTCGGGTTTATTCCAGCTTATTCTGAACCAATCTGCCATAGAGGCGTAGTTCATGATAGCCCTCTTCCGGTTCGAGGTGGTGTTGAACTGGCAGGCTTTGTACCACATGAAGTTGCCGAACAGGTGATCTACTCCCGGCCGGATGTCGGAATATCGGACTTCTCCCTTGGCTTTAGCCTTCAGAATAGCTCCACCGAAGTTATCCGGGTTGAGGAGTTCTTTCAGGAGCAATTGGTGATGCCATCGTGGAGCAGCGTTGTGCTGCCATCTGAGGAAGTCGATAAATGAGGTTATTTTTCCCTTTATGAACACCATCACCGAGTCTATGGGGGATTTGCCCCAGATTCCGAATGTGGTTCTGTTGTTCTGGTCTATCTGGGCATGATGTTCATTCTGGTACGAGATTATGAGCACTTCTTTGGGGAACAGGTGGACCTCGGCATTTAGCTTATTACCGGCTGGTGCAGCGCCTACCTTTTTTCCTTTGGAGTCGTATCCTTCATTGACTAGGATGTGGTCAACCTTCCGGATAACCCAATCGGATCTAAGCAGGTCAGATTTGTTGCTGTACGTCTCGTCGTCAACAAGAGTCACATTTTCTATGGGCAGAGACTCCATATGGTCAATTCTGCCTTCGAATTTGAATGATGGGACTTCTCCGCTGTCATCAACAGTCGCCTTGGACCTCAGGTGGAGCCTGCCGACATAAATTCCATCCTGGAGCAGTGAGGTGATGATCTCTTCGAGCTTTGAAGTGAACTGAATTTCGGACAAGATTTGGTTGACATTATCAAGGAAGCCTTCGGTTGGCCGGAAGCCGTCCTTGGTTGCCTTCGGGTCTATGGATACACCAACGTAACTATTTTTTACTGTCATTGGGACATAGGACAGCGCAAGTGCCACGGTGTTATCGAATTTTGCTGCTTCGCGATAAATCTGGAACCTATTGCTATACTTGACATCCATAAGCAAAAAGTTTCTGAGATCCCGAACTATGGTCCGGGATACGCTAATGGCATTTTCTGAGTCGCCACCGGCAGACATCAGTGCCAGCATTTGCCCCCTGCCCGAATTCATGGTAAAAAAGATGTAATTAGACCTATAAAAACGCTAGTACGATAATTCTGGGTCATTGGACACCCAAATGAGATCATATCCGAGCGTGCTGTCCCTGGCAATCACCTTGTTATCTTTGCCCAATAGGCTTATGGTCAGTCTTTTCCCCGGAAATGCATTCTCATCGCGCCGCACGTCCGCATCCACAGTGATATTTTCTCCAGTGAAATCACGAGCAAATCCACCCTTGGTATCACGGAAAACTTCTGGGCGGTGATAGACACGATTTCCCGGCGGGCCATCAACTACAGAGACGCTTCCGATGAACGGCTCTCCATTTCCATCCACATAGACAGTGATTGTCTCTTTGTTGCTATTGCCTCCGAGCATTATGGCCAAAAAAATAATGACCATCAGAGCCAATATCGCTTTACCCAATTTTGGATTCAAGGTATCTCCTCTCATTTTCTATGGCTTGGTCGCGTGTAGTCTTCAAACCGTTCTCAACCTCCTGAAATCCAATGCTATCCCTCGCAAGCTTCAGCAGGTACTCTCTCTCTGCTTCCAAGCAGGAGAGTTCTCTCGATAACCTCAATATAAACTGTGGGGATTGCTCACCGGCGAAATATGGACACGCACTATCCCATATCTCATCGTTTTCTCCAGTGAAATACAATCTCAGGTTAGTTGGAAATGATTTATCAACGAAATCATATCTAACAATAATCGAAATAAAATCACCTCCTCTCTCGGATTGGCATAATTCTGTGATACAGTCTCTTAACCTTTTCGTCAATATGGATGCTAACCATATTGGAATGAGTTTTCGTAGTGTCATTGCCAATTATGAGAAGTTCAAGCTGCCGACAGCAGATAATCACATCCGCCAGCTCTTCTATTACCTCCTTCGTGAGATATGTGTTGGGTTCTTGTCCTTGCTTTCGCCTGGCGTGAAGGAGAGCCTGGGTCAGCTCTGCCATCTCTTCGATGAGCATATCCATCTGAACATGTGGACCCCACTTGTCCAGCGCCATCCTGAGAATATCATCGTCTAATCCTGGAAAATCTGGCATAATCACAACTCCGATAGCTCCTTGTATTCTTTCTGCATCCATTCGAGTGTTTCAGCATCAATCTTGTGGTCCGGACCACATCCCCTCGGGCAAATCAGCCGCGTGTGGGCACTGGTGTTACCGAATATCCGGCAGACAAAGGGCCGGGTTTCGTAACAGTCCTCAAGCTCCTTGCCAGGTTCCATCCTACGGCATTGCTCACAATGAGGTAAGCCAGAGGCCGGTCCATTGTAGCCGGTGGCAATGACTCTGCGATCTTTGACCAGGACTGCGCCAACCTTTCTGTGGAGACAATGGCTCCGGCTGGCGGCAAGCTCGGCCAGGGACAAGAAATATTCCTGCCAAGATTGGCTGCCGTCTAGGTAGGTCATCGCCCTCTTGTACTCCGGACCGGGACCCCAGGTCATGACTTTCCCGCCTTTGGTTATTTCTATGATACCGGATAGCCGCATGTCCTTGAGGTAGCCGCCGTTGAAGCCTACGCCAGTTGCCTTTTTTGGGCCACTTTTCAGGGATATGAGCCACTTTTTCTGGTCATCGGTGAGCTTGAACTTGAGCTGGCTGCTGAAGCCGGTTAGCTGAGCCATTTATCCCTCATGACCTCGGGCAAATTATGTTGCCTGCGTGGTAGGTCTTATGAGCAAATAGCTCATTCTTGAACTCTCTGGTTGTGTATATATCCTGGACTGGACCTTTAATTAGTCGCCTACCATCCTTTAACTTATACTCCTCTGCTGCTAGTTCTTGAACTATTTCTACTATGACCTGGGGGCAGATCTTGTTAACTTCTACGAACCTTTCTTGGACTTCTTGAATAGATCTCATGCCTTTAATGTCTTCGTTGTTATCCAAGAACTCGATGAGCATTCTTCTTACATCTGATTTGGTGGTTGCCATTTATTCATCCTCGATCTCTTCATCTGGTATTCCTGGTATAGCTTTCTTCCTTCGCTCATCTTTGAGCCGGTACTTCTTGACCTCGCTCTCCGGGATCAAGGGTTTCTGTATCCAGAACCGCTTTGACTCATCTTTGTCTTGCCAAAGCCGTCCTCTGCAATGCTTTTCGTAGATTCTTGTCTGGAAGCTGCACTTTGAGCTTCGGATTTCTTTGCCGTTGATGGTCTGCCATTGGTAGCCTCGGAAAAACCAACAGGTTTCGCAGTCGAACCTGAAGCCTTGAGGGTACGTAGGCGGTAAATCTATTGGTGGTGGCTTGTCGGGCTTTGGGTGGATAACAGCCCCGGAGGCTCCTAAGGTTTGTTGCGTACTCAATCCCACCTATCGAGATGATAGCTAACTATTCTCTTCCAGGGGCGTTCCCACCAGATCTGCATACTCCGAAATTTGAGTTTGTAATGGTTTTGCTAGATCCATTTCAACCACCTCAAGGTTTTTGCATGCCTGAACATAATAACTTTCTTTAAGCTCACAACCAAGTCCTCTTCTGCCCATCTTAACCGCCTGGTAAGGCACCGATCCAATTCCCCCAAATGGATCATATACCAGATCTCCGGGGTTAGTCCAAAGCTCGATGCAGCGCTCTATCGCATCCAATTGAAGCGGTGCGATGTGCTTCTCATCGTTCTCCTCGCGTGCGCTCTTGCGCTGTAAGGTGTTGCTCTGGTTGATATCCATCCAGACCGGGGACGCAACCTCACGCCATTTATCGACAGGATAATCTTCGGTTTCATGGCTAATGCGATCTAAGTTCTCTCCGGGTTTCCGCATAGTGATAATATAATCCGGGATGCCGTTTCTGCACATAGACGAATCTTTCCTAAGCTGCTTGTGGAGCAGTCCGAGCGCCTTAGTTCTCTGCATTTCGGTAGCAGGATTCTTCCAGATAGTTACCCTGGAATGGTAGATAAATCCTGCTTTCTGGAATACTCGGATTAATTCTCCTGAGAAGTCTTTGAGCCCGATAACACCATCTCTCTCTTTCATGCTTGGCAGATCCATGCAATGAATCGATACTAACCGGCCCGGCTTCAAGACTCTGAATAACTCCGGTACCAAGAACCCGAAATGGTCCTCAAATTCCGCATCGGTCTTGGAGTTGCCCATATCCCGCTCGGAATTACTATAAGTATATAATGATTTAAATGGCGGAGAGAACATAATATAGTCGATAGATTCATCTTGCATCTTCTGAGTCTCTTCTACGTTATCCCCTAGAATCATTCTCCAGTTCTCTCCTTTCTGTTCATCCTGCATATAAACCGCCTCATCCCTTACCAATTGCCTGATGTTCTGTTTAGTTATTTCCTGGGTGGCCGAAATCATGCCGCTTAACATTTCTTTGAAATCTGCTTCCTTGCGCTCGATGTTCTTGACTACTGCGCCTTCCGCTTCTGCGGTAATGACATAGACATCTACTGGTTTATCTTGTCCAAACCGCCAGCAGCGTCGCACCGCCTGGAAGTACTGCTCAAAGCTATCCGACAGCCCAACGAAAGCCATCTTATTGCAGTGCTGCCAATTGAGCCCGAACCCAAAAATTTCAGGTTTGGAAACCAGCACCGGTACATCACCTTCGCGCCATGCCTTCTCCATTTCAAGACGTTTATCATGGGGCGTGCTGCCTTGCACCGATACGCACTTATCCCCGAATGCCTTTGCTAATGCATCTTGTTCTGCATTAAGATTGCACCAAATTAACCATTTATCCATTTCATCCCGAGTTATACCGATACATGCTCTGATGCGGTCTTCAATGCTTTCCCGGCGCGCCTGCCTGCGATCCTGTAATGTCTTTGCCTCTTCGGTGAATGCACTATTCGCGGGCTTGACGGTTATTTGATGGATGTTCAATGGCGGAAGTTCAAATTTACCATTTTCATAGCCTAGATCTGAAGGCATAGACATCATGACGGCCCACGATGCCACCCATTCCCAAAAGGACTGCCTAGCATGGCCCTTAAGTCGCCATTTGCTTGTTTCGCCGCCATCATGGACAAAGAACATCGACAGCATCTCAGTTCGGCCCATAACACCCAAAAACTCAGCATGATTGCCTAACTCCATATGGTCGTTTGGAGCTGGGGTCGCGGTGCAAGCTAACTTATAAGGCGTGTTTCGGAACGCGCCGATGATCTCATTTCGGGTTCTGCCTTCAAACGCCTTCAGGATAGAGCTTTCATCAAGAACTATTCCCTGAAAATGCGATGCATCGAACGCGTGGAGCATCTCGTAGTTGGTGATATTGACTCCGGGCTTAACATCTGCCTGGGACCGGCAGACTGTGACAGAGACATTAAACTTCTCCCCCTCTCTTGCGGTCTGCTGTGCTACTGCTAATGGGGCGAGGATAAGAACATCACCGCCTGTGTGATTAGATACGCATTTTGCCCAAGACAACTGCATGGGCGTCTTTCCGAGTCCGGTCCCGCAAAAGACTGCCGCTTTGCCCTTCTTAAGGGACCATCGCACTATATCTCTCTGGAAGTCGAATAGCTTATGGCTGATATCCTCACAATCAAATCCGCTAGGGGATACTACGATACGCTTGGATGCAAGGAACTCCCGATAGTTCATTCTTTCCACTCCATAAATGTGATTTTCTTTCCCAAACTTTTGGCAAGGCGCATCTCTGCTGCAATTCCCTGAGAGGTATCCCACCCTGGGTACATTAGGACTACCACCTCATCGCAAATTCCAATAAAATAAATATCCGCTGCCCTCCAGAAATCCCAATCCAAACCAAGGCCGTTTTCGACTGCTATTGGGTGGCTGTGGCTGATTGCGGAATATACTATATGCCCTTCGGACATTAAGCGTGCTGCTGCGATGTTTGCGGCTCGAAACCGGGCCTTTCTAATCCCCTCAAGAGGATGTGAATACGGGCAAGCTAAATAGATCATTCATTCGCCTCCGCCTATCTCCATGCAGGCCTCGCCTATGATCCGGGTTAGCTCGCAGACCTGATCCGCTGGTATTCTGGTCCCGTTCTTAGTCCAGCCTGTGTACCTGTCGCTGGTCACGAACTCCCTTATGTCTACTCCGATGGAGCCCTTGTACTCGGTGACCTTTACTACAATCTCTGTCGTGCTGTTCTTTCTTATGCGCCCTATTTCCTTGTCCATTTTAGATCAAACCCTTCTTCTTTGCTTCTTGGATTGAATACCCGAAAACCATTATGTGAGGCGTGGCTGCCATGTGGATTCTGGCATCGGATCTGGCCTGGGCCACGGATTCTCGTCTTGTGAGAACCTTCTTGCAGTGGTGGCAAAAGCAGACTCCGGCCATCTTAATGCACCACCAGGATTACAAAATTGATCGCAACGCCTATAGGTACTGCTATGCTCAGCAGTTTCTCGAATGTTTCGTTTTCCATGTCCTGTCACCCGATTTGTTTTATTTTGGTATAAAATCCTATAGGGCGTTGTAAGTATAAATAGGTTTTGGTTGCTATTGAGTTACCAACCACATAACTAGAAGTGAGAGTAGACTGCCAAAAACACCTCCGAGCAGCCCGCCTATCGCCGCTTTTTCACAAGCGTTCATCCTTTCCTCTCCTCCTCCAAGAAACTCAATCGCATCGCTGCGCTGCGCTTGTAGGCTTCTTTATCGACTAGCTTGAGTTCGATCCACCGATCCACCCCATCATGATCGATAGTCGCGAGAACTCTGGCATAGTAATAAATCGCCGCATCTCGCCAAGATCTACACTTCATCTTTTCCGCTCCCGATCTTCTCCAGCGCCTCGCGGGCCTTCTGTATATATGGCTCTTTGAATTGCTCTCCGACTTGTGGCCAGGGGCCTCTATTTCCCTCTTGATAATATCGCATGGCTGCATTGGATCGCAGGAAAGCCGCCTCTAGCCTTTCGTGTTCGTTGAACAGGGCATCATAATTTTCGCCGACTATCTTCAATGTGTCTAGCAATTCCTGGCATCGGCCTTCTGCTTTCTGACATCTTTCTCTGAGATCATTGCCGTTCTCCATCAGAGCTTCATTCAGATCCGAAAGCATTCGGGAAGGCAACTTCCGCCAACCTTCGGAAGGTGGAACAGGAGTTGGTCTCGAACCTCCAATACAACTTCCCCGAGTACACCATAACCGGCGTGCGGGTGATCGACGCCTACGACGCCCTGACCAACACCCACGGCATAGCCGTCACCGCCCTGTTCAACTTGACTGAGGTCTCATTTTTCACCAACACCGAGAGCCTGCTGGAGCTATGGAAAGAGGTCCGGCAGAGCCTGGGGTCCCTGGCCTATATGACCGACGCGAAGCCCTGAAGGAGACTTAATACGTGACGACAATCCGCACCCTTTCCGAGATCATGGCCGAGATTGAGGCAGACACCCTCGCCCAGAACCCGTCTCTCTGCGACTGGTCCCTCAACTCCATGAACCGCAAGACCAACATCCCCATAGCGATGCAGATCCAGAAGGTCGAGCAACGCATAGCGGCGCTGGGGGACTCCCAGAATGTCCTTACCGCTACTGGCGACGACCTGGAAGACCTGGTGGCCGACCGGGGCCTAACTCGGTTAGGCGGGACTAAGGCAGTGGGGCAAGTCGTCTTTACCCGCCAGGCGGCAGCTTCTGCCGACATTGTGATCCCCCGGGGGACTCAGGTCATGGCCCAGGATACTGACGGCGAGGGCCCGGTCTATTTTACGACCATTGCCGCCGTGACCCTCTTGACAGGCACCACCTCCATCGCTGCTGATGTCGAGGCGTCGGCGGTAGGGGTAAGGGGCAACGTCCGGGCGGCGGGCGTGGCATCAATCCCAGGCGGTCTGGCCGGCATCGATGCAGTCACCAACCCCCTGGCCTTCACTGGCGGCGCCGACGAAGAATCAGACGCCGACCTCCGGCAGAGGTACATCCTGGTGGCCACGGAGTACGGCAGGGCTACAGTCCCTACTATGAAAGAATGGCTGGAGGCCATAGACGACGACGGGACTCTGGTCGTGAGGGAGGCGAAGGTCTACAATAAGGGGGCTGGCGACATCGAGGTTATCGCCGACATCACCGCCTCCGAAACCAACATCGACCTGGTGATCGAGGCCCTGGAGGAGTGCGTGGCGGCTGGGGTGGCCTGCCGAGGTATGCTGGCGGCTCACCTCGAAGCCAGCGCAAACGAGGGCGACCTGGGAGATACTGCGGGGGGAAGGCTTTGGGTCCGGGTGCGGTCTACAGTCATTACCACAGAAGACTCTTTCGATCTGGATTATGTGAACCAGGACGGCGCGACCCATACCGCCGCCTTCGTCGTGCCTGCGGGGGCGGTGGAGGGGCAGTGCATCCTCGGAACTCTGGAAGAGGAGACTGATGAAGTGGTCTCTGTGCCTGACACCCAGGGAGATCCTTATGCCGGCTCGTTCATTTATGATGCCCTGATAGGATATGGCGACTTTGGCTCAAGCGATACCAGCCATCCTTACCTCTTCCTGACGCCCGAGAAGGTGGGGATCGATGTCACCTTGACATACATAGCCACGGCCACCCCAGAGAGCGACCTGGACGACCTCATAGAGGCCTCGATTACGGCCCTTTTGGATGACTATGCCATAGGCGAGGATCTGCAGTTTTCAGACATCTATGATGCCTGCAGGATGCAGTATCTCGGGGAGGGTGAGTGGGGGGGTCGGTTCGAGGGCATAGATGAGATTACCTCGCTGACGGTAACGGATGGGGTGTCAACGATAACCCTGCTGGGGGAGAAGATCACCGTTGAGGGTGATGCCAGGATCGACCCAGGCGATGTAGCGATAAATCCGGCGTAAAAAAGATTACGTGGGATAGGTATAGCCGAAGTTCTCCTCCCTCAGTGCAATAAAATCCACCTTGCACAAATCGCCCAAAACGTCACTGGTCGTTGTTTGGCGCATTTTGCATCGGAGGAACTTCGATTCTCCAAGGGGGCCGGATGCGGTTAGGTCAAAGTATTGGGGTCGTTCATCCTCTCCTGAAATTAATGCCTCTGCCCCGGCCCGGCTTATTATCATTCTGCCCCATATCTCAAGGGGGCCGTCAGAATACATCGCGTGACGCCCGAAAAATTGCCGCTCAACTTCTTTTTGGTCATATGCCCAGACCTCTACCACGTCGAATGGGTCCTTAATCCCTATGATGTTTATTCGGATTGTACTCTCTGGAGCCTTCCAGTGGCCCCAGTGATCATACGATGGTCGTAAATAAACGGTTGAAGGTTCGGGCCGGAGCAAATTAAGTATTTTCTCTACTTCGTTCAGTACACCGCCTTCTGCGAAGTCCCGCCACCTTTCCAGGGCCTTGATAGCTCCGTCTATATCCGGTTTGCCTGGGTCTACATAGGCGGTATATTCTAAACTTGGTTCAGTTTCGCCCATCCCACTCCTCCCGCGTCATCGTCTGAGTGGACCCATCCGGGTAGAGCTCATCTCCCTCGTACACTATGTAGCCAATGACCGTGACCTTCTCGACCTCATCCAGGCCGAATAGGCTCTTGTATATCCGGCCATAGGCAATATCGGCATCCTCTGGGTTCGTGACATCGGTATAGACGGTCACATTCCCCCCATTGATGAATATGGGCTCTTTATCGGCCCAGGGAAAGGCGGTATTGTAAACCTTGCTCTCAGTCAACCCGGACTGCGAGCCGTCGCCTCCCATGAGCACCCCCAGGACCATGAGGGTCAGGAGGGTGCAGAGTCCGTATCCGGCGATTCGTACAGCCTTCTTGGGGCTGTTTAATAGTGGCAGTTTCTCTAGCATTTCATTCACCCCGATTGATTGTTATGTCTCGCAAATCTAAAGTCTATCCATCGATACCCGAATGCCCTGCATTCCGTATCTGCCAGGATCGCAAAGTAACCTGCGACATCTGCTTCAGCCTTCCTGTGGCGGAGTGGCGGGGACATGTGGCGAAGGTGCTGGCGCGAGTCTAAGTGCCTCGTTGTTTTCATACCAAGTCGCGATTAATCTCATTCCATCAACCTCGGCAGTCCTCTTTGATCTCCTGTAGGATTCCCATCTCGGCAAGCTTCTCCACAAAGGCCTCCAGCTTGTACCGCTTAGGCTTCTCGTTCTCGCGCCATGTGAATTCGATATACGGGTCGCTGCCGTCTCCAGGCCAAACCACCTGATATCCTGGGCGGAATCGCCATTCGCCCGTGTCTGGATTAAACAGGCTCATATTCAACTCAGTAATCCGATGGTTAAGTTCTGCCATTGTAGATATGGTTGCGTTTTTTTCTGTCATAAAATCCTCGGCATACATCTCAAATACTCTTTCCTAATCTCTTCTAAGTCATTGTGCAAATAGATATCTATCGCCTCTCCCCCCACATCACCCCGCAAGACCTGGATATGCCTCCGAGCCATGCCCGCCCGATCCAGCATGGTGGTGAAAAAATGTCTGCAATTGTGGGCGGAGAAGTGCTTCTCTATATCTGGGCTCTCTAAATCATGGAGCCCTGCCCGGATGGCTGCTTTCCTCAGCAGGTTATCCAGGCCCCCTTTTTTAAGACTTCCTTTATTGCCTAGCCATAGCTGTCGATTTTCTGAGTCTTTGAGCCTGAAGGCCCGTACCTTCAGGTACCTCCGCAGATACTCCGCCGCCTCGTCGTCGAAGAACACCACCCGATTGGTCCGCTCGAACTGGCGAAGGATGTAGGCATAAGAGCGTATCGACTCCGGGCTGAGGTTGCGGGACTGCATGTCGGAGACGAAGGCGGGGATCATTATTTACTGTGCCACTCCCCCAACTTATAATGCATTATATCGCTTGTGGGCGTGCCCCGTATTGTGCCACATCTTCGGCACACCTCAGGGTGATCTCCCAAGCCATCTATCCATTCGTCTTTATTCCTGTCTGTTGATACTGGTTCCCAGTTGTGATTACAATTCTCTGTCATTTCACCCATCTCCATCCGTTACTTCCTCGTCCCACACGCCCACGGACATAGTTACCTTCCTGATTTCGACGTGACCGATGAGGTTTATCGAATATCTACCATCATCCCCTTGGGCATAATCTGAGATTTCCCCCTCTTGTTTCAACCGTTCGAGGCCAATTGGGCCCTCCGCACAGTACACTTTGAAAACCTCTTCATGAGTCATGCCTTTTCGCCGCCCTAACTTCCATTCTTCTCT
>Ga0116184_10000528_pt1 | contig 43468 bp, 46 predicted proteins | sample AD_JPNNA5_MetaG_FD_89886 | JGI IMG/M metagenome (GOLD analysis project Ga0116184, IMG submission 89886) | Active sludge microbial communities of municipal wastewater-treating anaerobic digesters from Japan - AD_JPNNA5_MetaG | ecosystem: Engineered > Bioreactor > Anaerobic > Digestate | place... | reverse complement strand
TGGTCATAGAGCAGAAAAAGAACGGCATCATGCCTCCGATGAAAAGGCCGACGAGAACGTTCGGGTTCATGAGGGACATCGCCAGATCACGCTGCGTGATGATGAACACCTGGTCGCGGTATGCTGCGATCAAGGCCAGCGCTGTCAAGGCGGCAGACCCAATTGCAAAACCCTTGCCCGTAGCAGCCGTCGTGTTACCCAGAGCATCCAAGGCATCTGTCCTTTTGCGCACTTCAGGAGGAAGATGTGACATCTCAGCATTGCCGCCCGCGTTATCCGCGACCGGGCCGTATGCGTCCGTAGCCAGGGTGATGCCTAGGGTCGAAAGCATGCCGACCGCCGAGATGGCGATGCCGTACAACCCCGCGTTGAAGCTCGAGGCTCCTCCCGCCAGGTAAAAACTCGCCAGGATCGCCACACACACGATAACGACCGGCAGTGCCGTTGACATCATACCGACCGCAATGCCTTCGATAATTACCGTTGCAGGACCGGTGACTGTCGCATCAGCGATACTGCGGGTCGGCCGGAAACCGCTCGACGTATAATATTCGGTCGCCAGCCCGATCAGCACGCCTGCAACCAGCCCTGAGAGCACCGCGTAATAGACGCCGACATGGTCGGCCCCGAGCGTCTTGACGATCAGAAAATACGAAATGATCGCAACGAGGATCGAGCTTGCTAACACGCCTTTGCGCAGAGCGGCAAGCAGCACCTTTTGCGACGCCTCTTCTTTGCTTTTGACAAAGAACGTGCCGAGCACGGAGGCGATAACGCCCACCGCTGCCATGACCATGGGCACGGTGACTCCCGCAACGCCCAGGCCTGCCGCAACGCCCAGAGCAGAAGTCGCAACGATCGAACCTACATAGGACTCATATAGATCCGCGCCCATGCCTGCGACATCGCCGACATTGTCTCCGACGTTATCTGCGATGACTGCCGGGTTCCTCGGGTCATCTTCGGGAATACCCGCTTCAACCTTGCCAACGAGGTCTGCGCCTACATCCGCGGCCTTGGTGAAGATTCCCCCGCCAACGCGCGCAAACAATGCCATGGAGCTAGCGCCCATGCCGAAACACAGCATTGTTGAAGTGATGGCAGCGATTTTCTCCGTTCCCATCGGCGTTGGATGGATGCCATAATACCAGTTCAGGAAATAATACCAGATGCTCAAATCCAGAAGTCCCAGCCCGACCACGGTCAGACCCATGACCGCGCCGCTTGAAAAAGCGACGCGCAGGCCGGAATTCAGGCTTTTCATGGCGGCAGCCGCGGTCCGGTTCGATGCCTGCGTCGCAATGGTCATGCCGATGAACCCCGATAGACCGGAGAAAAACCCTCCGGTCAAGAAAGCCAACGGCACAAACATGACCAGGTACCCTTTGAACGCAAGGAACAAAAGCAAACAGAACATGACCGCAAAAAACAATGCAACGCCCATATACTGGCGCTTCAGATACGCCTGGGCTCCGACGCGGACCGCTGCCGCGATCTCCTTCATGCGGTCCGACCCTTCGTCCTTTTTCATGATGGTGATTGCCAGGAAGCAGGCAAAACCCAAAGCGATAATAGATCCCACAGGCGCTAATAGCAGTAAATCAAACATTAGTTTCCTCCTTTAAAAAATTTAGGATACAGGGTAACACAAACCGCAGGCATAGTCAATCAGAAACTGGACTGCAGGTTCCGTTCTTCGATCTTTTCGATCTCTCCTCTGAGCTTATCGGGCAACCCGAGGATATTGACGTCCATGAAGCCCCGGACGATGATTGACTGCGCTTCGTCCCTGCTGAAACCCCGGGAACAGAGGTACTCGATCTCTTCCCTCCTGAGCTTGCCAATCGCCGCCTCGTGGGACAGGTCGACGTCGCGCAGGTCAGATTCCATCTCCGGAATGGCGTGTATATATCCTTTTTCCGACATTACAAGCCCACGGCACTCGATATGGCCTTTGGTGCGGGGAAATTCTGCCTTGATATGGGCGCGGTTAATCACGCTGCCTCCCAGGCTCACTGAACGGGCGATCATCTCCGCGTGGGCGTCCTCTGCGGCGAGGATTGCGCGCGAGCCCACGTCATGCAATGATCCGGGATGGGAAAGTATCAGGGAATTATACACTGCGCGGCTTCCCTTGCCTGACAGGACCGATGTCGGATACATCACGATTTCCTTTACCGGTTTAAGGCACACATAATTGGATATGAACGTTGCGCCTTGGTCAAGCAGGGAGATGGACATCGGTTTTACCGTCACATCCTCGCGCCAGGAATGGATCATGGTAAAGTTCAGAAATGCGTCTTTCTTCACAAAGAACTCTGATATCCCCAGGTGGAACCCTTCTTTTGCCGCAGCGGATGCCGAACAGCCGGTGATCAAATAAACCCGGGCGCCTTCCTCTATAATGACAATATTATGGACCTTTTGTTTGAACCCCTGTGATTTCAGGAATAAGCACGCCTGGATAGGCAATTCAACGTTGACGCCTTTTTTGACCCTGATAAAATACCCGCCTTCGGTATCCCGGGGGAATTCCCGCTTCAGGGACGTGAACGCGCTGCCGTAATACTCCTTTGCCTCGGGAATGCTCTTAAGAGCCTCTCGTATAGCGAGGATATCCACGCCGGGAATCAGGCTGTGAGAAAAAGAAACCTGGCCGTCCTTCTGCAGGAAACTCCCGGATCTGGTCTTTTCCGTCGCGTCCATGCCCGAGGACGCAAGTATCTCTCCCTCTCCGGCCTCAATGTGCTTTGTGATCTCGCCCCTGGACATAGGAGCACTCCTTGCATTTATCATAACCGAACTTGCGGATCGATTCAAACATCTCCTTCGGGTTGCCCACGCACCATAACGAACCTTCAATCATGACACAACCGTTTTGTGACCCGACATAATCGAGGATATAGCCGGTATGCGTGATCATGAGAGCCGACTTGCCCGGTCTCTTGAGGAATTCGTTCAGGGCCGCCCCCATGATCGAGATATTCTCAAGGTCCACGCCTGATTCCGGCTCATCGAGCAGCACCAGATCCGGATCCTGCAAAAGTATCTGGAACAATTCTGACCGCTTCATCTCTCCTCCGGAAAAACCCAGATTGATATCGCGATCGAGATGGTTTTCGAGCGAGAGCTTCGCCGAAAGGGCCGCGACACGCTCACGGTCCCCGGAGAGAAACCCGGCGATCTGCGAAAGTTTCACCCCGCGGATCTGCGGAGGATGCTGGTACATGATGCCAAGCCCCATCTTTACCCGCTCTTCCGTGTGCATATCGTTTATCCTCTTCCCCTTGAAAATAATGTCCCCGGAGAGGACCGAATAGCCTTCAAACCCCATGATGGCTTTTAAAAGCGTGCTTTTGCCGCTGCCGTTCGGGCCGAACAGCACGGCGGGCACTCCTTTTTCGATATTGAAATTTATGTTTTTTAGGATGGTCTTAGTCCCGACCTGCACGGATAAATCACGGACTTCAAACATGCTTGCTCCTTGTGAACAGGGCTGATGCCGCAACGATGAACAACACTGCCGATACGGCCTGGGAGACGGTCAGGCGCCCGATCATATACGACTGATCGTAATACCTGAACGCTTCGATGACAAACCTTCCTGCGCTATACATAAGCACGAACATCCAGAACAGGAAACCGTCGAACCTCTTGTACCGTTCAATCCGGAAAAGCGCGATAAAAACCGCGCAAGCGAACAAAGCCGAATATATCTGCGTCGGCAAGACAGCTAAAGAATATGCGGCGCCCGGCGCGATCAGGCCGTCCGCAATCTGCTGGCTGCATACCGGAGGCATATCAGCGCACGGAAACGCCATGCCCCAGCGTTCGGATAATGCGCCGTAACAACAGCCGTTCAGAAAACAGCCTATCCTGCCCAGTGCGATACCTAGGGCTACGGATGGCGCCATTATATCAGCAACCAGGCCAACAGACAATCCGTTCTTGCGTATAAACCAGACAGCGGCGAAAAAGGCCGCGATGAACCCGCCGTAGAATACGAGCCCCCCTTCCCAGACTTTGATCACGGCCAGCGGATCCGAAATGTAATATTGCCGGTTGACAGCGACGTAAAAAACGCGTGCGCCGATTATGCTCGATACAAGGATCACAAAAACCAGATCCGTGATCAGATCAGCGGAAACCTTCCGTCTCCGCGCGCGGGCCTGGGCTAAAACCGTTCCCAGCACGAACGCCAGCGCTAGCATAAAACCGTACGAATACACGGTAAACGGGCCTATATGTAACAGTATCCTGTGCATATTATAACCTAATATAGCACCATACCGGCAATTCCGGCAAGAAGAATCACAAGGACGGGATGAGCCTTGAACGAGTAGAACATGAAGAAAGCGCATGCAAAAATAAGCGCCGCGTTATGATCCGTCCAAATGCGTATATCACGCGCCATGACGATGATGCTGGCGGCGATCAAACCGATGAAAAGCGGCCGGAGGCTCCTGAAAACCGTCTCTATGGCCGAGCCCCTGGCGGCTGAATAATAAAGCCTGGCAAACAGCACCATGAGGATAAATGTCAGGGATACATTCGAAAAGGTAGCAATGCACGCGCCCATGAACCCTGCCACCCTGTATCCCGTATAGGTCGCGGTGTTGATGCCGATCGGGCCGGGCGTGATCTGTGACAAAGCGAGGATATCGATGAACTCAAGGCCGGATATCCCGAATTTTAAGACCTCCCGCTGGATCAGGGCGATCATGGCATACCCGCCGCCGAAACCCAGAAGCCCTATCTTCATGAAACTGAACGCCAGAGACGCATACGGCATCATGGCGTTCGGGCCCCCAAGACCCGGATGAACGCAATGGCAACTCCTGCGAGGATCACATACCCGGGATGTACGCGACCGATACCTATGATAAACGCGACAGCGGCAGGAACCAGAAAAACTGCGCCTCTTATCTTTGCCGCGCGGGAGAGAGTGATGACAGGAACTGTGACAAGCGCCATCACGGCCGGCCGTATGCCCGAAAAGATCTTGACCGTAACAGGGCTGTCCTTGATCCCGATAAAAAACCACGCGACCAATAAGATGCTGATGAACGGCGCAAATACCGTGCCCGCCGCCGCGGCCATCGCCCCTCTGGTTCGAGCTATCTTATAGCCGACGGTCGTCGCCACATTGAGGATCATGACCCCGGGCATGGACTGCGACATACCGAAGACATCAAGAAACTCGTCTTTGGAGAGCCATTGGCGCTTTTCAGTCACCTCGCGCTCTACAAACGGCAGCATCGCCAACCCTCCTCCCAGGGTGAACAGGGAAGTGCGCGAAAAAGTCAGGAACAGGTCAAGGTATACGTTCATCGTTTGACTCCAAAAAGCGCCTGGAATTTCTTAACCTCTGCGCTGACCGCGCGGCCCGTGACGACCGGCGAGATCGCGCACAAAGCATCGGCGCCCGCAGCGATCACGTCAGGCGCGTTATCAAGGGTGATACCTCCGATGGCAACCACGGGTATATCGAACCGCGCCTTGAGGCGCCGTATAAGGTCCACGCCGAGCGGAGAGCCGGCGTCCTTTTTCGTCGAAGTCGGGAAAACCGGCCCGACTGCGAGATAATCGGCCTTGCCTGCGACCGCTCTGCGCGCCTGCTCAGCCGTCCGTACGCTCACGCCGATGACCTTCTTTTCTCCGAGCAGCCTGCGCGCAACGGCAAGCGGAATGTCTTGCTGACCCAGGTGCACGCCGTCCGCGCCTACGGCCATGGCGATATCGATGCGGTCGTTTACGATAAACAGCGCATTTTTACACAACCGCTTCAACTTTTTTGCTGTGCCGTACATCCGTTCCGACGAAGCGTTCTTATCTCGGTACTGGATGACCCGCGCGCCTGCTTTGACCGCGTCGCGCACATCCGCCGCGTCGCCGCGCCTGCTTAACGGGCCGCCGGTAATGAAATAATACCCTTTGATCTTGAGCAATTTCCTCATTTCTGCTGGGCGAGATACCGGAAGGCGCTCAGACAGGCCTTGGCTCCTTCTCCTGCAGCGATGATGATCTGTTTTTCCGGCACGTTGGTAACGTCTCCTGCGGCAAAAATCCCGGGGATATTAGTCCGATTTTTGCAATCGACTTTGACCTCGCCGAAATCATTGGCCACGATCTCTTCGGCGAAACCGGAGTTAGGCACCAGGCCGATCTCGATAAAAACGCCCTGCACTTCTATTTTATTTTCCTGCCCTCCATGACCGATCGCCAGGCCGTTGACAAAGCTGTCGCCTGTGATCGCCAAGACCCGGGCATCGTTCATGACAATGACATTCGGCGCAGCCATTATCTTGTCGCGCATGACAGCGTCGCCGGTGATCTGCGGAAAGCTGTTAATCAGGTATACGCGGCGGGCAATGCGCGTCATCTGCAAAGCCGCATCAAGGGCGGAATTCCCTCCGCCCACAATTGCCACGTCCTTGCCGCCGAACAGCGGGCCGTCGCACGTGGCGCAATACGTCACGCCCCTGTTCTTGAACTCTTTCTCTCCGGGAACGCCCAGTTCTTTCGACCGCTTGCCTGAAGCGATGATGACCGACCGGGCCTCGTATTGCGCCTTATCGGTCCTGACCGCCATCACGCCCTTATCCCTCCGCTTCAGAGATACAACCTCTTGCTCTTCTTTCAGGTCGATCTGATACCTGCGCAGATGCTCCTCAAATTTCGCCGCAAGCTCAGGCCCGGTGACGAACTGATAGCCGGTGTAATTCTCCACATTCCCGCTCCACGCTGCCTGGCCGCCGATGTCCTTTGAAATGACGCAGAAGTCCATACGCTTGCGCGCTGCGTAAACTGCAGCGGTGATCCCTGCCGGTCCTGCCCCGATAATAATCAGGTCATAGATTTTCGTCATAGATCGTTGCTGCGGGCACCGCATATCACGGTAATCCCAGTGCCTCCTTGATCCTGGGCCTGTCAAAACCTACTATGATCCGGCCGTCGATCTCTATGACCGGCACGCCGAGCTGGCCTGATTTTTTCACCATCTCGTCAGCCTTTGCCCGGTCAGCGCCGACGTCGAAATTCTCGTATGCGATGTTGTTTTCTGCGAGGAACTGTTTCAGCCGTATGCAATACGGGCAGGTAGCCGTACTGTACACGAGGACCGTATGCGCCATATCATGCTCCTGTTCTGGGAGATACTCCCCCTTTGATATGAGCAGGGGTCAGGTCGATGACCTCGGCCACATCCATGACTATCATATATTCGGGCCGCGGAAGCAGCGACTCGGGTTGCGCCGGATGGCCTTTTTTCTCTTTCAGGTTCCTGATAATGCGCGTGACGATGCGGGAGGATATTTTTTTCTGCCAGACCTTGTGCACCTGGGCCCTGAGCCGGTCCACCTTGACGACCCTGCCGGTGCCCTTGAGGCAATAGCCGGCGAACTTATGCTCATCTACCTGCGCTATGCACATGCTGGGATTCTTCCGCAGGTTTTGATAGGTCCTGCGCATATACAGGTCGAGCAGGTAGATGCGGCCGTCGCGGCTTAAGCGCACGATGTCCTTGCAGGAATCATGCGGCGTGCCGTCCGCATCGAGCGTCGTAACGATCACAAAGGCCTGATCCTTGAAAAAATCCATAACCTCGTCGGAGAGACGTTTCATCACAGGGCCTTTCGCCTACGCGACAACGATATCCTTCGAACCCTGCCACAGGCCGTGGATATTGCAATACGCGCCGGCGGCAATGGTTCCTTTCTTCTCTGTCTTGAAAACGCATACGGCTTCGGGGATGGTGAACATCGTGCTTGTATTGGGCCCCTGCGTCGATGCGCCGTGCGCGCAGAGTTCGAACCGTGCGACCTGACAGGGAAACTTTTCGCCCTCCGGAAGGAAATATACGTCGATCCAGCTTATGTGATGTTCGGTCGTATTCGGGTGGGGGATCTCCTTGCCGACTGATATCCTGATCTGGAACGGCTCGCCTTTTTTTACCTGGCCAGGGCATTCGATGACCGGCACATGCTTTTCCTTTTTCCAGTCAGCGCTCTGGAATAAATCCTTCATTTCCGGCATGTTCACCTCCTATTTGAGCAATTCTCCGAAGCTCCTTCCGAACAAGAAGCATTTCTGCAACTCCGTCTGGTCAGGCACGAATCTGAACGAGAGCGGCGGCAGGGATACCTCCATGCCGGCCTCCTTGACGGCTTCCTCAATCTCCTTGACCGCTCCGCCTGCCCAGCCGTACGAGCCGAACGCGGATACGAGCCTGTTCCTGGGTTTGAATCCCTTTACAAGCTCAAGGAACCCGGCAATGGCAGGAAGCATGTCGTTGTCATGGGTTGAAGAGCCGAAGAGAAAACCTTTTGCCTGGAGCATGTCCGCAATAACCTCGGTCCGATCAGCTTCAGCGATGTTATAAACCTTCACCGGCACGCCGGCGTCAGAGATGCCTTCGGCTATCCTGCGCGCCATCTTCTCCGTTGCCTTCCACATCGTCTCGTAAACGATGACCGCAGCGGCAGACGTTTCCTGTTTCGCCCAGGCGGCGTACTGCTGCACGATCTGCATGGGATTCCTGCGCCAGATCAGGCCGTGGCTCGGCGCTATTACGGAAACCTCCAGATTCATCTTTACGACCTCCTCGATCTTGCGGCTGATCACGGTGCCGAGCGGCCAGAGGATATTTGCGTAATACTTTTTTGCCTCTTCCCATAACGCGCACTGGTCGACCTGGTCGGCGAAACGCTCGGACGATGCCAGATGCTGGCCGAACGCGTCATTGGGCATCAAAAGCTGCTCCTCGGGGCAATACGTGAACATGCTGTCCGGCCAGTGTATCATGGGCGCCTCGATGAATTTCAGCGTCCGCTTGCCGAGCTTTATTGAATCGCCGGTCTTGACGATCTGAAAATCCCAGTTCTCGTAATAATGCTTGAACAGGCCGTCGCGGCATTTCTGAGTGCCGACCACTTTCGCCTTCGGACAGAGCTTCATGAGCATGGGAAGGCCGCCGGAATGATCGATCTCAACGTGATTGGCGATCACGTAATCGATCTTTGCCGGGTCCACTACCGTACTGATATGCTCGATCATCTCCCGGGCGAACGGCCGGTACACCGTATCCACAAGCGCGATCTTCTCGTCCCTGATCAGATAGGAATTGTAGGTCGTGCCGCGCTGCGTGGTGTACGTGTGCCCGTGGAATGCGCGCACCGCCCAGTCAACGGCGCCGACCCAGTAAACCTGCGGCTTTATCTCAATAGAACTCACGGCTGCCTCCCTTAAACTTTCTCGAAATCCGCTTTTGCCGCCCCGCATACCGGGCATACCCAGGAATCCGGTATTTTCTCGAACGGCGTTCCGGCAGCAATTCCGCCGTCGGGATCTCCGATTGCCGGATCATAAATATAGTTGCAGATCGTGCACCGGTATTTCTGCATGGGACCTCCTTGTGTCGCTTCGGTTCCTACAATCCTGCTTCCCGTATTACTTTTTTAAGCGCGCCGGCAGAATTCCTGAACGCTGCCTGCTCCGCCTCATCGAGCTCGAGGTTCAACACCTGCCTGACGCCCGCCCTGTTAACGATAGCAGGCAGGCTTAAATATACGTCGCTGATTCCCAGATACCCGCTCACAAGATTTGATACTGGAAGAATCGCGTTCTCGTCATTCAGAATAGCCCGGGTTATGCGCACAAGCGCCAGGCCTATGCCATACGACGTTTCGCCCTTGCGCTCGATGATCTGATACGCGGAGTTGCGCACTTCGTTATAGATCTGCCCGAACGCAAACTGTCTGTCGCATGATGAGCGGCTGGCGCATACCGTGCAGTATTCCTTTAACAGCACGCCACCGATCATTGCCTTGCTCCACACCGCGAATTCGGTATCGCCGTGCTCTCCGAGTATATACGCGTGGATGTTGCGCGGATCAACCCTGCAGTGCTTGCTCAGGAGAAACCTGAACCGCGCGCTGTCGAGCACCGTGCCCGAAGACATGACCTGGCCGGAAGGCTTGCCGGATATCTTATACGCCGCATACGCGAGGATATCCACGGGATTGGTGACGACAAGCAGAATAGCGTCTGGCGCGTGCTTGACGATCTCCGGGATCATTGCCTTGTAGATGGCGACATTATCCCTGACCAGATCGATCCTTGTCTGGCCGGGCAGCTGTTTTCTGCCAGCCGTGATAACAACAAGGTCGGAATCCTTTATATCGGCGTATTCGCCCGCCCGGACGTCAACAGGCGATATATACGGAGCGCCGTGCGAAAGATCCATGACTTCTCCTTCAAGACGCTTACGGTCGAGGTCCACGATAACGATCTGGCGCGCCAGCCCCTGGATTATGGCAGCATATGCGTATCGCATGCCTACGTTGCCGCAACCGATGATCGAGATCTTGGGTTTAAGGGTTTCCATAGTATATTATCTCCATACAGCCCAGACGAACAAATACGCCGCCGCAACGGCGGCCATAGTGAACGGCAGGCCGATCTTGACGAAATGGCCGAACCTCACCGGATGGCCTTCTTTTTTCAGCAGGCCGCAGGCAACTATGTTAGCTGACGCGCCGATGGGCGTGATATTGCCTCCGAGGCTGGCGCCGATGAGCAGCCCGAACAACATCAAAGAAGGAGCGATTTGAAGCTTGTCCGAGATCGTCAGGGCGACCGGAAGCATGGCTGCCAAGAACGGGACATTATCCACAAATGCCGATAGAATAACAGAGATCAAAACCAGCAGCGTATAGCCGAAGAATATATTCGCGCCCATAATGCCGCTCAAACCGTCGGCGATCCTCGAGATCCAGCCCGTAATGGTAATACTGCCGACGATCACAAATATACCCATCAGAAAAAACGTCGTGTCCCAGTCAAGCGCCTGAACCCCCTTGCGGATCGATTTTTTATTGGTCATCTTCTCCCATATAATCGTCGCGAGAGCGAATACCATGCAGATCTGCCCGGAAAGCGAGGTGAACCCGATGTCGAAAAACGACGAGCCCGCAAGGGCGACGATCAGCAATACGAGGATAGCGGCCGGCACCCAGGACCGGACCTTCTCAACCCCAACAACCTCCGTCCTGGCACGATGTTTTCTGAAAATAAGGTAAAGCACCGCAAAAGATGCCAAAGCGCCCAGCTGGACCGCAAAGAAAATGCTCGGTTTGCCGCGATAAAAGAAAAAATCCATAAAGTTCATCTTCGCAAAGCCCGCGAGGAGCATGCTCGGCGGATCGCCGATCAATGTCGCGGTTCCCTGCAGGTTTGACGAAATCGCGATGGCAATAAGCATATTGGTGGGATTTATGGACAGCTTGCGGCTCAAAGCCAGTGCGATCGGAGCGATGATTAAGACCGTCGCCACATTCTCGACGAACGCGGAGATAAAGCTTGCAAGCAAGCATATCCAGAGGATAGACCAGCAGGCGTTTTTCGAATTATTGACGATGCGTTCGGCGATATACGCAGGAACTCTGCTTGCCATAAAACTGTCGGCGATGACGAGCGTGCCGACGAAAATACCCATGACGTTCCAGTTGATGGCGCGCAACGCCTCCTGCGGGGAAAGGACGCCAAGCAAAACCAGAAGCGCGGCGCCTCCCGCGGCGATCCACGTGCGCCGCGTCGGTAAAATCACGAAAAGCGCGTATGCGCACGCAAATATTCCGATGGCTATATTTGAGGGATCGCGCATACGTTATTCCTGCGGCTGCGGGGCGAACACCCCGGGGATCTTCGTCTTGCAGAAAGAACACGCTCCGTTCTCTATGCGGTTCTCCCTGATGAAAAAACCTTCGCGCCTGATCAACAATTCCTTGCATTTCGGGCAGGCGGTAGAGCTGCCCCAGCCAAAAACGTTGTCAACGTATACATACCGCAGGCCGCATTTCCGGCCGATCTCTGAGGCTGATTGCAGCACGCCTTCGGACGTGGGCTGCTCTTTGTCATATTGATAGTTCGGGAAAAACCTGGAGACATGCCAGGGCATATCCGGATCCACGCCGGCGAGAAATGATGCGATCTGCCTCAACTCGGCAGCCGAATCGTTCTTCTTTGGCACCACAAGCGTCGTTACTTCTACCCAGACATTATGCCTGCGCAAAAAAGCAATCGTTTCCTGGACGGGCTTAAGGCTGCCGCCGCATATGTTCCTATATGAACGCTCCCTGAAGAACTTCAGATCTATATTGGCCGCGTCCATATACGGGAGTATCACCTCCAGCGCCTCCGGAGTCATGAAGCCGTTGGTCACCCAGACGTTCTTCAGGCCTTTTTCCCTTGCCAGCTTCGACACATCGAGGCAGTATTCGAAAAAAACGGTCGGCTCGGAATATGTATAGGAAATGCTCGCGCATTTCTGTGCGACTGCCGCGTTAACCGTGTCGGTAGCCGGGCAAAAATGGTCCTCAAAGGAAACCTCGCGTCCTGCCTTCATCTGCGAGATTTGCCAGTTCTGGCAGAACACGCACCGGAAATTACAGCCGGGAGCAGCGATCGAAAAACTCTGTGTGCCGGGTAGAAAATGATACAGCGGTTTTTTCTCAATAGGGTCCACGTTGGAGGCTATGATCTCTCCGTAGACAAGCGAATACAATACGCCGCCTGAATTCTGCCTAACGCCGCATATGCCAAGCTTCTGGTCAGGGATCTTACAGCGATGGCTGCACAGGATGCATTGAACGCCGGCGCCCTTGAGTTTATTGTACAGCAAAGCTTCCTTTTTCATGTCAGCCCCCCCGCCGTTAATGCTATATCCGCATTCTGGCTAATTCATCATCTGATAAAGGCTTCGCAACGCGGCCCGACCGTTCTGATGAGCCGGCCGCGCGCCATACGATCTCTATCTCCGGCGCCGCTCCGCGGTCGCAATACCGGGCCATGACCCTGCAGCACAGCTTGATATCCTCGTCGGAAACGATGCCCCTGCCCAGCGCGGTCGGGCCGGGGATGGCTGACGGCGGCTCAAATATTAGATCACCGGCATGCGCCAAACGCCCGATCTCTTGGTTATCTTTCTCGTGCCTGCCTACGATCAAACGGCCTTCCGCGCCGACACGGTAATGCCTGCCGACTTTCAATAACGCGACATTATCGGCGTTGAGCCTTTCCCGCTTCATAAGATCGGACAGCCGGTCCGTGAAGCGCGGGTCGGTCAACAGGCATCCGCCCGCGGGCTGCTGGAACTCGATTATGCCCAGCATCACCGCCAGGTCCGTCTGGGGCTGGCGGCTTCTGCCGCTGAACGAATACAGGCGCTGGCGAGCTACCCATCCCTGTTTTTCCGCGACCGTTTCTTCGAGAAGCTGCGCCGACAACGGCCGCAGGACCAGCCCCGTTGTCCCTGCCTCGGCATCAATCTGCTGCAGGGTCCTGCGCTGCTGGGAAAAAGGACGCTGGCCCACGACCTCGCCGCTGATCAAAAACGACGCGCCCAATTCTTGCATCAATTGATGGGCCTTTTTGAACATGAGTATCTTGCAGTCAATGCATGGGTTCAGGTGGGAGCCATACCCGAATTTCGGCTTCACCAGCATTTCCAGGAAGTCTTCGGTGATGTCGGCCCGGTGCAACGGGATGCCTGTCTGCCGGGCAAAGCGGTCCATACGGCTGCCTTCCTGCGGGCCTTCAGCTTTGTCCCGCAGCGAAAAGGGCATCACGCAACATAAACCTATGACATCGATCCCAAGATCCTTGACGATCCTGGCAGCAAGCATGCTGTCCAGACCGCCTGACATCAGGGCAATTGCTTTCATAGGTTACACCGTCATGTATGGCAATAATACGTATGAATGACTCTTCGTGCAAATGGCGGGTTTTACCGCCGCGGCAAAGGCGGCAAACGGCACGTGTATTACCCTAATGCCGGCTTTCTTCCGTGGTTCGCTTTCTTGGAGCGCCAGTTCAATTTGCCTCTGCGTTTACGCTTTCCCATGACACTGTTCCCTTTCTTTAATATTTGTAATAATCGGCCGGTATGGTCTGCGAAACATACCTGACCGCTTCGATGATGCATATGCGAATCGCCTTTTCCATGGGCGTATTTGCGTACATCGTCAACCCGCCGCCCAGCGCCCATCCTCCGAAGAAACCAGCCATCAACCCGCCGGACACATCCGACGCCTGGCCCTGCACGCGCGTTGCTGCAAGCACCTCCGATGTCGATGTATCGATCACGCGCAGATCAAGTGCCATATGCGCCTTGTTCATAGAGCCTCCAAGCAGCGCACCCAGAACTCCGCTGCCGACGCCGCCCCCTCCGCCGATCCCTGCAGCGCCTCCTGATGCCTGCGGTTCGAATTCTGTCACCGCAGCGGTCACGATGATATCCGCCGTCTTTATCTGGCCGCGCTGTACCCCGCCGGGCTGCGCCGCGCCCGAAGCGGCAAGCTCCTGCTCCTGCATGACACTGTCAAGGACCTGGCGTTCTACTACGCGGAAGCGGTTCGAATTGACCAGCGCGGTAACCAGCATCTCGCGCAGGCCGGACCCGACCTCGCCGCTTGCTTTTGCAGCCTTCACGTCGAACGCGGCTACCGCGATTCGCGCCTTCGGCCCGGAATACGGCGGCATGGGCAGTGAGCCGGCGTTATTATCAACCTGCGCTGTCGGTTGGGTAATCTGATCGAGCGTCGCGCAACCTCCGGCCCATACCAAAAACAAGCCTGTCAGGGCATAGTTGAAGAATTTTCTCATATGAGAAGCCTCCTTGATATCCTTATGTTATTGCGACCGCTGCTGAAGCATGCTATTGAGTTTTTCCACGATCTTTGCCGCGATCTGGCCGCCAGCGCTGACCAGGGCTTCCCTGCCGCCGCTGATCACGTCCATGTGGGCGGAATTGCCCGACGCGTCAAGATACGCTATCACTCTGCGGGTCTTCACATCGATAACCTTTGCGGTGAGATTCGCAAAACACGACCTCATGTTCGAATAGGGCACGGTGCCTCCCGCAGAAGCAACCGCCTTGCCCAGGACGACATAATCCGCATTCGCCAATGACGCCATCTTGATTGAGTTTTTTTCCGAAAGATCGACCAGCCGGAATGCTTTTTCCTTGTTGATGACGTCGTCCATGGCGCCGGGCTCAATGATCTCGTATCCTGCACTCAAAAGCTGCCTGGCGATCTCGGCTTCGGTGGCCGAAAGATCGACTTCGCTTGCCCACCAGGCCGAACGGGGAGTATTGATGTTCTGTTCTGATATAAACAGTACCAGTTTCGCCTTAGGTCCGGGTTGAGCGGACGCACACGTAAAACATAATGAAATCAAAGTAGTTATAAATAAAAATCTCTTCATGGCCACCTCCGTTTGTATTATTATAAACCCGTTTAACTGGCTGTCAAGCGAATAAGGACGCCAGTGCCTTAACGCAGGGGATTATGGCATAAGGGTGCTCTTTTTCAAGCTCTGGCAGGGTGCTTGATCCTGTTGGCACCATTATTGTCCTGACCCCTGCCCGCCTGCCTGTTTGCGCATCCACATCCATGTCTCCTACATATAGGGTTTGATCCCTGGGCACGCCTAGCCGGGCCATGATGGTTCGCAGGATTTGAGGATGCGGCTTCATGTACGTCACCTTGTCCCCGCAGAGCACAAGATCGAAATATTCCACAATACCTAAATGCCTCAGCAGAATGCGTGAAAACCGCGTCGGCCTGTTGCTTGCCACGGCAAGCAGAAAGGAACGTTTCTTCAAGCCCAAGAGAAGGGATTTTACGCCCGGGAACAAACGGCTGTATTTAACCAGCGCTTTTGCATGATGGCGGCGGTATATGGACAGGGCCGCGGCCAGCTTTTTAGGCGGGACAAAAGGTTTGAGAAGATTCCTATCTCCCCAGCCCACAGCCCTGCGGATGGTTATACTGTCCCTGGCAGGCAGTCCGACAGCAGCCATGGTAAAATTAAAGCTGTCTATGATCGCCGGGTACGCGTTTATCAGCGTCCCGTCAAGATCAAATATAATAAGCCTTATGCCGGTTATTTTCATTATTCCGGAAAGAAAAGGGCAGGAATGGTCTTCCTGCCCTTATGATTATACGAAACAACTCCTTATTTACCTAACCCGGATTTGCCAGCATCCAGGGATTCCTCTCCGGCTCCGGACGACGCCGTTTTCTGCGGACCCGCCCCTACGCGCTCGCGTTCCGGCAGTTCAATATCCTCCAGGGAGGCGTCCATATCCTCGAGCTTTTCGAGGCTTATAGCAACTGCAAGGTTCACTCCGTCAGCGGATACCATATAATCGACGCTGATCGTATCCTGAGGCTTGATATCGTCAAGACCTTTGGCGTTCTCATACTTTGTCTGGCCGTCGACCGTGAGCACCAGTTCCTTCTCTATATCGGTATCGTAATCCAGGTACTTCACCTGAATTGTCTTTGACTGAGCGTTGACCGAGACGACCTCGCCCCACAGCCACTGGGGCTCAAGGTCTACGGCTGCGGCATCGCCTCGAGCCGGCGCTGCCTGCGCCCCCGCGACAGACGCAACTGCCGCGATCACGGCAAGGGAAATCATGAATAACGCCCAAAAGTTCTTTGCTGCCATACACACCTCCTTAAAATTTATTCCCTGGCCCAAAAGCCTTATATGCCGCAGCAGCACCAGCTGCTTTCAGCAGATCCCCTGGGATAAAAGGCAAAATTCCTACCTGTATGATCCGGGCCGCATCATAGCCGGTCAACACCTTTAACCACAACGCGCCGCAAAAAAGTATGATACCGTCGCAGATGATAAAAAGGGCAAGCAATCCGGCAAATGACCGGCCTGCGCAACGCGCAAACCTGCCGGTTATAAAGGCCGCGAGCACAAAGCCCGCCATATACCCTCCGGTCGGGCCGGCCAGATACAAAAACCCGCTTCCAAAGCTGCTGAACACCGGAGCACCGAGTATTCCCAGCGCCAGATACCCGATCTGTGACGCGCTTGCAAGCGGTCCCCCGAGCCACGCCCCGGACAAAAGAACAAAAAAAGTCTGCATGGTTACTGGAACAGGGCTCATCGGCACCGGAATGCGGATAAAGCCGGATAACACCGTTAATGACATGAAAATGGATGCGGCTGCGATCTTTGCCGCAATAGCATCCTGACCGACCTCTTTTTTCAATATCGCCTGCATGAACTCCCTCCGCCTGCCAAGGATAAAAACAGGGGTCAATAGGCATATGCCTATTGACCCCCTGGCGCTATGCTTGTTATGAAACTATTCCTTCGCTATTGCCAGCGTGATGATGCCGGCTAAGATAAAGAACAATCCTACGGTGCCTTTAATTACATACCAAAGATAGACCCAGCCCCGGTAAACAAAATATGCGCCCAGGCCCAGGAATACCAACCCCAAAACGACCTTGAAGATGGTCGAAAAGACCTTCTTCATGTCCGTCTTCTGTTCCTGTTTCGCTTCGTCCGCCATGTGTCCACCTCCTTTTCATTGTTATAAGAACGTTCAACCTGAAATCCGCGGCTGCGCTTTCCACCGGCGGTGTATCCAGCTCCATTCAGCCGGGTATTGCCGTACATACGATTCAATGACCGACGTCAGGCGCTGGACATTGATCAAAATGCTCTCTTCCTCAGTGGAACCCTGTTCCAGGGGCACCTCTGGTTCAAAGACGATCACGTGGCGGTTATCCTTCTGCCTGATGATAAAACACGGGATAAGCGCCGCTCCGGTGCGCTGAGCAAGGATCACCGGGCCGGTTGCCGTGGCGGCTTTCCTGCCGAAATAATCCACGAATACGCCTCCGGTGCCGAAATTCTGGTCCAGGGGCAGGAAAATCACTTCGTTGTTCCGGAGGCAGCGGATCGTCGTTAAAACGCATTCCTTACGCGGCAGGCTCTTGATCGTATTTATCCTGAACCTGTCGCGTTCCCCGGACAGGTATCGTTCGAACCTTTCGTCTTTAAGCGGCCGCATGATCGCGCCGGCCTTATAGCCTTCGCAGGCGAGCCGAACTACCATCATCGGAAAATTTCCGAAATGAGCGCTGACCAGTATGACGCCCTTGCCCTTTGCAAGCGCCCGGTCAAGATGCTTCTTGTCAACCAGCCGGTAACGTGACTTGATGAAAGCCGTGCTCTTGCCCACGACCGAGACCACTTCAATCGCCGATTTGACGATTGAGGAAAAACAGTCCCGGACGATCCTTCTGCGTTGAGCTTTCGATAGCTCTTTGCCATACGACGCCTTAAGATTAGCGTCCGCGACCTTCCTGAACGGCACGCCAAGCGTATAGGCGACAATAGCAAGCGCTCTTGCAAAGCCATATAAGAGCGGCAGTGGCAAATATCGCAATATCAATGAGCATATGACAAAGAAGCCGAATCCGGTCGTATAAATCAATTTCCGCTGTAACTGTTTTAGCGTCATTATGCTTCAATCTCTTATTATAACAAATCTTCGTAGAATTTCAAGCTATTTCCTGCCGGAATCACGCGCCAAGCTTATACCCTATGGTGCGCAGAAATCCTTTTCGCCACTCGATATCCTTATCCTGCTCAATGCCATCGGGTTTTGCGCCGTCAATAACCCCCATGATACCTCTGCCCGATTGCGTATCCGCCACGATGACCTCTATCGGATTGGCTGAAGCGCAATAAATCGAGCAGACTTCAGGCACTGCCTTGATCGAGTTAAGCACGTTGATCGGATACGCATCCTTGAGCATGATTATAAAACAGTGGCCTGCCCCGATATTCAGCGCGTTCGTTGCCGCAAGCTCTTTCAGCCCGGGATCCGACCCCTCGACCCTTACCTTGCAGGCGCCTGAAGATTCGATGAACGCCAGACCGAACTTGATCCCCGGCACGCCGGACACCAGGGCCTCATACAGGTCCTCGACTGTCTTGATAAAATGGCTCTGGCCAATGATAACATTAACGTTATCCGGCTTCCTGATCTTGACCGACAGGAACTCAACCATGGCCGCACCTCCTTCGGTAATAGGGTTTGTATTTTAGCATAGAAATTCCGCTAAAGCAATCAGCAGATACTCTGTAACACCAATATGATAATGTCCTAATTAGCCAAAATAGAAATGTCCTAGTGGTACAATATCCATAACGTAGCCAAGGAGGCGTTATGGACACAGGAAAGGACATTTTTATGATGACGAGGCAAGAAATACAGAGATACCAGATTATCTGCAAGATTCTGGACCATGAGATCAATCAGCAGGAAGCGTCTGAGATTCTACGATTAAGCGACAGGCAAATCAGGCGAATCGTGCATAGGGTAAAAGTAAGCGGTGAATCCGGTGTCGTGCACCGGTTGCGGGGACGGCGCGGGAATCGAGGGATTGAAGAAGAGTTAAAGCAGAAGGTTTTAAGGATCTACCGGGCCCGTTATAAGGGGTTCGGGCCGATGTTAGCGTCGGAGAAGTTATTAGAACGCGATGGGTTGAAGATCAATGATGAGACATTGCGTTTATGGTTGATAGAAGAAGCTCTTTGGCAAGTGAAGAAGCGCAGGGTGAGAAAAAGCCTTAGTTGGAGAGAACGCAAAGCACATGTAGGTGAAATGGTGCAAATGGACGGCAGCCACCATGCGTGGCTGGAAGATCGCGGGCCTAAGCTGGTTCTCATGGGTTATATTGACGATGCCACCGGGCGGTTTTACGGAAAGTTCTACGGTTATGAAGGGACTGTGCCGGCTATAGATAGTCTTAAGAGTTATATCAACCGATACGGGATACCAAAGAGCATTTATTTAGACCGTCACTCGACGTATAAGGTCAACAAGGTCGAGTATTATAAAGACTGGCCGTTTCGGGATAAGGAAGAGCTGACTCAATTCGGACGGTGTTGTCATCAACTGGGGATTGAATTGATCTACGCCAATAGTCCCCAGGCAAAGGGGAGGATCGAGCGTATTTTTGAGACCTTGCAGGACCGGTTGACTAAAGAACTGCGATTGGCTCAGGCTTCAACCTGCCAGGAAGCGAATGAAGTTCTTGAACGGTATTTGGACAGCTTTAATAGCAAGTTTGAAGTTGCGGCTAAAAGATCCGGTAATCTTCACCGCCAGCCGGACAAAAGGATGCTTCTAGACGAGATTATGTCGATCCAGACGCAGCGCCCTTTGCGCAATGACCGGACGATCGTGCATAATAAACGGTGGTATCAGGTGTTAACCAGGACGCGTGCCGAGAATGTGGTGGTTTATGAGTATCTTAACGGCCGTATGGCTATTAAGCATGGAGCCAACCGGCTGGAGTATAAGTCGATTAACGGGCCTCTTGTCCGGCCCAAACCAATCAGATCCCCGGCTCATTTTAGGGGGCGCAGAAGCTATATTCCTCCCAGGAACAGCTATTGGAGGATCGGGTTCAAATTGCCGGGCAGTTTAAGAACAAATTAGGACATTTCTAATTTGGTAGAACTAGGACATTTCTATTTTGGCTTGACAAATCAGCAGATACTCATTGTCAAAACCACAGGGCGCAAGTATAATATGGCTATGACTGCCGACACACAGATAGTACAGGCGCATTACCGCGGAATCCGCAGGGTACTCGCATGGATCCTCGCCTTGAACTGGCTTGTCGCCGCTGCCAAGATCATATACGGAGTCCTGACGGGCTTTACAAGCATGACCGCAGACGGATTCCATTCATTGTCCGACGGCGCCAGCAACATCCTGAGCCTTATCGGCATACATTTCGCCAGCCAGCCCGTGGACAGGGACCACCCCTACGGCCACCGCAAATACGAAACGTTGTTCGCCCTGGGAATAGCGGGAATGCTGTTCCTCCTGGCATTTAATCTATTCAGGGAAGGCATCACGCGTATAAATAATCCGGGCATCCCCAGGGTCGATGCGGCCAGTTTCGCGGTCATGATCGCCACCATCATCGTGAACATATTTGTCATGAGGTATGAATACGGCAAAGGCAAGGCTTTAAAAAGCGACATCCTCGTCTCCGATTCCCTCCATACCAAAGCGGATATACTTACCTCGCTGTCAGTCATCGGGGCGCTCGCAGGCGCAAAGCTCGGTTTTCCCGTCATTGACCCCCTCATCACCGTATTTATTTCCCTTTTCATCGCTCATGCGGGCTGGGGCATCATCAGGGAAAGCTCTCTGGTCCTGTGCGACAGCGCGGCCAAGATTGATCAAGACAGGCTCGTTGAAATAACAATGAACATCCCCGGGGTGAAAGGCTGCCAGAAGATCCGGACTCGCGGCCGCGAGGACGATATCCACGTCGATATGGTCGTTACGGTCGCCGGAAACATGCACATGGACCGCGCTCACGCAATCAGCGAGGAGATTGAACAGGCTATCAAAAAGAACATCCCCGGAGTCACCGACGTCGTCGTGCACCTGGAAGCGCACGGGCACCCAGTGAACAAAGAACCGCGATAATAAGCGCCGATATAACGAACCAGTCCCCGTATATTGTATATAGCGTCCTTTTGCCGCCGGAGCGGGTTACCGTGCCCGTGGAAAATCCTGGCACAAAGATCTTCCTTCCAGATGCATTGGCTACAAGGTCCAAAACAATTCCGTCAGGCCGGACAAAACCTGAAACACCGGTATTTGCGCTGCGCACCATCCAGACTTTGTTCTCCACTGACCTGAACACCGAAGCCTGAAAATGCTGAAACGGCGCGGCCGTACGCTGATACCATGCGTCGTTGGTGACCGTTACGAGAAATTCCGCGCCGCCCTGAACCATGCGCCTTGATAGTTCCGGGAACATATCTTCATAACATATCAGGCAGGAAAACGCCGCTCCGGCGGTCCCGGGACCCTGCCCTAGCCGGAACAGTCGATATTCGCTGCCCCGCTGCACCTCCCCGAGAGGCACAATGGTCTGCAGAAAGCCGAATACCCGGGACAGCGGTATATATTCTCCGAACGGGACAAGATGTATCTTGTCGTACTGCGCAGGCGCGACGCCCGGCTGAAACAGAACCGCGCTGTTATAATATCCGGTTTCGCGGCGCGTTACCGCTCCGGTCAAAAGGGCCGTTCCCCACGATTCCGCAAGGGCCTGTAAGCCCAGCTGATAATCCGATCCGTCCGACAGTGGTACAGGCACCGCAGCCTCGGGCCATACCAGAAGATCAACAGAATCCACGGATGCGCGCAGGGACAGGCCGGTGTACGTTCGCATGATATATTCCCTGGCGTTGGCGTCCCATTTAAGCTCCTGCGGTATATTGCCCTGGATAACCGAGACTTTGACGCTCTCTGCGTGCGGTATGTCCAAAGAGAAGTCGCGCAGCCGCACCGCTCCGTATATCCAGGCGGCCATGAACGCGCAGCCAGCCATAATGACAGCGGGCCTGTATACCCTGCCGGCGCGCTGCCAGTGCCGCAGAATTGCATACGCCGCAGTGTTGACCATCACAACGAGGAATGACACCCCCCACGCGCCGGTCACATCGGATATCTGGATGATACTTAAAGAATCGGACTGGGTATATGCCGTCAGCGCCCATGGAAAACCCGTCATGGCATGGCTGCGGCAGTATTCAAGAACAACCCAGGAAGAGGGAATAAAAAGAAGGCCGGGCCGGCCTGACACCTGCCTGTACCATGAAACAGACAGACCGAAGATGCCCCAATAAAATGATAGATACAGGACCAGGGCTAACATCCCGGCAACTGTCACATGGACGAGCCAGTATACGGTTCCGAGCCAGAAGACGAAACCGCTCAGGTATGCAAGGAAGAACGCCTGAATCCCGCCCTTATTTTCGACTGCTGCGAACAAAGGCACGAATGCCGCCCAGGCGAGGTATCGCAAATTCCAGGCAGGGAAAGACAGCACCAGCAGGATTGCGGCAATGCAGGAAAGAAACAGTTCTTTCCTTGATGCGGAAAGAAAACGGCATAATCCCATATTTACCGTCCGCAGCATTTCTTATATTTCTTTCCCGACCCGCAGGGGCAGGGATCGTTGCGGCCGACGTGCTGATGGGACGCCGCAGTAACGGTATTTTGCCTCCGTTGCGGCTGCGAATCGCCGGAAGCTTCGGGCCCGTCAGGCACAGCATCAAACTTCTGCGCCTGGGGATGCACCATCTGCTGGGAGGCTGCGTCGAATACGGTCTTGACGTGCTGGGGCCTGCGTTCGGGCTGAAGCTTCAGGATGATCTCTGCGGCCTCATCTTCGATACCGGCGATCATCTGGCTGAAATTGCTGAATGCCTCGTTCTTGTATTCGATAAGGGGATCGCGATGGCCGTACGCGCGCAGGCCGATGCCTTCACGCAGCTTGTCCATGGCGTAGAGGTGGTCTTTCCATTTTGAATCTATGACCTGAAGGAATACCATGCGCTCCATATACCTGATCGTATCCGCGCCCGCTGCCGTTTCCTTTGCCTCATAATTGGCCGTGACGCCGGCCATCAATTTTTCCTTTATTTCTGAAGCCGATTTCTCCTTCATTTCATGCGGCTTTATGTCAAGCCCGAACTTCGTGTACAGAAGCTCGCAAAGCTCCTGAGCCTTGATATCGCTGAATTCCTTTTCGCCGGGTTCCGTCGCAGCCTGCAGGTATCCGTCAATGGCGCGCTCGACTATCCCGAGGACCTCTTCTTTCAAAGACGTGCCTTCGAGCACGGCACGGCGCTGGGTATAGATAACCTCGCGCTGTTTATTCATGACATTATCATACTCAAGAAGTTGTTTGCGGATCTCGAAATTATGCTGTTCAACGCGGCGCTGGGCGACCTCGATGGACTTACTCACCCAGGGATGGTCGATCACCTGGCCTTCCTCCAGACCGAGGGTGGTCATTATGCCTGCGAGCCTGTCTGAACCGAACAGTCGCATGAGGTCATCCTCAAGCGAAACATAAAAACGCGACGACCCCGGGTCTCCCTGGCGGCCGCAGCGGCCGCGCAGCTGATTATCAATGCGCCTGGCTTCATGACGCTCGGTCCCCAGCACATGGAGACCGCCGAGGGCAACGACCTTATCATGCTCCGCCTGCGTCTCCTGTTTGAACCTTTCAAGAAGCTTGCGGTATTCTTCGGCGTATGAAGGATCGTCCGGCGGGATCTTCTGGGCGATGAGGTTCTTTGCCTTGAATACCGCGTTGCCTCCGAGCAGTATGTCGGTCCCTCGGCCCGCCATGTTCGTGGCTATGGTCACTCCCTGAAAACGGCCGGCCTGGGCGACTATCTGCGCCTCCATTTCATGGAATTTGGCGTTCAATACTTGATGCGGTATGCCGCGGCGCTTCAAAAGTTCGCTCAAAAGCTCTGATTTATCGATCGAGATCGTGCCGACGAGCACCGGCCTGCCCTTGCCGTTGAGGAGCGCGATCTCGTCAACGACGGCCTTGAACTTTTCCTTTTCTGTCTTGAAGACCCGATCCGGCTCATTGATGCGGATAAGCGGCCTGTTCGTCGGCATCACGACGACGTCGAGCTTGTAGATGGACTTAAACTCATTGGCCTCGGTGAACGCCGTACCGGTCATGCCCGCCAGTTTTTCGTACATGCGGAAATAATTCTGGAACGTAATCGTGGCAAGCGTCTGGTTCTCTTGCTCGATCTTCATGCCTTCCTTGGATTCTATCGCCTGGTGCAGGCCGTCCGACCAGCGCCTGCCCGGCATGAGGCGGCCTGTAAACTCGTCCACGATGACCACCTGGCCGTCCTTGACGATATAGTCACGGTCGCGCTTATAGAATTCCTTCGCCCGCAGCGCCTGCTGGGTATGATGCTTCAGCTCCATGGTTTCAAGCGAATGCAGGTCGGGCGCGTTCCAGAGCCGGGCCGCCTTGGCCTCCCCCTCTTCGGTTAAGGAAATCGTGTGGGCTTTTTCGTCCGCGATATAGTCGTACCCTTTGCCGACGTCCTCTCCGCGGTGTTTTGCCTCGATCTGGTCGTTCTCGGTAATGCGCCTGCCGCGCAACTGATCTGCGATGCGGCGGGCGGATGCGTATTTATCCGTCGATTCCTCCGAGGCGCCCGAGATGATGAGCGGCGTGCGCGCTTCGTCGATGAGGATCGAGTCGACCTCGTCCACGATCGCGTAATAAAAATCCCTCTGCACAAGGTCGCGCAGGGCGTATTTCATGTTATCGCGGAGATAATCGAAGCCGAACTCGTTGTTCGTTCCGTATGTGATATCGCATCCGTAGGCGTGCTGGCGCTCGGGATCTGACATGTCGTGCTGGATCACGCCGACCGATAAACCGAGGAATTGATAAATCGGCCCCATCCACTCGCTGTCTCGCTTTGCCAGATAATCGTTGACGGTCACCACATGCACCCCTTTGCCCACAAGAGCGTTTAGGTATGCGGGAAGCGTGGCAACCAGCGTTTTCCCCTCTCCTGTCGCCATTTCCGCGATTTTGCCTTCATGAAGGATGACTCCTCCGGCGATTTGGACGTCGAAGTGGCGCAGGCCGATGGTCCTGCGGGATGCCTCGCGCACTGCGGCGAAGGCTTCGGGCAGGATATCGTCGTAAATAGTGTTGCGGGTAAGTTTGATTCTGTCTTTGAGGCGGTCTTTTTCTTCCTGGATCGTGACCGATAAAAGTTGTTCCTGCAATTCCGCGATCCGGGGCTCGATCCGGGCCGCTCCTTTTGCGAGCCGCTCTTTGAACTCGCTAGTTTTAGTCGCAAGCTCTGCGTCGGAGAGCTTCTCCATGGCCGGCTCAAGGGCGTTGACCTTTGCGACGATCCGTGCCAGCGACGGAATTGCATTGATCGAGGATACGGGCATCTCTTTGTTCAGGACAATGCTCACGCCGGGGCACGAACGCCTGATCCTGTTCTGCGCCCTGCGCAATGCGGTTTTTCTGATAAATCCCAGCATATGGTTGACCCCTTAATGGCGCGCGGCCTGGTTCTGCGCGTTTAACCGGAGGAACGCTTCGATGAAATCGTCAATCTTGCCGTCCAGCACAGCGTTGACGTTGCCCGTTTCGTGCTCGGTGCGGTGGTCCTTGATGAGTGTGTAGGGCTGAAGGACATATGAGCGGATCTGCGAGCCCCATTCGATGCGTTTTTTCTCCGTGGAATGTTTTGCGAGCTCTTCCTCGCGTTTCTTTTCCCGCAATTCGTAGAGTTTTGCCTTCAGGACCTTCATCGCGGTCTGTTTGTTTTGATGCTGCGAACGCTCATTCTGGCACTGGGCGGACAATCCGCTGGGCACGTGCGTGATGCGGACCGCCGTATCGGATTTCTGCATGTGCTGGCCGCCGGCGCCCTGAGCCCTGAATGTCTCAATGCTCAAATCCTTATCGTCTATGACGATATCCCCGCCCTCGCCGATGTCGGGGATTACATCGACGGAAGCGAAGGACGTATGCCTGCGTTTGTTGGAATCGAAAGGCGATATTCTGACAAGACGGTGGACGCCCCGTTCGGCCCGGAGATACCCGAAGGCAAATTCCCCCTCAATCAGGATGGTGACGTTCTTAACGCCCGCTTCCTCCCCGGGGAGGATATCAAGCGTCCTGACCGAGTAACCCTTATCCTCGGCCCAGCGCGTGTACATCCGCAGCAGCATGCCGACCCAATCGCATGCCTCTGTGCCGCCCGCGCCAGCGTTAATGCTCAAGATCGCGTCGTTGGCGTCCACCGGGCCGCTCAGCAGCGTCTTGAACTCGACCTGTGCCAGCTCCGCCTGCAATTCGGCGATGTTTTTCTCGATGTCCGAGATCAACTCGTTGTCGCCCGGGCCTGCCAAACTGGCTAGCTCTGCCAGTTCGCTGTGCCTCCTGAAGGAATGTTCCCAGGGTTCGACGACCGATTTTAAGGTCTTGAGTTTTTTAACGACGGCAGTCGCATTCTGCTCGTCGTTCCAGAAATCAGGCAGGGACATGGAACCGGAAAGGCGGTCTATCTCGAGCTTCTTGGCATCAATGTCAAAGATAACCTCTGAGATTCTGAATACTGGTTCCGGCAGCGGCAAGCTTTTCCTTAATATCTGCAAGCATTATCGTGGTCTCCTATTTCTTGATGCCTTTGATGGCCAGGATCAATTCGTCCTTGCTGTCGGCGAATTCCATCGCCTCGCTCTCCGATATCAGGCCGTCCTTGACGAGCCTGGAGAGCGATTGATTGAACGACATCATGCCGAACAGCTCGCTCTCTTCGAGGAACCTGGGGATTTCTCCGATCTTCCCTTCGCGGATCAACCTGCCCATCGTCGGGGTAAGGGTCATGACCTCGGCCGCTGGCACGCGGGCTGTTCCGTCCTTGACCGGAATCAGCCGCAGGGACACTATACCCTTGAGAAGAAACGAGAGCTGAGTGCGTATCTGCTGATGCTGGTGCGGCGGGAAGAAATTAATCATGCGCTCTACGGTCTGGGAGGCGTTGACCGTGTGCAGGGTGCTCAGGACCAGGACCCCGGTCTCGGCCACGGTCAATGCCGCCAGCATTGTCTCGTAGTCGCGGATATTGCCGATATAGATCACGTCAGGGCTCTGGAGCGTGAACGCCCGCAACGCGACGGGATACGACACGACATCCTTGCCGATCTCGCGCTGGTTTATCAGAGATTTTTTGTCCGTGAACGTGAACTCGATCGGCTCTTCTAGCGTGAATATATGTTTGTAGGCGTTGTTATTGATATATTCGACCATGCTGGCTATTGTCGTTGATTTGCCAGACCCCATGGTGCCGGTCAGAAGCACGATGCCGCGGCGCTCCATTGCGAGTTTCTTCAGGATCTCGGCAGGGACCTTGAGTTCCTCCAAGGTCTTGCTGACCGGGGGAATGTTCCTGCACACGATCGAGGGCCAGTTTCGCTGCATGAAAATGCTGATACGGAACCGCCGCCTCAATCCCGGCTCGTAATAAGCAAAATCGATATCTTTGGCTTTGCGGAACATCTCGCGCGCTTCCTCGGACAAAAGTTTCTGAAGCGCCATTTCGATATCGTCGATTGACACCTGGCTGTCGGTAACGGCAAGGACCTGCCCGTTCAGGCGCATCCTGACGGTCGAGCCGGCCCTGAAGAAAAGGTCCGAACCGTCCTTCTCAACAAGCATCTGCAGAAAATCAGATATATCCATCGCCATGGCAACGCCCCTTTGTTTTTTCTTTAATGATTATACCACTTTCCGCGATTTTTCAGTAGCAGAAAATTCCATATACCTGCCGAGCATCAGCCGCGTCTGAGCGTCAAGCGCGGGCGTGGACCCCAGAAGCAAGATGACTGCAGGGACGATAACCCATTCAGCCGCCATGGCCAGGTTCTTGACCCACGGGACGTCCCTGGGCCGCGGAGGGAGAATGGTCCAGGACAGGACTATCCACACAATGCTGGCGTACATTGTGAAATTGAACAGGAGGCCGGTTATGCGCGGAAGATTATAGCCGATCGCTGACTGTGCGAAGAACCTGCCGCCCAGGAACACGGGCAGAGGGCCGATGATCCCGATGACAAACGCCCATATCGCCCATGTCACATGGCTTTCAAGCAGCTGGAATGACCTGCGCATTTTCACCGGTAGCGGAATCTGCCTGTTTTTCGCCAACCCTCTGACCAAAAACGGGAAGTTCTCCACGCCCCAGGCCCAACGGCGTTTCTGCCTGTATTGCACCCAGATCGTCTTGAAAAAATTGCTGCTGTATGCCGCGTCCATTGAAACGGTCGTATAGAGCGGAACGACGCGGTAATCGCCGTTGAAATGCAAAAAGGCCTTCCAGTAAACCACCGAATCGTCGGAGATCATGTCAACGGGCCAGTAGCCGATATCCACTAGCGTTTTGAATGACATGCTGTGGCTGGAAAACGTGACGAATTTCTCAAGGCGCATGCTTTCAATCATCTGGCAGAACGAGGCGCTCGTTTCTATGATGCGGGCGAACGCCGGCGCGTACCAGATATTGTTGTTATATACAGGCACCGGCTGGTAACTTGCCTGGTGCGGCCGTTCCACTGTCAGGAAATGATAGGTGAGGCAGCCGAAATATTCCCGATCAACGCAGGTGTCCGCGTCAAAACACGACACAATGACGCGTTCCTGGGCTATGCCACGGGCCTCGAAATATTCCCTGGAACGCTTTGCAGCCCACGTGGCGTTGGCGCCTTTGATCCGCTTTTCCCCGGGCAGATTGTCCGGATGGAACGTGACCAGCAGGCTGCCAAACGCGTCTTTATACTCCCGTTCCAGGACCCGTGCCGTTTCGGCGGACGGCTGATGACGCCCCTCAAAAGCAAGAACCACGACCATTTTATCCTGCGGATAATGCGTCTGCCGCAACGCTTCGAGCGAGGGCCGCAGGATATCGAGCCCTTCTTTATAAACGGGGAAAATAATTAAATGGCGCAATTGCTCCCATCCCGGAATCTTCTGGCAGGAGCGAAGCCATGCCCGCCTGCGCTGTTTTGCCAGCCGGCGGTTTGCCAGCAGCAGAAGCGTGGTCAGATAGATCGTCCTGATGATCCAGTAAAAATCAAAAACAATGATCATGACCGCGCAGTAAACGGGCCTCCAGACGGCAAGGAGGACGAAAAAGCCGATGATGCTCCAGGAAATGGCTCCCGGCATTATCTCGAGGGAACGCAGGAGCCGCCGACTATGGTTTCTTGCCATCTTTCTTATCTTCAGGCCGCCAGTCAAGCAAGTTCATCCGCTGCTCCAGCCCCTTCAGGTTGATGAAATCAGGCAGGGTAAAGGGATAGACGCGATTTCGCATTTCCAGACGGTACAGGTTGTCGTAGACATTTCCGTCGAGGGCCTGCTGCGAATCCATGAAATACAGGCTGTCCGTGCGTGAGTCATAGAAACCTGTGGAGTTCCGTTTAGCCAGGTTCACCAGGCCTACGGGGACCGCTCCGCTGCGCGCCTCGCAGATGAGGATGCGCTTCCTGCACATGAGTATAATATGATAACTGTCCGCGTACCAGAACATGTCGTTGATGACGTCCGATGGAAAGTCAAGGATGACCGTCTCTGCAGCCGCGGGTCTTTTTTTGCCTTGCGGCAATTCCGTGATCCCTACCCGGTGCTGATTGAAATACGCCAGCCTCGACCTGTCCGGGGAAAACACCCATTTTCTGGGCGCCGGTGCGATCGGGACGAACGTACAAACCTGCTCGAAATGCCCTCCGTCCATGTCCGACCTGAACAGCGTATTCTCGTCCCGGGTGATGAAGTATAAAGCGGAGCTTTGCTCATCGAGCCAGAAAAAGGATATTTTCTCTTTATTGACCTGCTGCGTATCGGACCGCAGGGGAAACAGAATGACCTTTTCCATGCGGGCGACTTTGCCGCCTTCCACCTCGATCCGGCGTTCATAAGGATAATACCCGTCCAGTTCCAGGGCCACCGTATGCATGCCCGGCAGGAGGTCGGAAATAGACATAGGCGTTTTATCCGGCAGCTGTTGCCCGTCCAGGGTCACGGTTGCTCCCGGAGGCTGGCTTTTGACGGATATTATTCCGGTCCTGGTGAATTTGAAACTGCGACGGTCGAACTTATAGCTCAAAGAAAATGCCAGAATAAACGGCAGGCCGATAAGAAAAACCGAAACGCTGGTGTAATACAAAAACGTCCTTATTTTCTGGTCAACAGACATTCCCTCACAGCCCTTTCAAGGTCCAGCAAAGCGCGCTTTCTCTTAAGCCCGAATACATATCCGCCGGGCGTCCCATCGCTGGCAATGACCCGGTGGCACGGGATGATAATGGGCCACGGGTTATTCTTAAGGATCTGGCCTACAGCGCGGCATGCCCCCGGCCTGCCTGCTTTGCGCGCGACCCACCGGTACGACCGGGTTTCTCCTACCGGGATAGCGCTTACGATCCGGTAAACTTTCCTGGCAAAAGAGGTCATAATCCAAAGGTCTTCTTTTTATGAAGGAGATGATGGTATTCCCTTGCGAACCGGTGCGCCTCGTCCCGCACGCGGCGGATCAGGTTCAAGGCAGGCGTATCGTACGCAAGCCTGACAGGTTTCTCCATGCCCTTAATATAAAGGTTTTCGCCCTCTTTGGCAATACTTAAAACCGGGCACGACACCCCGACACCCTCCAGGGTTTCCAGCGCCGCAGTAAGGTGCTGTCTGCCTCCGTCTATCAGGATTAGATCGGGCAGTTCTTTCTTTTCAGCCGCAAGGCGCGAGTATCTGCGCCGGACAACCTCCCTGATCATGGCATAATCGTCGATGCCTGAAACCGTTTTGATCCTGAACCTGCGGTAATTCTTTTTATCGGGAGCCCCTTTGTAAAAACTGACCATGGAACCCGTTGCCTCCTGACCGGAAATGTTCGAGATATCAAACCCCTCGATGCGCAAAGGCATATCCTTGAGGCGGGCCAGGTTTTTGAGGTCTTCCAACTCGTCGGCGCTGGTAAAACGGACCTTGTCCTTGCCGATGGCGCACAGCGCGAAGACCCTGTCGCGCAGCGCTGCAGCATCCTCGAACCTGCGCTCCTCTGAAGCCCTGCGCATTTCGAATGAAAGCTTATCCACGAGTTCCTCGTATTTTGAATCAAGGAACAGCCTGATGTCCTGTATGATGCCGGCGTACTCGCGCCTGCTGATACGCCCGGCGCACGGCGCAGGGCAAAGCCTAAGGCGGTAATAAAGGCACGGTTTGCGGGGCATTGTCGCGCACGTGCGGAAGCCGAAAATCTTGCGTATCGCCTTGAGCGCCTGGCGCAGCATCCTGGAGTTGGCGTACGGCCCGTAATAGACCGCAGCATCCTTCCTGCGCTTGCCGGTATCCCTGTCCCGGCATATAGTGATCACCGGAAACTCATCGCCGGATATCCTTATCAAAGGGAAGGATTTGTCGTCCTTGAGGCTGATGTTATACACGGGCTGCTTTTCCTTGATGAGAGAGGCCTCCAGAAGTTGGGCCTGGAATTCGGTCGGGGTAAGGATATACTCAAGGTCGGTGATGCGGCTGACAAGCGCCTGCGTTTTTCCTGAGAGGAAGCGGTGAAAATACGACTGTACCCGTTTTTTGAGGATCTTCGCCTTCCCTATATATATAATATTGCCGCCGGCGTCCTTAAAGATATATACGCCCGGAGCCTCTGGCAGAGAGTCCACTTTCTTTTTCAACCCATGATTTATCATATTCAAGGACGGATCCTGAAAATTTTTAAAAAGCCGTTGACCTGCTCGATCCGCAGCATCCGGCACATGGCAACGTACGCGGCGATGCCAGAGACAATTGGAAACGCCAGGTCGAAAATGCGCGAAAGCAGGCGGCTCTGGAGCGCGGAATGATAGGACGAGGCGATATAACATACCTCTGCCATGACAATGCTGGCGCATAGCACCCGCGCCGAGAATTCAAGAAGGCCGCGGACTCCGAATCCTCCCAGTTTCCTGCGCAGGATCATAAACATCATCATAAAACTGCTGATGCCTGAAACGGATGTGGCAAGCGCAAGACCCGAGAGCTTGAGCGGGAACATAAATATCGCGTTCAGGCACACGTTGAGCACGAGCGCTGCGGCTGCGACCCTGGCAGGGGTAACCGTATCCTTGATAGCGAAATACCCGCACTGCAGGATCCTGTTTGCGCCGTATGCGAACAGTCCGATGCTGTAAAAAAAAAGCGCTCCGGATGTAATCCCCGTCGAATACGAATTAAACCTGCCTCCTTCGAACAAAGACGAGGTGATTGTCCTCGACAGCACCATGAAACCGAAGGACGCAGGTATCATGACGAACAGGACTGACCTGAGACCGAAAAAAAGCGTCTCTTTCATCTGCAACAGCTCTCCTTCCGCTGCCCGGGAAGACAGCGCTGGCAGGATAGCCTGCGACAGGGAATTGCCGAACACCCCAAGCGGGAACTGGATCAGCCGGTATGCAAAATAGAGCGCAGCAACTCCGCCGTCGCCCACGATCCAGGATAGGGATCCGAAGATGGAATCGGCAAAATTATTGAGCTGGTATATTGCCGAGCTAAACAGCCGCGGCGCCATCAGCGCGCCGATGCGCCTGATAGCAGGATGACCGAACCTGCCGGCAAAGCGGAAACGGAAACCCTTTTTATAAAGCATAGGCAGCTGGACCCCAAGCTGCAGAACCCCGCCGATCAGAACACCTGATGCAAGACCCTTGATACCTTCTCCCCACGCGATCGCGCACACGATAATGGAAACGTTGAGCAAACACGGGCCAAAGGCCGGCAGCGTGAAATGGCGCAGGGAGTTCAAAAGAGCGGTGCTGTATGCGGTAAGCCCGATCAGCAGGATATAGGGAAAGACCAATCTGTTGAGGGTTACGGTTGCGGCAAGTTTTGCAGGGTCTGCCGTGAAGCCGGGCGCGATCAGCCTCACCAGGCAGGGAGATGCCGCGATCCCCGCGATCGTTATGGCAGAAAGCACCACCAAAAGAACGTTCATCAGCACATTGGCAAGTTCCCAGAACTCGTCTTTGCGGCCCCTTACCAGGTATTCGCTCATTACCGGCACGAATGCCGCGTTCGCAGCGCCTTCACCTGCCAGGTCCCTGAACAGGTTTGGGATCTTGAACGCGATCACGAAAGCCTGGGCGTACAGGTATACGCCGAAAAGCTGAGCGATTATGATATCGCGGACAAACCCGAGCACCCGCGACGCCAGGGTAGCTGCGGCGATCACGCCGGCAGAGCGCGCTATGCCGGGTTTCGAATCTTTTATGTTTTTATCTATTGACATGTGGGTAAAATTATGTTATTCTTTAAAACCTGACATTAAACTATTTTATTAAGAAGGAGTTACAGTATGGCAAATCGTCGTGCTGCCGTAAAACGGATGCGCGTTGACGCAAAAAGGCATTCTCGCAATCAGAAGATACGGCGCGAGCTTAAAAAGGCCGTAAAACAATACCTTGGTATGTTGGCCGAAAAGAATGCCGCTGAAGCAAAAAAACTTTTCCAGAAAGTATGTTCGCTTCTCGATAAGGCTGCGAAAAAACGCGTCATCCATTCGAACACGGCCAACCGCAACAAATCACGCCTCGCGAAACGCCTGCTTAAAACTGCATAAGCTCACGATCAGCCGTTCAAGGGCAACGGAGGGTTTCAGGCCGCTTGTCTTCACGGCCAGGTCACATTCCAGCAGTAATTTATTGAGCCTTCGCAACGCAACGATGTCAGTCTGATTCCTTGACAATCCGGCGCGCAATGCCCCGAGTATCATTTCAGGCTTCTGCCCTTTCTTGAGCAGCTGATGCAGGAGCTTGAGGCTGCTTGCCGCCCTGCCTGCGCGGATCTCATCGGCAAGGCCGAACGCGGAAGAATAAGCATCCTGCCTGAACTGCCTTACAGTGGAACACGCTGCAATGGCGTTCGAAAAACGGTCTTTTCTGTCGAACTCCGCCATTTCCAGCACCAGAATCACCCCGGCGGACGAAGCACGTACGTATTTCTCCAGAAATTCCTTGCAGTCCTTCTTGAGCGCTTCTGCCTGTTTTATCACTACCACGCGGCGTACCGATGAGGCGGTGTGATACAGTAAATGCTCCTGGAGCTCTTTAAGGCAGATATCTTTCGCATATAGAGTATCCAGGTCGAATTGGGCGGTGGAGGCGGATAGGTACTTCGATTTGATCTCCTGGAGCACCTTGTCTTTGGCGGGGGCATCCTGGCCTGTGACCAGATATATGCTGTCTCTTTTTACCATTCTTCCACGACGCGGGCGACGATCCTGCGCGCAAGGTCGTCGAGGGCTGACCTGATAGCTGCATCTTCCGATTTCTGCGCGGGGAAATACGAGGTATCTCCGGTGAAGCCTTTCTCTTCCCAGAGCATCTTGTTCTCTTTTTTGTCCCAGAGGCTGATATTGACCACAAGGTTGAGCCGGTATTCGTCTACTTCGTCGTTCTCCCGGTATCGCAGCGGATCCCGCCTGAACTCTACGAGCTCGCCCTTAAGCTCAAGATCGGCCCTGTCCATATCGGACGGCCGGACGTTGCCGTCGAAAAGGAATTTGTTCGTCAGCGTTTTGGTTATATCCGTCTCCAGCCCGGGACGGTATATTTTATACTTGTTCCCCGTGTCTACCTCTCGGGTTATGTCTATCGCGCTGTAGAACGGCGGTATATATACCGTCCGATATTTGGCGGCGAGCATGGAGCGGGTAGTATATCCGCATCCGGCAGAAAACAGCAGCAACACCAGGACGGATATCCGCACAAATCTCTCCATTTTTTTAATGGCGGTCAATGCCCCCTCTTTTCCATAGTCTCGAGCCGCCCGGCGGCTTTCGCCGCCCAGGAGGAATCGGGATAGTTGGCGATGATGTTGCGGTAATAGAGCCGCGCGGCATTCCAGGCCTTCTGTTTTTCATAAAACAGAGCCGCGCTATAAAGGCTCTCCGCTTCTTTTGCGTTCAAAGCCCTGATATTCCTCTCCGCCTCCGGAGCCAGGATCGCATCAGGATGCTGGATCACAAATTCCTCGAATTTCTCTTTCGCCTCGCGGGTCGCGCCCTGGTCATAGGCAGCTGAACGGGATACGCTTGCCCGTGTCGAAGCAAGCTGAAACTTCGCCGGTTCCACCCACTCGCTTTCGGGATATGCCGTGATCACTTTGTTGAACGCTTCCTCTGCCTCGTAATAACGCTCCATGCTCTTGAGCACAAGGCCAAGCTTATACTGCGCTTTGGGTGCAAGCGGCCCGTATGTTGAGTTTTCGACGACCTTGGTAAATATTTCTATAGCAGGATTATCCACCGGCAGGGCCATTCCGAACGCCTTGCGTTTTGCGCCCGCCATGAACTGTTCGCCAATCTTGAATTCACGCTCGATGATCTCTCCGATGCGCTCGGAGAACGGATATTTCTCCACGACCTTCTGGTATGCAAGGAACGCTTCGTAGGGATTGCCCTGTGCCTCCTCGATCATCCCGAGATAATACTGGGACTCGGCAGCTTCGACAGCCTTGGGGTAATTCTTGATGAGCTTGCGAAATTCCTTTTTGGCTTCTTCGTAACTTTTGCTCTCGAACAGCCCGACAGCGAATTCAAGCTGGTCCCCGGGGGTCGGTTTGACTTCTGTTTTAGGATTGACGAATTTCCCCGTTTTCGGGGTCCAGATCCAATAGGCGTGAGCCGGCACGCAGCTAAAAACAAAGGCAATGAGCAATGCGATAATTAGCGATTTCATAGTATATCTACTCTAACATGCTGACGATATTTTGTCAAATGTATTAAGGAAAGCTCCAATACGCTCCTGGGATATTGATGAGCAGGGTGTTGAAACGCAGCATCAACAGAATCAAGAACTCGGAAACAGACGCGAAACTGATTGCTGCATAAGGACATAGAAAACCAAAAATAACGAGCCCCGCGCCGCACAGCGTGATCAACGACGCTATAGCCGGTATCAGTATATTGGCGATCACCGTTACCGGAGATATAATCCTGAAATAATACGCTATAAATCCGGCTGTTCCAAGCCAGGCTGACAGGGAAACAACTCCCATGGCCGCTACCCAGCGCAGGGGCCGCAGGGAGATCCGGTCAAGACGGACAACTTTGCCTATTGCCGGGGATAACAAACTTATACCCGCCACGGCGGCGAATGACAGCTGGAAGCTCGCATTATAGAGCTGCCGCGGTGAAAATACGAGAATACTGAACGCTGACAGGCTCAATGCCTGCGGTATTGACGGGTCCCTGCGCACGTACCAGCTGGAGAAAAGAAAAATCCCCATGACCGTTGCCCTGACGACCGGAGGGGATGCGCCGGTCATGACGCAGTAAAACACCATCGCCGGAACAATGACCGCCAATCGTATCGTGCGGTTTAACCGCATGACCTTTAAAAGAAGGGCGCACGCTCCCGAGACGATTCCGACGTTGAAACCGCTGACTACGAGTATATGCACCGTGCCAGACCGTATCATATCTTTATAAACGGACCGGGGGACGCCGCTTTTATCTCCGAGAACCATAGCCTCCATGATGGCGGCAGCGACAGGTGGCAGTCGTCCGCGGATGATGCGCAGGAAACTCCGTTTCGCGGCCATGCAAGCACAGACTGGGCCCGGATAACGCGCGGCCTTAATGATACGAACGCGGCGCGCATGCGGGACACGCAGAACGGCTAAGATTCCCTTCTGACGCAAGCGTTCGCGTACGCTTGCGCCCCTGCCGTTGCAATACCCCTGAGGCAGCACCATGTTCCCTGATGCCTCGACCAAATCTCCGTATTCAGGACTGACCGCGCCGTTGACAGTAACCCGCAAAGCGCCGCTGCAGTTCCACCAGCAGGTATTGGCAGTAACGCGTTGCGCCTTTATGTCGAACATGGTGCGGCCTCCTTCACGTAAAGGCTCGCTTGCAACGCTGCCGGAAACAACGCACGATCTGTTCAGGATTCGTGGCAATATGTGGCTTAGATTGTCGCCGGCAAGCGTGTCGGCATTGATCAGGCACGCTGTTCCGCAGAAAAATACGGCGCAGAAGAAAAAAAAGGATCCGGCGTGCGCCATAAGCCCCTTATCTTCTGCCCGCGCGGACGCTGCGCAGAGAAAACAACAGGCAAGCGCAATGCCCCAGGCCGCAGGAAACGTTATGCGCATCCTGGAAGTGCATACAATGCCCAGGCTGAAACACAATGTTATCCAGGCAAATGGGTTTCTCATCGTCATTCGAGGCACACCGCGTCTTTAAGACGCTCGAACCTGGAGCCGTTCAGCCCCTTGACCCTGCGCAGCTCCTCAATATCCATAAACGGTCCGTTAAGCATCCGGTGATCGATAATCCTTTGTGCGATCGCTCTTCCGACACCCGGGATCTCCCGGAGCATTTCTGCATCAGCGGTATTGATGTTGATTTTTCCGTATGACTGATCGAAACAAAAAACAGGCCGCAGCTGGCGCGACCGTTTCTGCGCATAGTTCATGGCTGCGCCTGCGAGTATGACGATAAACAAAAAAACGGCCACGCGGCGTTCCTGTCGGGTCAATGGCAGCATATCGACCTCCATTCTGCGCTATCGGGATGCTTGCACCCTCAATAGACGCAAAATTTCGGATTTTCTCACAGGATCATTTCAGCACGACAAAACAGAAGAGAAAAATTGCGGTGAGGTTGACGACAACAAAAAGTATTTCAGTAGTTCCGACCGGGCCTGACACTGTACGCAGGCGTCCGCTGCAGTACACGCAGGTATTCAGGATTGTTTTGTACCGAGCGCGGCAATGAGGACAGAATTTTGTTTCTTTATCGCCCATAAAAAAACCACCATCCTTAATGTGTTCCATTAAGAACCGTGGCTTTTCTTAATAACCCGGCGATCGTTTATTGCTTAATTCTGGCCGAACGCACGCATGGCTACGTTCAGGCAAAGGGAAACAAAAAGGATAATAATAAAACCGGTCAGGGTAGCGATAAGGTCTTTGCGGCCGAGTATCTCGTCTGCAGCCCGTAACGCAGAACCGCACTTCGTGCAGGTTTTATATATCGCCGCATGGTACGTGTCGCATTTCGGGCACAACTGCGTTTATCGCTCTACCATGATCCCTCTTTCTCTTTTTGCAGACATACCTTCAATCTAAATATACCCCAGGGGCGGCTGTTATCAAGGGCATTTCAACCTGTTTGTGAAAGCGATTTCATATTTGTCCGGGCGTCGCCGCGCATCAGACGGCTTTATATTGATTGTTTCCGGATCCAGCCGGGACTTGCGTTGTAGGGATGCTCGAGGATAACGGATATTCTCATACCACGATATTGACGATCTTGCCGGGGACAAAGATGAATTTCTTGATCGGTTTACCCTGGATCCATTGCCGGGATTTTTCGTCTTTGTCAACGATCGCCCTGACCTCCTCGGAAGACGCCTGGGCGGGGATCGTGATCTGCGACCTGACCTTGCCGTTTATCTGTACGGGAATAACTATCGTGTCTTCGATCAAAAGCTTCTGGTCATACGCCGGCCAGGATGCTGCCGCGACCGGTTCTTTATTGCCCAGGATCTGCCAGAGCTCTTCGCAGAAATGCGGCGCGATCGGCGCAAGAAGAATGACAAGCGTTGAGAATACGTTCCTGTCCGCCGCTCCCTGGTAGATTGCGTTCACCAGCTCCATCATGCTCGCAATGGCAGTATTGAATTTAAAACTCTCATAATCCTCGGTGACTTTTTTGATCGTCTTATGGAGTGTCTTAAGCACATCCTGCGACGCCTCGCTTTTAAGGTTATCCTGGATGCGCCAGACGCGGTTCAGGAACCTCAGCGCGCCTTCCATGCCGCGGTCATCCCATTCCAGCTCAGCTTCCGGAGGGGCGGCAAAAAGGATAAACAGCCGCAGTGAATCGGCGCCATAGCGCTGGATCATGGAATCAGGATCGACGATATTGCCGCGCGATTTGGACATAACCTCGCCGTCCTTCAGGACCATGCCCTGCGTCAGAAGCCGCATGAACGGTTCGTCGTAATCAACCATGCCAAGGTCTTTAAAAAATTTTGTGAAGAAGCGCGAATACAGCAAATGAAGGATCGCGTGCTCTATGCCGCCTATGTATTGATCGACCTGCATCCAGTATTTCGCTTCTTTAACATCGAACGGCGCTTTTGTTTCCCGGGGAGAGCAATACCTCAGGAAATACCACGAGGAATCGAAGAATGTTGCCATGGTATCTGTTTCCCTGCGGGCAGGCCCCTGGCATTTCGGGCACGTGCAGTTTACAAACGAGGCGACTTTTCCCAGAGGGCTTCCTCCCTCCCCGGTAAAAGGCGCGTCAGCGGGAAGCTCGACAGGCAGGTCCTCATATGGAACAGGGACCATTCCACACTTCTGGCAATAGATGATCGGGATGGGCGTGCCCCAGTACCTCTGGCGGGAAATAAGCCAGTCGCGTAATCGCCAGTGCGTCTCGATCCTGCCAATGCCTTTTTTTTCCATCCACCCGGCGATCCTGATTTTGGCTTCTTCATTAGGGATTCCGTTAAATTCCCCGGAATTGACCTCAACGCCTGGCCCCTCGTATGCCTCAGACATGGTTTCGACGGAAAGCGAAGTTCCCGCAGGCTGGATCACAACACGCATGGGCAGACCGTGCTCTTTTGCAAAAAGAAAATCCCGCTGGTCATGCGTGGGCACTGCCATGATGGCTCCGGTGCCGTAACCCATAAGAACGTAGTCTGCGATCCAGATCGGGATCGCTTCGTCATTGACAGGGTTGACCGCCCAGGCCCCGGTGAACACGCCTTCTTTTTTTATGTCGGAAGACGCACGCGCGACCGTGCTCTCTCTGGCGGCCTTGGCGATGAACTCGCGCGCCTCTTTTTCCTGGGGTTTTCCCTTAATAAGCTCTTCGACAAGCGGATGCTCCGGAGCCAGGACCACATAGGTCGCTCCGAATATCGTGTCCACGCGGGTCGTAAACACCGGCAGCTGCGTGGCTGAACCCCGAACTTTGAAAAATATCTCAACACCCTGGGATTTACCGATCCAGTTGGTCTGCATGGCGATGACGCGCTCGGGCCAATGCGTCAATTGTTTCAGGTCCTCAAGCAGCCGCTCTTTATAGTCGGTGATTCGCAGATACCACTGCTCGAGTTCCTTCTGTGCGACAGGGCTGTGGCACCGCCAGCATCCCCCGTCAATAACTTCCTCGTTGGCAAGCGTGGTGGCGCACGACGGACACCAGTTAACCGCGGAGGCTTTTTTATACGCAAGCCCTTTTTCGAACATCTTAAGAAATATCCACTGATTCCATCGGTAATAGTCAGCGTCGCAGGTCGAAATCTCGCGGCCCCAGTCATAGGAAAAACCCATGCGCTGGAGCTCTCGCTCCATTTCTTTGATACACTGATGGGTCCACACGTCCGGCTTGGTCTTATTTTTGATAGCCGCGTTCTCGGCAGGCTGGCCGAACGCGTCGAAGCCCATGGGATGCAAAACCTGGAAACCGCGCGCCGCTTTATACCTGCTGAACACATCGCCGATGGTATAATTGCGCACGTGGCCCATGTGGATCTTGCCAGACGGGTAAGGGAACATCTCAAGGCAGTAATACTTCGGCCTTCCGGCAAGAGCGCGGGCCTCGAAGCTTTTGCGGTCCTTCCAGACCCGCTGCCACTTTTCTTCGATATCCTTAAAAACGTATTCCATCGATGTTATTGTTTAAGCCTCAGGGGGATGAGTGAACGCATGGTCTCGATGCCCCGCAGGATGACGTCCATGCCGCATGGTTTTGAAAGGTAATGATCGGCTTCCATGTCGTAGCTCTTGCGCAGGGTGTCGAGCTCGGTCTTGGCGCTGATGATGATTACCGGGCGCCACCGGTCCTTGTATTTTTCCCTGATCTGCTTGAGCACTTCAAAACCGTTGAGCTTTGGCATGATCAGATCCAGCAAAACCAGATCCGGATCGAACGAGGAAAACTTCGCCATCGCCTCTTCCCCGTCGCCGGCGGTGGCGACTTCAAACCCTTCGCGGGTCAGGCGGTTTGATATGACCTGGACGATATCCGGCTCATCATCGACAACGAGTATTTTGAATCCCATGGCACTCATCCTTTGCGCGCGGCGCGATGCATCAGCCGCCGCACTATGAGCAGATTCCGCTCATCTGCGGTCGCGCTATCCTTTGGCGTTTCCAGCACACATGCGGCATGTTCCAGCCGTCTGTCCCCGACGATCCGGCTGAACCCCGCTATCCCGATTTTCCCTTTTCCGATATGCTCGTGGCGGTCTCGATGGCTCCCCAGCGCGTCGCGGGTATCATTAAGATGAATAAGCTCGAGCCGTTTCACGCCGACCATGCGGTCTATTTCATCCATAAGCCGGTCATACCCTGCCTTTGAGGCGAGGTCATATCCTGCCGCATACGCATGGCACGTATCAAGGCACACGCCCACGCGGTCTTTTTGTTCGACGCGGTCCAGGACCGCCGCATGGTGATCGAACGTATAACCGAGCCAGGAGCCGCTGCCGGCAGTGTTTTCCAGCAATATCCTGACTCCAGAGCCCGCGGTCAATTCAAGTATCCTGTTCAGGGCTGTCGCTAGCTTCTTCAGGCCGCGTTTCTCGCCCGAAAACTTATGGCTGCCCATATGGATAACCATACATTCTGCTCCCAGCGCCCGCGCTTCGCGCATGTCCTGGGCGCAGGCGGATATCGAGCCACGGAACAGACCGTGTTCGGGAGAAGCCAGATTTATGAGATACGGAATATGGATAAATACCTTCTTGATGCCGCTCGATTGCCGGCGCAGCCTGAATTCGTCTATGTCGGATTTTTTCAGACTGGCTTTGCGCCACTGCCTGGGGTCCCTGGCGAATATCTGCATTGCCGTACAGCCAAGCGCCTGCGCGCGTGGTATGGACTCGCAGATCCCGCCGGCTGTGGATACCTGTATGCCCAGAAGCATAGGACCTTATTGTAGCACAAAAAAAAGGCAGGTTCACCAAAAATCTCCCGTCGGGAAATGTGGCGGCCTGCCCTATATGGTGGAGCTGAGGAGGATTGAACTCCTGACCCCTTGCATGCCATGCAAGTGCTCTCCCAGCTGAGCTACAGCCCCGCGATTTGTTAGGTATTTTAACCGTTGACGTATTTGGAAAGCAGAGACCACGTCTTGCTTCCAACAACGCCGTCAGGCGTCATACCATTGGCTTCCTGGAATTTCCGTATCGCTTCTTTTGTCTCCGGCCCGATCTTGCCGTCAACAACGCCCTTGAAGAACCCGGCTTTTTTGAGCGCGGTTTGAATCTCTGTCGCGCTGGGCATGCGGACCTCGCGCTTGCTTGCGGCCTCTAACTGCTTGCGAAGTATATAATTCTCATCCTTGAGCCTGTTGCGCTCCATTTCAAGCGAATTGATCTTTGCCTGGTATTCCTGCACCACTGACGCCGGTACTGCCTGCGAAGACGCGCCTCCCCGCGACGACATGGTCGTAGCGCATCCGCAAAGTGTTAAAATAAAGGCCCAACATATCATTCTATATGCCCGTGCCATATATACCTCCTTGTAAGTCATGGTATTATACCCCAGATTTATGGAATTGACAAATAAGATTTTAGACTGTATTATTGATATACATCGCGGATTTGCCGAGGTGGCGAAATGGCAGACGCGTCGGTCTCAAAAACCGATAGGGTTACACCTATGAGGGTTCAACTCCCTCCCTCGGCACCAAATTGAACGGTTGACGTTGTCCGGGGAAATGGAGAAATTCCGGATCCATTCTCCTATTCCCGAAATCTGTTCAGCATGGCGTTCTGGTTCAGGTATGGCAGGATCGCGCGGTATACGCGCTGCGCGATAATCCGGTAGCCGTTCGCATTAGGATGGAAGTAATCGCTTTTCATGCTGGCGTTATCGAAGATCCCGTTGAGCAGGTTCGGGATGTAAATCGTCTTGTGGATGCGGCTCAACTGCCGCAGCATCGGCCCGTATTCGCTCATTAGATGCGCGTTGCTGATGTCAATCAGGGCCACGATCGCCCCCTGTTTCTGGCATTGCAGTATGATCGATTCTATGTTCCGCCTGGTATCTGCAAGGGGAATCTTGGTAAGAAAATCGTTAGCCCCGAACTCGACGACAACAAGCAGAGGGTCCCTGTCAAGCACATCTGGATAGATCCGTTTCAAGGCGCCTTCCGAAGTATCGCC
>Ga0116184_10000506_pt1 | contig 44639 bp, 49 predicted proteins | sample AD_JPNNA5_MetaG_FD_89886 | JGI IMG/M metagenome (GOLD analysis project Ga0116184, IMG submission 89886) | Active sludge microbial communities of municipal wastewater-treating anaerobic digesters from Japan - AD_JPNNA5_MetaG | ecosystem: Engineered > Bioreactor > Anaerobic > Digestate | place... | reverse complement strand
TAATGGACATCCGTCAACTGTTCGACAGATTTTGTTTCAATAATCACTTTATTTTCAACCAGAATGTCGACTCGATATCCAATTTCCAATGCAATATCTTCATAAACAAAAGGAAGACCAACTTGTGTTTTAACTTCAAGACCAGCATTTTTTAATTCATAAGATAACGCTGCTTCATATGCAGATTCCAATAAGCCAGGACCAACATTGTTATACACAGCAAAAATAGCTCCTCTAATTTTATAAGATATTTCATTTTCTGTCATAAGCTATAAATTTTTTCAAGTTGATTGACGTTAATTTTCTGTGTCTCTCTGCGGGTTTTTAATCTGCGATAATCTGCGAGAACTTTATTTTTTTCTCGCTGATTTACGCTGATCTTCTCACGCCGATTTACGCTGATCTTCTGCGCCCATCTGCGTGAAATATTTCTTTCTTTTCTCGCAGATCAACGCTGATTTTTTTCTCGCTGATTTACGCTGATCTTTTCTCTCTAATAACATTAATTTTCCGCGTCCATTTGCGCTTTTTAATCTGGGAGAATCTGTGTGAAATATTATTCTTTCTATCAGATCAACGCTGAATTTAACAAGTTTTTTGGTTACAACCACAAATATAGCTGCTTTCTCTTATTTTTTTCTGGTTATAACCATAAAAATTTCTACGTCCATCTGCGGGTTTTTAATCTGCGATAATTTGCGAGAGATGTATTTTTTCTCGCTGATGAACGCTGATTTTCTGCGTCTATCTGCGGGTTTTTAATCTGTGATAATCTGCGAGAACTTTATTTTTTTCTCGCTGATTTACGCAGATTTTTTGCACTCATTTTTAATAATACATTTTTTGATTACATTAACCACTCTTTCAATATCTCCATCCGTTAATGTTGGTCCGGAAGGAAGGCAAAGACCATTCTCGAATAATTGCCCTTCCGTATTATCACCATAATAGGGACAATCCGCAAACACCGGCTGCAGATGCATCGGTTTCCAGAGCGGGCGGGTTTCAATGTTCTCTTCTTCCATTTTCAGCCGCAACTCTTCCCGAGTGAACCCGGCTTCTTGTGGATCGATAATGATGCAAGTAAGCCAATAGTTGGAGTTGAAATCGTCGTTAGGATTTGTATGAAATGTAATTCCCGGCAAAGTCTTCATTAGTTTGCGGTAGAGTTGATTAATTTCTCTTCTTCGTTGGATATGATCTTTCAACACAAACATCTGCCCACGCCCGATACCTGCACAAATGTTGCTCATGCGGTAATTGTACCCAATATGTGAATGCTGATAATGCGGCGCCTTATCCCGTGCCTGCGTGGCAAAAAACTTAGTACGTTTGGCCTCCTGTGAACGGAAAATGCAAGTATTACACCATTAGAAGAAACCGCCCGGTGTGAGAGCATGCCGGGTGGTGTGAGAGGGCGGGGGAGTAATCCCCCTACCTAGTCGATTCCGCTGTTATATGACCGAACGAAGCGAGGCAAGGACACGAAGTGTCCGCAGAGTTTTGGGGGCGAACATAAAATAAAAAATCAAGTTTTTACAATTAAGCATTGTGAACCTGATAATTTAATAATTGGCTCGGGTTTATCTTTGAAAAATTCATCAAAAGCTTTTTTAACACCAGGAGCAGAAATATAATCATGTGAAATAATTATACCGCCTTGGTTCATTCGTGAATAAAAAAAAATTAAACAATTAAGAGTGCTTTCATATGTGTCTACATCAAGATTGATAAATGAAAACTTTTTGTCTTTTACAGGTTCAGCCGTAGCTGGAAATACGCCTTTGTAAAAATAGACATTCTTATATTTTTCCAAATAACTTTTAACATCTTCTAATGATGCTGTAAACTGCCCCTTAAAAAAGTGGGATTGATCAATTTCATCGACTTTAGGGATGCCTTCGAATGTATCAAATAGATGTAAGGTTTTGTTTCCCTTTGCCTCACAAATAAGTTTTGCTGATCCACCCTTATATACACCAACCTCGGCAATATCTCCTTTAACTTTTTCTGTTCTTTTCACAGCCATAAATATTTGATATGCTTCGTTGAAAGCTAACAACATCTCTGTCTCGCTTGCAATTTTCTTTATCAAATTGAAAACATTTGATCGCTCAGGATCATTATAAGAGATTATTATTTCATTTCTGCTGAATGGAATTGCATAGCCTACAACTCTTTCGAGAATTCTTATAGGGAAGTATAATACTTTATTGGTTGCTAACCATCTTATAACTCTTTTTACAAATTCTTTCATAATATTAAATGATTTCACGTTATTTATTAATTTTTTCAAAATGATCCCCTTTAAATTTCATATAACGGAATCGGGCTATACGAAGTCGGCGATAGCCGATTTGGGCGTAGCATAGCGAAGCCGTATAGCCCGTGTTATATGACCTGAACGAAGTGAGAGCAAGGAGCAAAGCGACGAAGCGTTCCGCTCCGAAGCTACCGTTAAATAATGTTATTTTTGATTCCACATTTCTCACACAATTTCTTTGATTTTTCCTCAAGTTTCTTCTGATATTCTTTTGATGGTGCAAAAAAATATATTTTGGCACAAGCTCCAGATAATGCTTTTCCAAAAATTTGTAATAAAGCGTCTTATATTCCGTCGGACCTTTACCAAATAAAGTTAATCCACCAACAAAAATAAAATCAGCCTCATATTCATTTACAGTTCTTATCGTTTCCTCGAGTTGTTCTTCAGAATCTGATAAAAATGGCAACACTGGAATAAAACATACTCCTGTAAAAAATCCCTCTTCTTTGCATCTTTGTTTGTTTCACTCTAAAAGTATACCGGTATTTCAATCCAAAAGTATACCATTTTAATTTAATCTCTAAGTTTGTTTTATATTTTTTTGGGTTCCCCCCAAAAAATATAAAACGGGTGCTCTTATTTTTACTAATGTTTTCATTTTTCACTCATCATTTGTCTGGTTTGTTCCAATCTGTACGATTCTTCTTTTTTATGTAAAGCTTTACATAAAAAAGGCAGAAGTTATAGAATGACAAACAGAAAAACCATTATCAATAGGGAACTGTAGAGAAAAATGAACAGAAAAAAGAACGTAAAAAATGAGAATATTATCGAATAAATTATCTTTGCAATTGCTGTTATGATTTTTACCGAAAATGCTGTATTTCCAATTATCATTAACAAACGTTTATTCTAAAAGTTCAAACCGGTTTTTGACGAAATCTTTCACCTGTTCCAGTATATCTAACATCAATTGTTGCTTTTTGCCTAACAAGTTCAGCCCCTCAATTATTTCATCGGTAACAAAAGGATACTCATGAGTAACATGGTTGATTACTTTTTACCCGGTCGCGAATGATCGAGCGGTAAAAGCTTTCTTTTTGTCTCGTGTTGGCATTGTCAAAGATAACATCGATTTTCCGATCGCCGATTTTTGTTTTGAGTTCCGCCAGAAACCACACTTTTGCCTCAAGAGTCAATACCTCCTCGTTTTCGTTGCATATAAACAGGTCAATGTCCCCGCCTTTTTTCCTATCGTCGGTTCTCGAACCAAATAGGTAAACGGAGGTTTCGTCCCCGAAATGTTTCTTCGCCAATTTATTTATGGTGTCTATTTCAAATTCGTTTAAATGCATACCGCTTCGCTGGAGGATAATTTTTATGCGTCATTCCTCTTTTTTTGTTAGATCGGTTGGTCGAAGAAATCTTGGTTTAAACTTTCTTAAATCGCTTTACGTTAGTTGATAATATCGCATGATTTCGTCGATTTCTTCTTTATTTCCTCTCTCCAACACCCTGTTGATAACAGTTGTTTTATTTTTGTTCCGCTTTCATTTTCTTCTTGGTTTGTTTTTAATTGATCAATTGCAGAAATAAAGAGAGTCGTAAAATCTATAAAACCAATTCTTTAATCGTTGAAGTAAATTCTTTTGTCAATGCGATTAGTTCTTGCATTATTTCATGATCGAAATAAATAAAGTCATCGTAATCACCACTGTGCCTTTTTTCAAAAAGAGTATAATAGGTGGATGCCCGGTTAAATAGCAATTCTGCTTCTTGAATAGCTTCATCTGATCGTTGACACCTATAACTGATTAACGCTTCAATGTTGTTTTTATTCATTTTTCTTTCATAAAGCGATGCTTTCGTTTATAATGTTGATTTGGAAAGGTGTTTTGAACGGTCTTCCTTCCCAATTTTTTTCAAAACGATCATTGGGCTGATAGGAACACCTGTTTCCATTTCTATTTCATAAAGCGGTATAGTAATTTGCTGTTCTTCTTTTATCGATAGCCGATCTTTATCGACGATGATCAGCAAGTCGATATCGCTGTCCGGCCTGAAATCTCCTCGGGCTTGACTTCCGTACACAAAACTTTGCGCCTCAGGAGCAACACTCTGCAACGTTTCTTTAATTTGTTTTACTATTTCGTTCCTGTTTTTCATTGTCGTCTCTATCAAGTTGCCTTATCGCTTTATGCAAAGACAAACATTTAAATTTATGCTTAACTATGTGTCCTGGTAAAGTTAGTAATTCCACTCAATAGCTTTTAAACTATCGTTATATGAAAAACTATTATCTTCATAATCGGCAGAAATTCTCAATTTCCTTAATTGACCTATTGTTTTATTTATAACGCGAAAATCGTCCGGATTGTTTTCTTTGATATACTTTTGAATTTCGTTAATCAGTGTTTCGTGACTGCCTTTTATGTTTGCTTTATTACTTTTCTGCCTGTCTATGATAAAATTCAAATCAGTTTCTGATTTCATTGTGGTTGGTGATTAGAGTTTGGTGATTAGAGTTTGGGAATTGAAGGTTGGAGGTTGGTGACTGGTGGTTGGCGGTTAGTACATATCCCTGATGACGTTGGCAAGGCGTTCTATATCCTTGTCGGTGAGGGTAGGTCCCGAAGGCAGGCAAAGGCCGTTGTCAAACAACCGCCCCTCCGTATTGTCGCCGTAATAAGGACAATCCGCAAACACCGGCTGCAAGTGCATCGGCTTCCAGAGTGGGCGGGTTTCAATGTTCTCTTCTTCCATTTTCAGCCGCAACTCTTCCCGAGTGAACCCGGCTTCTTGTGGATCGATAATGATGCAAGTAAGCCAATAGTTGGAGTTGAAATCGTCGTTTGGATTTGTATGAAATGTAATTCCCGGCAAAGTCTTCATTAGTTTGCGGTAGAGTTGATTAATTTCTCTTCTTCGTTGGATATGATCTTTCAGTACAAACATCTGTCCGCGCCCGATGCCTGCACAAATGTTGCTCATGCGGTAATTGTACCCGATATGCGAATGCTCGTAATGCGGCGCCTTATCCCGTGCTTGCGTGGCAAAAAACTTTGTCCGCGCCGCCTCTTCCGCTGTGTGGCACACCAGCGCCCCTCCGCCCGACGTGGTAATCATCTTGTTACCGTTGAACGACAGGCAGGCAAATTCGCCGAACGTGCCGCACTTCCGCCCGCGGTATTCCGAGCCCAGCGCTTCCGCCGCATCTTCCAGCACCGGAATCCCGTATTCGTCAGCAATAGCCAAAATCTCGTCCATCCGTGCCGGCATACCATACAAATGCACAGGAATGATAGCCTTCGGTTTCTTTCCTGTTTTTGCGATACGATCTTCGATGGCCTCCCGAAGAAATCGGGGCGACATATTCCAAGTATCCGGCTCGCTGCCCACAAACACCGGCTTCCCCCCTTGATACGTAATGGGGTTAGCCGAAGCCGAGAACGTAAAACTCTGGCATATCACCTCATCGCCCTGCGTCACCCCCAGCTGTACCAGTCCCAGGTGAATGGCTGCCGTGCCCGCACTCAATGCCACCACATGCACATCTTTACCAAGAAATTTCTGCAAATCTTTTTCAAAGCCATCCACATTGGGACCCAACGGCACTACCCAGTTCGTGTCGAATGCTTCCTGTATGAAGTCCTGCTCCTTTCCTCCCATATGAGCAAGCGAAAGCCATATTCGTTCTTGCATTATTATTCAATATTTTCCGTAAGTGATTGTGTTTTTGTAATTAAATCGCCATGCTTTTCGTGCAATAGTTTGACTAATTTTTTTTCGTTATTCGACTTTATTTGCGGGACACGTTTTCGTGACAATACTATCCGTCCGCACACACGATTAATATCAATACCTTGTTTATGAATCAATTCATTTAAGGTATTCGTAATTTGTTTTATCGCTTGCTCAAAATCAGAACCTTTTAATTCGATAAAACGTAAAGTATCGTCGTCAGCTGTATATAATCCGTAATCACATTTTTTCTCACGCTGTGCCGTTATGATGCCGCCATCAATCCTGTACACTGCAATTTCCATATCGTGAATATTCTTCCCTGTGTATTTCGAATTACCTCCTTTCGGGTCTTTCAGCACAACAATTTTTCTCCTGTCTTTGCGTTCGATGTATGTATTATCGTTATACTCCTCATCAAACTTCATACCTCAGATTCATTAACTTGTCAAATTCCTTGTTTAGTTGATGCGACAGATCATCTATCTTTTCCGCTCTGATCTGTTTTTCTTTTTCATCGAGTATGGATGTGATTTTTCCGTTTTTCACAAACCAGGCACCTACCTCGTCAAAATCCACCCAATATTTTTGAGGAATGATTTTGGATACTTTATCTTTTTTTTGTTTCCCTATTTCGGCTGCATAAAGTAAATTGTTAAGCGAAGTCAAGATATATGGACTGTGGGTAGTAAGCACAATACTGTGACATTTCTCCGTATTATTAACAGCTTCAATGAGGCTGTTCATTAAATCGTGTTGAGTAACGGGATATAGATTTTCTTCAGGTTCTTCCAGAAAGATAATGGAAAAATTAGGTTTCGACATCTTTTCAACAAGTTGTGCATTCACTTTCTTTATATCGAAATTTTTGTTGCCTTTTTCCGATTCCAACAGGTCATGAATCGTAGCACTCAGTTTTCTGTTTATGGTTTTGTCTTTGATGCTTATTTTCTCCTTTTCTTCATACATGCCTTCATACATGCCTTTTGTCACAAACTCTATGATCACCAAAAGCGGTATAAGCGATTGCAGTCCGCTCGAAGCATTCGTAAAATCGATGGCATTTTTTTCATTCACAATCACCGAATCTTTGCTATCCGGTTTATCGAAAAGGTATTTGGCTTTCAGATTCAATATTTTCATCGGCTCCCCCGCATAATATTTTCGAGCCTCTTCCCAATCGGACATAAAACTGCGAATGTTGTTTTCCTCCAATTTCACTTCAAACCAATTGGGGATGGATGCCACTATGTTCCTTTCGGCGGGGATATAAATCAGTTTCGGTCGTATGTAAGCCAACCGATCTTTCCATTCAAAGTGGAAACTTTCATCTTTTTGAATAAAAGAAAACTTCATGACGTCGGTTTCGTATTCAATCGACGAATCTTCATCGAAATAACCTTCCAGCTTGTGAAAAGTGGTGAGTATTGATTTGAAACTGCCTTTTTTTGTGAAATAATCGGGAGATTGGGCCGCCACTATTTCCTTTTCAACCCATGCACAATGACAGGCAATCTTGCTGATGGTACTTTTGCCTGAACTTTGCAATCCAATAAGCACATTTATCCTTTTCAGCTCGATAGATACCTCCTCGATAGGCCCTATTTTTCTTATTGTTAAATGCTTCATTCTGCCAATGCTTTATTACAAAAGTAATCAATTTTTTTCGTTCAAATGCTTTCCCTGCCCTACAGAGCAAATATCGACTTTTTCCGTTCCTCCCATGTGAGCAAGCGAAATCCATATACGTTTATTCATTTTTATTTCATTAGTGAGCACTATAACCTCCATCTACATATAAATCGATGCCCGTGATCCATGAAGATTTATCTGAAAGTAAAAACTCGATAGCGTTTGCTACATCCTTTGGCATTCCGATTCCAAGAGGATGCATACTTTCAATTTGTTGAACATTTTCTTCACTTATACTTTCTAAAATTTCGAGTGACATTTCGGTTTTCACCATCCCTGGTGAAACACAATTTACACGAATTTTTTTTGGTGCTAACTCCAAAGCTAATGATTTTGTAATACCAACAATGGCGTGTTTCGACATACAATAAGCTGTTTTGGCCGGTTGCCCCAAATGCCCCATTACAGAACTTACAAATACAAAACTTGCTCCAGAAGAAGAATAATTTCCCTTTTTTAATAGGAAATTGGATATCAATATAATTGGAATGGTATTTACATCCAGAACTCTCTGCAAAAAATCTTTTTTTAATAATTTGGCAGGAATGGTTGCTTCCATTCCTGCGGAATATACAAAACCGTCATAGGGTTTACCATCGGTTTTTATACTTTCTGTCAAGGCCTGAATCAGTGCATTCTCATCGGTTACATCAACCGAAAATACGCGATGATTTCCCTTTTTGCAGAGGGAAACCACTTCATTTAATTTTTTCAAATTTCTAGACATGAGTACAAGATCTGCTCCTTCTTCGGCAAGGGTAATGGCAGTTTCTTTTCCAATACCCGAAGAAGCACCTATAATGAGTATTTTCTTTCCTTGCATCACCTTATTTTTTAATTATTTCCATAATTTTTTCTATTGATGTCATTTCGCCAATTTCTTCAGGTTCGAATGATTTATCAAAAGCCTCCTCTAGCTCAATGATCAAATTTAAATGCCGAAGCGAATCCCAATTATCGATTGTGGATTGATTTATTTCGGCGGGAAAATCTTCTATTTTCATTTCGAAAACCCGAGCCATTATCATTTTAATTTCATCTTCCATTGTGATAAATAATTTATATAAATTTTATTCTATAAAAAGTTTTAATATTTGGTTTTTTGTTCACATCGAATACATAATGCTTAGTTCCTGTTTCTTCATCTGTTTTTATAGGTACAAATCCGATATTATCCAAAAAATCAGCCACTATTGAATTTTTTTTAGTAGGAATAAATTGTGCCTTTATTTGTTTGTTTTTGTCTCTATTTATTTCTTCAATAAGTTTTAATAAGGTTACTTTCTCTATTTCTCGTCCCAATATTCTGCAACTTAATAAGTATGAATCCAAGTGCACCTCATTATTATTTTCAATAAAAATAGCCGCAATGGTTATTCCATTGTCTCCAAACTTGTCTTTAACATTAGCGCAGTAAATATTTGCTCCTTTTTCGGCCATTTCTCGGAGCTGTTCTTCTGTATAACGTTTTGTTGTTAAGTTAAATTGATTGGTTTTTTGTGTCATTTGCGCGATGCGTGGAAGGTTTGCCTCATTGGCTTTCATAATATCGATTTCGATGTTGAGACTGGCTAAATAATCATCTATATTAGCGAATGTTTTTTTACTCTCATTTCTGAAAAAATTTTCTTTATATTGTTCAGTTTTTCTTAAATCTTCTTCAGAAAGCTCATAGACAGCAAAATAGTCGTGATATATTTGCCAAAAGAAATCCACCAATTCATAGGGTTTTTTCGGGAAATCAGGAACTTCCACTTCGGGTAATAATTCTTTTATCAAACCTCTTTCAATTGGGTTGTCATCTATAAATACAAAACTATCTGTTCCAATATTTAATTCTTCAGCAATTGATTTGATATTTGAGGCTTTATCCTGCCAATTGATTCGATATGCCGAAAGCACTTTATCGTTAATTACATTATGAGGATTATTTTCCCATACATCTTGAACATCTTTTAAATTGTTTTTACTGCAAATGGTAAGGATGACTCCTTTTTTTGAGAGAGACAGCAAAAGATATTGAAAGCTCTTAAAACAATTTCCCGGATAATCCATACCTAATTTGATTCCGAAAGTGCCTTCTTCTCCAACCACTCCTCCCCAAAGGGTGTTGTCGCAATCAAGAACAATGCATTTTTTCCTTTTTAAATCCAATACTTCCATTTGTTTTTCAAACCATTTTCTAAAAGGCTTTTCCAATTTCGGATTAATAATCATTTGGGATATAAAGAAAAAACGCCAATCTATATAAGGAGGGTATTGAGATTGATAAAAAGTATTGATATCTACTAACTTTACATTTTTATATTGGAGCGAAAGTTGTTTCAGAAAATTTTGATTAAAGTCATTTATTGCATCGAATAGTTCCGGCGATTTCATCTGCCAATCTTTATTCGCTTCTCTGTAAAGAGTTAAAATTATTATCCTTTCTCTTATTTCTGAATTAAGAATATAAGATATTTTAGACTTGATGGATTCAATTTCAACTTTTTGTTCTTCAGGCGTTGAAGATGGATTCAGTTGATAAAAAATAATATAATTGTCGAAATCTTCCGAAGGTTCAGTTACGTCACCGTACCCACTGAATACATATCTCTTATCAAAAAGATATTCAACTGTATAGTTACGATAGATATAATTAGTCATTATTTTTCTAATATTTCGATTAGGCCGATGTATGAATTATATAAAAAGCATACTTTTTTCAGATTAAAAGCTATAGCAGGAGCAGGATTTGCAACAATTACAAAATGTTTTGTTTTTAATTCGGTAATGCTCTTTTCTATATTATCAACTTCATAGCAAATATGATACAGTGTTGCACCGTTTTTTTTTAATATATTATATAGGGCTTTCGTTTCCATCAAGAGGAGCCACTAATTCAATAGGATGATTATTCTCATTATTAATAAATAATAGTTCAACTCCTTGAATTGGATCTATGATTTTTTCTGAAATAGCTTGATAGCCTATTTTTTCAAATTCATTTAAACTTTTTTCGATAGATTTCGTAGCAAATCCGTAGTGATGAAGTTTCATAATTACATTTCGATTAAATCGAGAATATAAGTGTCCTTTAAATCGATTATAGCAGTTCCCCAAGAAAGTCCTCCTCCGAAGCCACTTATGAGTATGTTTTTCCTTTCCTCCTGCCAGTTTTTCAATTCGCTAACAATGGTCAAGGGAATACTTGCCGAACTGGTATTTCCAAATCGGTCCAAGCAGTATGGCACTTTCTCTTTCGGATATTTCAATTTTTTAATAAAAAAGTCCGTCATGAATTTGTTTGCCTGATGGAAAACAATTTTGTCAATATCTTTCAATTCAAAATTGAATTTTTCTATGATTTCTTTAATGCTTTTTGGCACAACCCTCATCGTGAAATTAAAAACATCTAATCCATTCATATATACCTGATTTTCATTTCCTAAACTGCCATCTTCTCTTTCATACACTTGAAAGCTTTCCGGAGTAGCCGGATTTCTGCAGGCGCCCGCTTTGATATATACAGCATTCCACCCCGATCCGTCTGTTTTCAGTAAACTATAAAAATTGCTTCCTTCTTTTTTTTCGAGAAGAGTTGCTGTTCCTGCATCACCATATAACAGAGCATTGGTTTTATCTGAAGGATTTACGATTTTTGAAAATGTTTCTCCATCCAGAAGTAAAACCTTTTTCACTTCTGGCAAATTCAGATAAGTAAAGGCTGTAGTAAGAGCATAGACATATCCACTGCATGCCAAGCCGATATCAAAACATGCACACTCTTCGCTCAATCCCAATCTGTGTTGTAGAATAGGCGCCGTAGCCGGAATTATATAATCTCCTGTTTGTGACATAAAGATGAGTACATCGATGCTTTCTCTTTCAATTTTCAGGTTGTTCAGCAGCTTTTCAGCGGCTTGAAAACAAAGATCAGAAGCAGTAACATTTGCATCTGCAATCCTCTTTTCTTTAATTCCGACAGAATTGATCACTTTTTCCAATTCTTCTTTAGGGAAAATATGAGTTAGACTGTCATTAGCTACTTTATTTTTTGGTACACATGCTGCAATACCTTTTATACAAACGTTTGGAATGTGAAAAAAAGCCATAATAGTTCACTATTTATGATTGTTTACTATATTATATATATCTCTTACTATTACAGCATTTTTTAAATCGTTATTTGTGAGTTTTACATCATATTCCTCGTCCATAACTGCCAATAGTGCTAATGCAGTAAGCGAGCTCCACTCATCAATGTTTTTAAATTCTGTATCCATTGTGAGCTCATCCTCTTCTATTTCATCAAAGATAGAAGCAAAATTCTGTAGAAATTCGGTTTCGTTCATATTTTCTCGAGTTAAAAAATCAATTTTTTGGCAGGAACACCAATATATGTTGCTTCGTTTTCTATGCCTCTCAATAAAATGGCGCCAGCTCCTATAGTGTTTAAATTCCCAATATTTTTGCACTGAATTACACCACAATTAAATCCAAAGTAATTTTGATTTCCGATAGCAACCATGCCCGAAATTTGTGCATTGGGGCTAAATACATTGTAATTTCCAACAGTTACATCGTGCCCCAAGGTGGATCTAGTGTTAAAGATATTGAAATTACCAACTTTTACATCGCAACTGATGATTACATTTAAAGAAAAAATATTACCCTCTCCCAATGAAGTAGTCTTTGAATCCAAAAAGTTTACAGAAGGGTGAATAATATTGGGAAATGATATTTTAGGATTGCTGATTTTTTCCCGAATAGTTTTTAAATGGTGTACATCTCCTATGGCAATAGCTACTTCAATGGCTTCATTTATATTGTTTAAAGCATCAATATTTCCTTTAACAGGGCCATAAGTATTTTGAATTAAATTTTCGTTGTCATCAAAAAAACCTACAAAGTCGTAAATTTCTTTTTTACTATCCAGAATATCTTTCCAAATACAAAAAACTTCTTTTCCAAATCCACCGGCACCAATAATTGCTATTTTTTTCATTTTTAATTTCCTTGAAATGGTTCCATTGTTGCGTTGGTTTTCGAATTGATTCCTTCACGTTTAAATACCTTTTTAATGGTCTTTAAAAGGATTTTAATATCCAAAGATAACGAAAGATGATCAACGTACCATACATCGTGTTCAAATTTCTCCTGCCAACTGATCGCGTTGCGGCAGTTTTGTGTGAACTAGAAGGTTGGTTCATTATAAAGATCTTGTTGAGCAACTAGGGCCAAATTTCTCTTTCTATCATAAAAGCTTCAGCATAAAATACCCCCACAGTAGAACCTCTATATTTAGCCAAAGCTTCCAAAGCTTCTAAAGACCTTGAATTTGGAAATTTTTTAATTTGTGTAGTAAAAAAACTCATACTCTTTAATTTCTTATTAAAATAATCAGTAACATTTATGTATAAATTGGGTTTAAAATATTGATCACCTTGTAAAGGTGTCCAATTTGTTTCAGAAAGAGTTTCATACACATAAATGCTCTCTATGCTATATTCTTGAATAGGACGAGCAGCCACTAATGATGCTCGGTAAATAGCTGTATGATCCAGATGTAAGTCACCTCCATGTGGAATGTAAAGGGTGACAGGTTTAATTTCATTGAAAATAGCTAAAAAAGCGTCTGCAATATCTGATAGAGGGAATACGTCTAATTTGGGAGCAGGGAAATCTGTAAAATATGTTTTTTTTATTCCTAAAAAATTATGAGCAGACAAAGCTTCATTTCTTACTTTTTGAATATCTGCTTTCGAACATCTTTCAGGGTATCCATAGTGAGCATTAGTTGCTATTAAAACAAATACTTCATCGCCATTAGCAATATGTTTTGCTATTGTGGCTCCACATCCTAAAATTTCATCATCTGCATGAGGAGCGATTACTAATACTTTTTTATTCATAAAAACAATTTATTAAAAGCAATTTTATTTCATAATTTGAAAAATTATATTTTTTATTTTTTTAATAATTTCAAAATCATATCGTTGATCGATTGGTAAAGGTATCATATATTGTGATAATAAATTTTCAAAGCTGTTCTGTGGAACTTTAGGTACTACGCTTTTCCACCATCTTCCTGTATATATCCCATTTTTGTTAAGCTTATCAACAAGATCGGGATCTAAATAAACCAAAGGATAAACCATTGGAACAGACAAATTATCAAGGAATTTATGCGGATCTATTAGATTAACCTTTTTATATAAAAGATGAGTTTGTTCAAAATTAGCCTTTCTTTTTTTCTTAATACTTTTATAGTCTATTCCTTCTAGAAGCGTTTTTGTTAAATATGACATTAGCATTATATCTGATTCGTCAATCCGTTTCTCGTTTTTCATACGATCGGCATAAACTGCTGAACAACCATATTCAATTCTTTTTAACAAAAAACATGCAGTATCAGATGAGTAATCTTGTTGATAAACATCTTTATATTTTTCTGCATTTTTTGCTATTACATAGCAGCCGTCAGGAACACCAAAAAATTTACGGACAGAATAAATGTTTATATATTCCATTAATGGAGGTGAAAAAAAAGCAGCGCTATTGTCAACAATGACATTTTTATATTTTAAGGCAATTTTCTTTATTTTTTTTTGTGAAAGAATACCAAAATAATTAACTATTAAAAAGGCCGATTGTTCTGTTTGAATAACATTATCAGGTTCAAAATTATCATTTATTCTATAATGGATAATTTTTATTCCTTTTTTATTCAAAAAATCTGATACTGTAGGACATAGATAAAAAGGCATATATATCGTTGTACAATTATAAAGCATACAGGCATGATAAATGCCTGCTCGTGCTGAATTTAAACGAAGTATATTGGTTTTAAAATCATAATATTCGCCTGTATTCCTAATATCTAGTTCCAAAAAACTTCCAATTTCCATATATTATTTTTGATTTTTCAACACATTATTCCAATCATATCCGCAATGCATCAGATAATCTAAAATAGTTACATTTGATTGAAATGCACCAAAAAATTGTGGATATTCGAATGGAGTATAATTGGAATATTCAAGTTTAATACCCTTTTTTGTAAAATTTTCTTCTTTTTGATATGCCTTAGCTCCTGTCCCAGAATAGTATATTTCTGCATTTAATATTTTGCAAATATCCAATATTCTTGTTTCTTTCGTACTTGTGATATGCAAATCTGATGATTTTATAAATTGCTTATTAATACCAAGTTTTGCACAAAAGAATTGAATGATTGCAATATTCATTTCGACAAGATTATCATAATCTCTTTCCAATAGGGTCTTAAAATCGACAAAAACTTCATTAAAATGAGCAGCCCGTGAGTAAAAATTTGTAATTGTTATTAAATGTTTTTTTTTCCAGCCTAATTCATCTTTACATTTTACTTCATTTATTTTATCACCCATTTTTTGTAATACAGGAATTTTCAACCTAAATAATCCTTGAGGAGTTTTTATATAGTGAAAATTATGCATTCCTTCGTTTGAGAATTGAGCATCATCCAAAAAAACAAAAATATCAGATTGGTATATTTTATAAAAATACCCCAGCCAGGGAATATAATTAGGTTGATGAATGGCAATAGCTGTTTTTTGATCGTTTGATTGTTGAATCATAAAAATTATTCCTTCCTATAAATATTATTCGTTCTAAAGAAACTAAACAATGATTTAACAAATAGATTTATATCATTTTTTATTGAAAAATTTTGTACATATTCTATATCTATTGGTATATTAACATTCCAATCGTGTTCTTCTCGACATCTAATTTGTGCTAAGCCGCTTATTCCAGGTTTTACATAAAAACGTTGTTTTTCAAATTCATTGTATTCATTTATTTTTTTTGGAAAATAAGTTAATGGTGGTCTTGGACCAATAAAACTCATTTCACCCTTTAGGATATTAAAAAGTTGAGGTAATTCATCGATGCTGGTTTTTCGTATGAATCGTCCTATTCTTGTTATTCTTGGATCATTCTCAAATAATTTATGATTTACATCGTTTTCTATTTGATCAACTTTCATTGTTCTAAATTTGTAGATAGTGAAAACTTTACCTTTATAACCTAAACGTTCCTGTCGAAAAAAAACAGGACCTTTCGAATCTAATTTGATAGCGATTGCAACTAACAAAAAAATAGGAAATAAAATTATTAAAGCAATAAATGCAATGATCCAATCTATTATTGATTTGAAATATTTTCGATACATAATGTTTAGTTGCTTGCTTTTTATTCGATAGGTTAGTTTGTGGAATTGGATGAGATGATCTTTAGATAGCTTAATCATCAATTATTGAAATAAGTTTTTTGGATGAAACTTCATAGTCGAACTCTTTTGCTACTAATTTCACTCTATTACATATTATCTCATATGTATTTATATCCATTTCTCCAGAATATCTAATCTCATCTGCATATTCTTTGTTATTATTAAATTGTTTTACTATTCCAAGTTTATATTTAGTTATTAGACAATAAATTTAAAAATTAGGATATGATAAATCAAACAATATTAATGATTTAAATGATTTATAATAATCTGATATGCTTTTTCAGGCAGCATATGTGTCATATAGAAGTTATAACCATTTTGTCCCATTTCTTTTCTTAATTTGGGAGAATTGTACAACTTCAATAGATTTTGTTTGAACTTTTCTGTTTCACCTGCATACGACCACAAACCGGCACCGGCTGATTCTAAATACATACCATAGTCAGTATTCCTGTCAATTGAGGCTATAATGGGGATTGAAAGGTTGAAATAAGACAAAGTTTTACTGGGAATATTCGGTACGGCCAATTTTTCATTAAGAGAAATTAATCCTACATCGCAGACCGATAATAATTGCAAATATTCATCTTTTGGCATGAAATCTAAGAAAGTGATATTTGTCAACTTTCTTTTTTTAACCTTTTCTTTGATTGAAGGAATATCCTGTCCTCTTCCTACCAATAAAAATAATATATCTTTATAATCAAGACAACTTTCTGCCAGATCTATCACATTTTCAATTTTTTGTGCGATACTCATATTGCCACCATAAACGGCAACAAACTTGTCAGACAGATTATATTTTGCCTTAATATCTTCAATCGGGGGAGGTAAATTTATTGGATATTGTGAATAATGTAATACGTGAATATTTTTTCCTTTTGCCCATGGATAGTATTTCAACGTAAAATCTATGTTTCCTTGAGACGGACATCCAATATAATCTGCCATTTTGATCGTGAGTTTCTCCAACCATTGATAATATTTACATATCAGTCCTCCTTCTCTGAAAAACCCCAAAGAAACAGAATCTTGCCAGATATAGTCACAGAGCATCAGGTAAAATTTTGCTCTGTATTTCCTTTTTAACAATCTCACAATTATACCAATTTCAGGTGGCAATGAATGTGCAATAATCAGATCAAATTTTTCATTAGCATAATATTTTTTTATTGATCCGGTAAATTGATAAATCAGCTTTATGTAGGCAATTCCTTTTTTAATATTTGATGTATTGTTCGTTAACTGATCCGTTTTAAAACGTAAAACATCAATCCCCGCTTCTTTATTTACTCCTTCAGTTGACCATTTGTTCATGGGGACGGCCACTTTGACTTTGTGCCCTTGTTTTGCAAATTCTTTGATCAGATCAACAAATACGCCTGTTTCAGATAGATGAGGGAGCGAAATATATAAAAATAATATATTCATTTTATCTTATTAATACTCTCCCCATACAACTCTTTTAATATAATCGGTATACGAAATAATGATGCGCACCACTTTGTCGCTCACGTTGGGCATGGAATAATCAGCAACGGGACGGAAGGATTGTTGATTTGTTGATGTGTTGATTTGATGATTTGGAAAATCGTTGATTTGTTGATTTGTAAGATTGTTGATTCGTTGATTTGTTGATTCGTTGATTTGTGAATTCATTCCGGTGACTTGGTATTTTAGTTGAATCAGTCCTTGCATCACGCGTTCGGGATTTAGCCCGACCATCATCACCGAGGCTTCTTCCATCGCCTCGGGTCGTTCGTGGGCTTCGCGAATGTTCAATGCCCGAAAATTCAAAATGGAGGATTCTTCCGAGATGGTGCCGCTGTCGGACAACACGGCATACGCATTCATTTGCAACCAATTGTAATCGCTAAAACCCAACGGCTTCATCAGTTGTACCAACGGATGAAAACGCACCTGCTTTTCTTCAATCATTTTTCGTGTTCGCGGATGAGTGGAAACAATCACTGGGAAACCATAATGTTCCGCAATCAAATTGAGAATTTCCACCAAATGAAAGAAATTCTTTTCCGAGTTAATGTTTTCTTCCCGGTGCGCCGAAACCACAAAATATTTTTCCTTTTCAAGTTTCAATTGCTCCAAAACCGGGGATTTTTGAATTTTCGGCAAGTAATGCATCAGTACCTCATACATCGGGCTGCCCGTTTTGATGATCCGATCGGCCGGCAACCCTTCCCGCAACAGGTATTCCCGCGCAATGGAGCTGTACGTAAGATTGATATCCGCAATATGATCCACTATTTTGCGGTTGCTTTCTTCGGGGACGCGCTGGTCGAAACACCGGTTACCCGCTTCCATGTGGAAAATAGGAATGTGCCGCTTCTTGGCTGCAATAGCACAAAGACACGAGTTGGTATCGCCAAGTACCAGAAAAGCATCCGGTTGTTCTTTTTCCAGCACCGGATCGGTATTGATAAGAATTTGTCCCGCCGTTTCAGTCGCATTCTTTCCTGCTGCATTCAAAAAGTAGTCCGGCTTGCGAATCCCCAAGTCGTTATAAAATATTCCGTTGAGTTCGTAATCGTAGTTTTGTCCCGTATGCACCGTCACGTGCTCAATGGCTTCTGATTTGTCGAGCTTGGCCATAACACGCGAAAGACGAATGATTTCCGGGCGTGTCCCTACGACTGTGAGTACTTTAATGCGTTTTACTGTTGATTCGTTGATACGTTTATGCGTTGATTCCATTCATTATTGATTGGTTTATTCGTTGATTTAACAATTCGTAATGCGTAACAGATAACGCGTCACTTGTCACTCGTCACTCGTTACGCGTCAAAATTAAAATTCCATTAATAAAAAGTCTGAAATGTGGACGTGTTGAACGCCTTCTACATTTTCTTTCCAAAAATCGTCCATCGTTACTACATACTTGGGAAATTGATCCCTTATATCCAGTAATGGAGAAAATTCCCGATCAACGGTTTCTCTGCTTTCCAATTTATAGGCTACTTGCACATATAGTTTTTTCCCCTGTTTCTCGGCAATAAAATCGATTTCCCGCGAATTGGAATTGCCAGTATAGACAGCATAATTCCTCCTTTTGAGTTCGAGGAAAACAATATTCTCCAGCACACCGGCTACCATACGATCTTTATAACCCATGGTAGCATAAAGCAAAGAGATATCACTCAAATAATATTTCTCCTGCGTTTTTAAAATTTCTTTCCCTTTTACATCATATCTTGGTACACGGTAAATAATATAAGCTCCTTCCAACGCATTCAGGTAATTATACACCGTATTTATGTCTATTTTACGTTGCTGACTCTTAAAATAATCAGCTATATTCTTCCCTGAGAAGGTATTACCAATATTATCAAAAACATATCGTACAACCCTTTCGAGTAGCTCTACATCGCGAATATGGTAGCGTTGAACCGTATCACGCAAAATGATGGAAGAATAGATGTCGTAAACAATCTTATAGGCACTCTCCTCGTTATAATTGGCGATGTGAATGGCAGGAAAGCCGCCTAAACGCAAATATTGGACAAATGCTTCTTTTTTATTTGGTTCTTCTGATTTGAAAAAACTTGAACGAAAACGCAGATATTCCTTGAATGAAAGAGTGAATACCGGTATTTCAACATACCGACCGGCAAGAAAAGTGGCCAATTCTGAAGATAGCAAATGAGAATTTGAACCCGTAAGATAAATATCGACATCAAAATCGACCAACAAAGAATTCACGCATTTTTCCCAATTTTCCACTTCCTGAATTTCATCCAGTAGCAGATAATTTTTTTCATTAGAGACTTCTAACTTGGAAGAGATATAATTATACAGGTTTTCTGCCGTTCGGAGATCGGAATAAATAAAGCTTTCAAAATTAACATATACAATTTGTTCTGGTGATATACCTTTGGCGATTAATCTCTCTTTGAACAGGATCAAAATAGATGATTTTCCGCTTCGCCGAATACCTGTGATGATTTTTACAAACGGCTTGTCTATAAAATTTTCCAATTGCGCTATGTAAAAATCTCTTTCTATCATATTAAAATAAGTTTCTGGTTACAACCACAAATATATATCATTTTTTATCATTTTTCGGGTTACAACCATAAAGTTGATTTTTTATTGTTTATTCGTTGATTTGTTGATCTGTTGATTTGATAATTTGGCAATTCCAAAATTTATTGATTTTCTGCGAATAAACGAATCAACGCATCAACGCATCAACATTTTCTTTCGTATCAACGTATCAACGCATCAACAAATCAACATTTTTCACACTTTCAAAAAGAACGTATCCGGCTTGTCGGGGTCAAATATCTCGTTTGCCCACATGATGGTCACCATGTCGGTATCGCCCAGGTTCTCGATATTATGCGTATAACCCACCGGGATATCCACCACTTCCAATTTATCGCCCGTTACGTAATATTCATATACCTTTTCTTCGTCTATTTTCCGGAAACGGATCACCCCTTTGCCGTAAACCACCAGAAATTTTTCGTTCTTGGTATGATGCCAGTGGTTTCCTTTCGTAATGCCCGGTTTGGAAATATTCACTGACACTTGACCCCGATCGGGCGATTTCAGAAATTCCGTAAACGAACCCCGCCGATCGACATTCATTTTCAGCGGATAAGAAAAATCCTTTTCGGGCAGATAACTCAAATAGGTGGCATACAATTTTTTGGTAAAAGCATCCCCCATGTTTGGCACCTGCAAATTTTGGCGACTTTCACGAAACGAATAAATTAATTCTACTATCTCGCCCACCGTAATCTTATATTCCACCGCCACCTTACAATATTTTCCTTCTCTCGTGGGATTTCCTGCCAATGCCGTTGCACAATAAGTATAAGCCGGTACAATCACCTCATCACCTTCTTTCACGCCCCACCATTTCAACATCATAATGGCTCCCGACGTCCATGAATTGACACACAGTACCTCTTTTGTTCCCGTAAACTGTTTGATTTCATGTTCCAGTGCTTTCACTTTCGGACCGGTTGTGATCCATCCCGACTGCAACGCATCCACTACCTCGTTAATCACGTCATTATCAATATAAGGAGGAGAAAATGGAATTTTCATAAATTTTCTTTAATAAATAATTTCAAAATTTTTACTATTCACTATTTTTTGTTTATTCCAATCTATTTTTTCGTCATAATCTAACATATTGTAAAAATTAAAATCAAAAAGATATCTTTTGAATTTAGAATAAGCTCCTTTTAAACAAACTCTGTTTTTGAATTGTCTCATTCTTGATAACTGTGGCATTTTAGGTTGTTCCGGATCAAAATCACTTGGATGAAAATAAGTCAATACATATTTTTCTCTTGCAGTCCATTTTTTCAATAAGAAATATGGAATCACTCTAAAATACCCACCTCCCGAATAAACAATTTCCTTCCCTAAAATTTTCTTAATGCTGATTGGGTACTCCTTAATATAAGTTCCATTTACAGCAATACGAAATGGCTCATTAATTGGGAATCCCGGGAAACCGCCAAATTCATGCTGGGCAGGAAATACAAAACTGTCGTATTTAAAACCAAGCTCTACCAAAATATCGAATAACCACAAATTATTTTTTGTTAGTGAAAAAGAAGGCACACGAAAAGCATTGACTTCCTGTCCTGAAGCATCTTCAATCAGACATTTGGCTTTATAAGTATCTTGTCTAAATTCTTGAGGCGTCATACGTGTTGCCAATTCATGCTGATAGGAATGACAACCAATATGATGACCTGCTTCTGCTATTTTTTTTATGATCAAAGGATGATGTTCTGCTATCCACCCAACACAAAAAAAAGTTCCTTTTAAATCTCTTTCAGCCAAAGCATTAAGAATCTTGTCTGTTCCTTCATAAATCCGTACTTCATGTTTGTCCCATGCAAAATTGCGCGAATAATCATCATGGTTATACCAGTCTTCTATGTCGAAAGTCAAGATATTCATAGTCTCTTTTCGTTTGCTGCATCGAAATTAAATAATATTTTATTTAGTTTTTGTGGAATATTTGATACATATTATTAAATAATATTATAGTCGAATATTTCACTCGAAATTTTAGCATTTATCATTACAATTTTTATTATATTCTTCTCTTTTAGGTATTTGCCTAATTACTTTGGCTGGTCGACCTACTGCAATTGTCCATGCAGGAATGTCTTTAGTAACTAACGAACCCGCACCTATGATAGCACCTTCACCAATAGTTACTCCTGGCATAATTATAGAATCAGAACCTATTGAGCAACCTTTTTTAATGATAATTTTCCCTTTTTTATAACCTAATTTCGAATAAATATCACCTTGATAGTAATTATCAAGATTTCGCTTGTGGCACAGTAAAAAGCATCTTTCATCAATATGAACATTATCTTCTATTGTGATTAAATTGGCATTATTTAAATCTATATATACTTCATATCCAATATAACAGTATCTACCAACTTTTGCACCTAACCATCTCCAAAATAGCGGCCTGATCTTCCTGTAATTAAGAGGAGCAAATAAGGCAGAATACATACAATATTTCAACAATAATGAATGCCAAACTTCTATAAAATATATTTTGATAGCTTTCAATAAGGATATTTGCCCATATTCAGCTTCCGGTATATTAATTCCCAAAGTTCTGATTAACCTATATGTAATACTTAATTTTTCATTTTTCATTCTTCCTAACACTTTAAGAAAAAAGCTAATTTCAAATTTATATTTTTTATTAGAATATTGTTTCTATTAATTTCAAGAATTTTAAAAACAATGTAGTATCTAAATCAAAATCTTTGGCAGCTTTAATAGCATTGTTGCAAACTTTGTTATAATCTTCTTTTGATAAATTATAAACACTCAAAATAGCTTGTGCATAATCATCACTATTTGTTGAACTTGCTATAATTCCACTATTATATTTTTTTATAATATCGTATCCCATTTCAAAATTTGAACATATAGGTTTTCCACTTGCTAAATATTGAAAAAGTTTTCCTTGACTTCCACCATATTTCAAAGTTGAATGTGGTTTATAATTAAGAATGTTCAGCGAACTATGAGATAAAATAAAAGGAACATATTTGATATCTACCCATTTTTCTTTAAAGTAAACATTTTTAATATTATTAACCTTGCAATAATCAACTAATGATTCTCTTTCATCACCATCTCCATATATTAAAAATATTATATCAGATTTATTTTGTAACTTTTCAGCTGCATCAATTAATAATTTTAACTTGTTGACTCGTCTAATAGAACCTAAATAAATTACTTTGAAATAATTATCATTCAATAATTCATTATCTTCAATTTTATATAAATTTTTATCATTATTAAATTTTGAAAGGCTTATTCCATTATTAATATAATGATATTTATTCATATCAATCGGGCCGCCATCTTCTACTCTCCATTTTTTATTAGCCAAATAATTTGCAGCTCCTTCCATTGTAAAAATCATGGCATCAGCTTTTGAATACAAAAATTTTTCAATTTTATATGAAAACTTCAAAAAAGGATTGTTTTTTTTAATTAATCCCATTGAGACAAATGCTTCTGGCCATAAATCCCAAACTTCAGTAACATATTTTGCCTTCATTTTTTTAGCTGTGAAATATACCAGAAAATCAAATGGAGTTCTTAAATTATGAATAATTAAAGAGGGTAATGTAAATTTATTTTTATATTTAAACAAACGAATTGAAAATAATACTATTGAACAAATTCTTTTTATTCCATTCGATTTATAATTATTTATTCTTAAAAACACATAAGTTATTCCATCATATTCCTTAACAATAAATGGAGAATTATCATTTATTAAATTAATCTTTTGATAGTGCATATAACTGCCTCCAAATACTGTTACATTATACCCTTTTTCAACTAATTTTCTTGCAAAAATATAATGACGTAAATGAGTATCATATTCAGGAGGTTGAGTATTGACACAAACAATCCAAATATTTTTTCTTTTTTCCATTTCTTATTCCCAGTTGTTTATTAAATCACTCACGATATTAACATCTTCTTCTGACATAACTTGACTAATTGGCAAACTCAGTTCTTCCTTATGAATTTTTTCAGTAATAGGGAAGGATAAATTGTTCCATTTTTTGTAACATTCCTGTTTATGCGGAGGAATGGGATAATGGATGAGTGTTTGCACCCCTGCTTTAGCTAAATATTCCTGTAATTCATTTCGACGAGTACAACGTATCGAAAAAATATGAAATACATGAGATTCCCAATTGGTTATTTTAGGAAGAATAATTTCAGGTTGATGAATATTCTCAATATATTGCCTTGCAATCTGTTTTCTTAATGCATTATCTTCATCTAAATGAGCAAGCTTTACATTCAGCACAGCAGCTTGTATTTCATCAAGACGGCTGTTACGTCCAACATATTTAAATACATATTTTTGGGTGGAACCATAATTCGCTAAAGAGCGAACGACTTCATCCAACTCATTATCATTAGTAGTTACAGCTCCGGCATCGCCAAATGCTCCTAAATTTTTTCCTGGATAAAAACTATGACCGGCTGCATCTCCTAATGAACCTGTCTTTTTACCATTATATAAACAACCGTGCGCTTGTGCATTGTCTTCTATCAGTTTTAAATGATATTTTTTACAAAGTTGACCTATTTTTTCGGTATAAGCACATTGTCCATACAAATGAACAATCATAATCGCTTTCGTTTTTTCAGTAATAGCTGCCTCTATTTTTGTATCATCTATTTGATAGGTTTCAATATTTGGTTCAATGAGTACCGGCTTTAGTCCGTTTTGAGTAATAGCCAAAATAGTCGCAATAAAAGTATTGGCTGGGACAATCACTTCATCGCCCTCTTTCATAATTCCCAACTCCATATAAGCTCTTAAAATCAGAAATAAGGCATCCAAGCCATTTGCCACTCCAATCGTATGTTTTGTACCGATATAGGTAGAATAATTTTTCTCAAATAATTCGTTTTCCTCTCCTTGCAGGTACCAACCGGAATTAATTACTCGTTTAACAGCAGTATTTATTTCTATTGAATATTTTTCGGTAATTTTTTGTAAGTCAAGAAATTTTATCATGGTTCAGATTTTGAATAGACTAATAGCAATATTCTTGATTTTTAAGATTTTAAAATTACAGCTGCCATTGATAATCCTACCCCAAAACCAGATAACAATATTTTACCTGGCATATATTTTTTTTGAATCATAGCCTTATACATTGCAATAGGAATTGTGTTTGACACAGTATTTCCAACATCTTCAATATCTATAAAAAATTTTTCAGCTGGAATTTCGCAACGTTTTCTAACTGTTTCCAACATAAATTTGTTAGCTTGATGAAATATAAATATATCAATATCTTCAATTTTTAAATTATTTTTTTCTAAAGTTTCTTTAATTAGTGGCGGAACTTGAAAAGCAGTAAAATTAAATATTGCTTTACCATCCATGTACAGATTATTATCATTATATTTATAATCACCATTTTCATCATATTGCGTTTTTCCATCAAATATTGGATGCCTATGTGCGCCATTCTTAACGATTAATGAATCAAACTTTGAACCATCTGTTCCATAACAAAAATTCATTATTTCGAAATTAAGACCAAAGGGAAGGTTTGTGCTTGAAATTAATGTTGCTGAAGCGCCATCTCCAAAAATTGTTTTATTACTTTTATCTTCCTTATTAATATATTTTGAATACGTTTCCGCGGTTAAAAGTAAAATATTCTTTGCTTGTTCAGATATAATAAGACCCTTAGCTATTCCTAATCCATAGATATAACCTGAGCACCCCATATTAAAATCAAAAGCTCCAATTTTTTTTGACAAGCCAAGTTTATCCTGGAGTATACATGCAGTAGTAGGTAAAAAATAATCAGGACTTTGCGTACAAAGAATTAGATAATCTATCTTATCTTTTGTTATATTATACTCTTCAAACAATTTTTCTGCAGCTTTAAAAGCCATATCCCCAGCTGTTTCATCTTTATCTGCAATATGGCGAGCATTGATCCCTACTTTAGTAGATATTTTATCTACAGACCATTCTGGAAATTCTTCAGAAATATCTTTGTTAGTTAAGACTTTGTTGGGAAGATAATATGAGATGGCATTAATTAATGCTTTCATTTTTTGTTTTGAATATAGTTATATAATTCTTTGACAGTATGTAATTTTTTATAATCTTCTTCACTAATTTCTATATTAAAATTATCTTTTATCATAATTAATATAGCCATGCCTGTTAAGGAATCATAAGATTCAATATTTCTGAAATCATCATCTTCACTTAATGTTATTGAATCTGAATCAACATATTGCTCTTTAAATTTTGTAAGAAATTCAGAAAGTTCCATATTAATAAAGTTTTAAAATTTTATTTTTAAATATTTCATAATTTTCTTTAGTTAATTTAAAATAATAATTTTTTGCATCTTCTTTTAATAAAATAGGATTGAATTTTTTATGATAATTAACAACAGATTTATTTTCTTTTCGTACTTCAAAATGACATTCATTTAATTGATAATGTTCGAATGCGAAATCTCTTGTATATAAATCAGCTAAAATAGAAGCCCCTTCTGGAGTATCTTGACTAAAAAGCCAACTTCCAATTTCAAAACTAAATTTATTAACATTATATACGCGATTTAATCCATATTTTATTCCATCATTGACAAAAATAAAGTAGTATTCTTGATCTTGCTTTTCTCTTTCCTTGTATGAACTAATCCAGCAACGTTGAATTTCAATATCATTTTGAGTCGGTGATAAAAATTTTCCTCTCTGCTCATTTAACCTTAAAGAAAGAATAAATTCAGCATCATTTTCTGTAACTAATCTGGGCTTAATATTAAACTTGTTTAATAAAATTTGTTCAACTTTATTCATTTTTATAATTTATAAAAATGTTATAATCTCTTATATAGTCTTTTTCATCATAAACTAAAGAAGCAAGTACCAAGCAAACGGCACCAGATGAAAAATTTATCAGCTCCCTCCAGATTCCTGGAACAATTAAAAGTCCTTGATAAGGACGATTCAAGGTAACAGTACGTTTTACATTTCCATCATCCAATACAACATCGAAGCTGCCGCTTGCAGCTATTACTAATTGTTTTAATTCCCGGTGAGCATGCGCACCACGTGATTCACCCCCTGGAATGTCGTAAAGATAATAAACTCTATTCACTTCGAAAGGAATTGTTCTGCCATTTTCCACCACTGTCAAATTCCCTTTTTCACTATGATGCTTATCCATTTCAATAATGGTACAATCATATACAGATGATTTTCTCATTTTTTTATCGATTTAAAGAATTCATAATCTCGAATATAATCTTTTTCGTCGTATTCGGTAGAAGAGAGAATCAGTGCAAGAGAGTTAGTAGAAAAATTATTCATTTGTCTCCACATCATTTTCGGAATATAGAGTCCATAATAAGAACGATTAAGATGAAAGGTTTCTTTTTTGCTTCCATCGTCAATCATCACATCAAAGCTTCCGGATAGAGCAATCACTAACTCTTGATTTTCTTTATATGCATGACCGCCACGTTCTGTACCACCGGGAACATCATATATCCAATAAGAACGTTTTATCGCAAAAGGAATATGGTTCAGTTCTTCCACAAATGAAAGATTTCCTCTTTCATCCGGAATTTTAGGTAAAGGAATTATTTTTAATTTGTCAGATTCCATGATTGATGCTAATTTAATATCTTTTTATAAATATCACAAAGTTTAACCGCTTGGCTATTCCAATTAAATTCTTCGAGTATAGCTTTTTGACCATTTTGTCCCATTTCGTATGCTTGATCAATATTATCAACAAAATAGCGAAAAGACCTTTCAATAGCATTTGAATCATAAGGATTAACATAAATTCCACAATGGAATTCATCTATAATTTTTTTCCACAATTCAAAATCCGTACAAATTATGGGAAGACCACTTGCCATATACTCATACATTTTATTTACACCTAAAGAGCCTTTTTTACCTCCTAAATTTGCAGCATAATTAAATATAGAAACACCTATTATACATTTTTGATAATAGCTTAAAAGTTCTTTATGAGGCATAAAATCTAAAAAATAAACCTTCTTACTATTATCTAGTTCTAATATTTTTTTTTTATATTTTTTTGATATCGAACCAATTATATAGTAACTCAAATTGCTTATTTTTTGAATACTTTTTATTATTATTTCTTGACTACTTGTTTTGTAAACTGTGCCGGCATAACAAGCTATTTTATTTCTTTTTTTGAATTCTTCCTTATTTATTTTAGGCATTAATTGCTCATTATAAATAGGATAATTACATATTAAGTAAATTTTCTCTCGATATTTATTTAAGTTGTCCACTATATGAGGTGAAACTGTAATAACTGCATCAAAATCTTTTAAATATTTTCTGTAATTTCGCTTGATAATTCCTGCACTTATTTTTTTTACAGCAGTAGGTAACCAACTAATTTCTTCTGCGTAACCTATCCAATTTTCATGACTGTCGAAAATAACTTTATATCCTTTTTGTTTTAGTTTCACGCCATATTTAAAGAGTTCAATATCATGAAAATGATATATATCGGCATCAATTCTTAAAGCTGCTTGATAAATTTTTTTTGCTGAAACCATCAATCGGTAAATCGGATTCATTGATTTGACAGAAACTCCAACTATATTTATTCCATTTACTACTTTGCTTTTAGTATTAGGAGCTACCAGATAAACTTCATAGCCTTCCTTTGCCAAAGATACACATTCTTTTTGAAAAATTCTGATATCATTTGCCTCATGAGCGCAGGTAAAATGGCAAACTTTTATTTTATTCATATTCTTTTTTAATCAGATAGAAATATTCAACAATCTTTCTATATAAAGGAGCTCGCTTTAAAGCCTCAAACCTATTAAATTGATCATTATGCCACAAAAATACGAAAAGACCTTTATATTGTACTACAATATCAATTAATTCCTTTATTTCTTGTTCTATTGAATCTATTGTTCTAATATTATCGAATTGAAAAAGAGCTCCTTCCATTAAAATCAAAGGACGAATTTTTATGCTTAATTTTTTTCTTTGATATACATCGAAAAAAGGGTATTCATAACAGGTTCCACATCTAAATCCAGCATGGGAGGCAAAACCTAATCCTGCATCATATTCCATTCCATTATTATTCCACACACGAATTGTTTCAGGTAAGTCGTAGAGTAAAAAATGTTGACGACCTCCTTTAATGTTTACACCTAACGAAGAAAGTCTTTGAGCTTCTAATTTAAATTGAGTTTCATTATGAAAAGTATTTTTAGAAGGATGAAAACCTACTTCATGTCCTCTGTTTTGAATATGACTGATAATCTTTTTTACTCTTGGATCAAAAATATCATAAGTGGCATCGTATTCCCCATAAATAGATGCCTTAAAATAGAAAGCATTCTTAAAGTTGAATTCTTCACTTATATCCATTATCAAATCAAAAGTATCAAAAGGATCTTTGATTTGACCTAAGCGAAATTTGAGATAATTCTTTAAAGTTAAACTTATAGCTCTAAAACTTTTTCGATGTAAGATATCACCTGCAATATTACTCATAAAATTTTTAAAAGAAGCATAACGAAAAAGGTGATCGATGTCATGTGTTATAAATGGACTAAAATGTTGTTTTTGTACGGGTATATCAACACCTATTTTTTCTAGTAAAAATCGAAGTAATTCAACATACTCATTAACCAAGGGTCGTTTTTCTAATCCATGCTTTACAACAAACATTTCATTTTCGTCACAGCGTCCGAACTGGTCTTTTGGCAATAAAATTTCTTCCCAACGGGAAAGCATAAAAAATGCTGAAGCAAAAATATCAGCGCCACAATAAATATAATTTTCTTGAAATTTTAAATCATTGTCCCCATACAGGAAAGGAATGTTTTTTTCTATACCGTCAACGTATAACCAAATGGGGGTATGAGGCAAATTTTCTATGTTTAAATAGGATGAGTCTACTTTATAATTCTTCCAGAAATCATCATTAATATGTAGTTCACCATATTCTGTTGTTAAGATATATGAATCAATTGATTTAATTTCATACGTAACCGGAATTTTAAGAAATTCAGTGATTAACAAGTCAATAATATATTTTCGTTCCTGAATATTGTTATCTGGAATATAAATTTTCATGTTAGCATACTGATTAATCGAAGTTAATATTCAAAAAAAATTAGTCAGTTTGGAAAAAATGAAAACAGAATTGACATTTAAAAGCTTTTGAGAAATCTTTCAAATAAATTTTTAAAATAATTTTGATAAAGTTCTTCCCAAACTGAAGTAATGATATCGAAAATTAATAGGTCTCAAATTTTTTTTCCCTGTCTTGCTTTTTTTTATACAATGTATATGTTTTAAACCATCTTTGACATCCAATAAGTGGGTTTTGTTTAAATTTTATAAGTAGCTTTATAAATTCAAATATCTTTTTTATACCAAAGTGCCTTACGTAATAAAAAGAAAGCATAACCGATTTCTGATATTGCGAGAGATGATGTTGCCTTAAAAATTGATTATGTCTCAAAATGACTAAAAAGCTGCTTTGAATGGCATTAAAATCACGTCTTTTTGTTAACGATCCTTTCGATACCGTAACAATATAAACAATTTTATTAACAGCGCCTATTTTCTGGGCATAATAACCTGATAATAATGAAAAATAATCATCGTTATTAACAGGAACTTCGTCATATCGTATTTGATGCCTTTTAACAAGTTCATGTCTGACCATTTTTGCGCAAGGAGATGGAAAACTCAAACGGATATCCATTTCTGAAATTTTTCCGCTAAGAAAGTCCCTTACCAACTGTGTATATCCATCACCTCTGTCAGAGTGTTCTCCTGTATCTAAATAAATGCCATCTATACAAAAATAAATCAATTCTGCATCAGAATGAAATTGACTATAAAATGTTTCAAAAGCATCTTCCGTAAAAAAATCATCGGCATCAGCAAAAAGTAACCATTTTCCATGAGCATTTTCAATTCCAACATTTCGTGCACCTCCCGCACCTCTTGAAGGTTCGGAATATAAAAGTGTATAGTTTCGTTTTATTCCTATATCTTCATGTGTAACCGGAGTTGATGAGTTGTCTATCAATATTACCTCGATTTTATCTGAAACTGGAATACTATCAAATAAACGCTGCAGTGTACCGATGGAATCTCTATGAGGAATTATTACTGTAAAATCTATGTCACTATAGTTCATTGTATGATATAAGTTTGTAATCTGCATATTGCATTAAAACTTTATTAGTCACCATATTCACTTCATATTTGTATTGCTCAGCAGGATGTCCGGGATGACACATTAGCTCGATGCAAATGTCTTTTTTTTGTTTTTTAATATTTTTATGGTTGTTCAAATAAGACGAATAGGATTCTAATAAATCAGTAACTAGATATTTTGTGCTATAGAATTTATTAAGCTTTACTCTATAATAACTACTTTGAAATAAAGATACTGATCTCATAACAATATTTCTTTGTTTTTTTTTGGACATATTTACCTTTTCTTTTATATTATTTACTTCGTTATTTTTTGCTTTAAATCTATTTAATAATGCAAAGAGTGACGGATTAACGCCTCGACGTACTTTCTTAATATTGTATTTGTCCAATACTTCAGAAATAATGTCCTTAAGTTGATATATAGTATGAAAATGATGATGACTGTCAGCATGGGAAGGAGTAATTCCTATATTAAGCAATGTTTCTATTTGGGCAGACAATTCATCTTTAATAGCCTCCTTTAACTCTGTAGGGAATTGTTTTATTTTAAAAATTGCGCCCTTAATAAATTCCCCGTCAATATTAATGATTCCATATTTTAAAAAAATATCCGAACGAGTTAATGAGTCAAGCTCATCCATACAAAGATGTACTCCGAATGATATTTCAGGATATTCGGAAACAATTTCCTTAACCTTTTCAAGAGATTTCCCATTAGCCATAATCGTAGTGGAAGATATAGCTTTCAACTCTATCATTTTTTTGATTTCAGAAGTAACAGTATCGTTTATTCCGAAATCATCCGCATTAATGATTATTCTTTGCATGGCTTTTCAGGTAACATTTTAATAACTTTTGCAGGAACGCCGGCAACTATACTCCATGCTGGAACGTCTTTTGTAACTACAGCCCCTGCTCCAACAACAGCACCTTCTCCTATTGTTACTCCAGGCATTACTATCGCCCCGGTGCTCACACAGGCTCCTTTTTTAATAACAGTTTTGTATGCATGTTGTGTGCATTCCTTATAACGTCCCCCGATATAGTATTCCGACATATCCCTACGGTGGCAAAATACTATCGATCTGTTAATAAACCAAACATCATCTTCAACAATCAAATGCTTTGCATAATTTACATCCAAAAATACATCCCACCCTATGCAGACGTTTTTGCCAATTTTAACACCAATACATCTCCACAAAAAAGGTCGCATTTTTGGAAACATCCAGCAAATAACTGAATATTTAGCTATGTTGCTTAGAAACCAAAAAAAAGCAAGTTTTATTCTTCTTAGTATCGTTGTTGGGGCGTTTTTTGCTTTACGAATAAAAACTTCAGATTTCATTTTTTTGATATTGTTTGAATAGTATGTTTTCTATATATAGACATAGTATCGGCAGTATTGAAAAAGCAAACAAGAATGTACCGGTACCGAAATCGTTTTTTAAAAATAACATTAACAGATAACAGCAACAACTAATTACATAAATAACTTTTGTTTGATTCAAATTTTTGTAAACGAATTTGATATGACTTACAAATGTCAAGAACAAAGGGATGAATAAAATGATACCCAGAGCAGCCAACCTATCCAAAATATAGGAATGAAGACTGATTTGTTCAGGTTTTGTTGTGCCAAGAAAAGGAGACTCCCAAAACAAAGAAGAAGATCGTTTATATAATGATTCCCTTGCTCCTAAATCTCCATATGTATAACCATATGTAAGATAATCTTTCATTTCTGTAATCTTAACATAATTACTGCTACTTTCTGAGAAATGTGGCTGCATTATATCTAAGAGTGAGTAAATCGTTGTTTTATTAAAAAGCAGTAAGCAAATAACTCCAAATAATACAAGTTTTGTAACATTATTCAATGTAAAGTTAGTAAAATTGATAATCAGACCGGCTATTATCGCCAATGTTGATATAAGCAGTGCCATTGTCGCATTTGCAGCAAACACGATATAAAACAGCAGAACAGTTTCTATTCCCCAGAGCAAGAATGTCCATTTATTTTTTCGAAACGTTTTCTTTAATAAAAAAACCAAAGGTGCAAAAATAGCCACCAACCCATGAATAGTACCATAACCGATAACCCAATAATAAACTATCACATTATCAAATCTAGCAGCCGAAACAGATGCTCCTCGAATGATATTTGGATAGACAATAAGTTGTGGAATACTGATGATAGTCATAATAGTCAGTAAAACAAAAGTGGTAATAATAGTTGTTTTGATATATGAAATGTTTGGGTATTTAAAAGCATATGTTGCTATCAACAAAGCCGATGAGACATTTAAAAAGGGGACCACAACATTGTTGATTGGTGTAAAGAATGCATTACCATTCAAGAACTTAATAAATGTGATTAGAGTATACATCAGCAGAAATATCATACTTTTACTCCCTAATAAATCAGGAAATAGCACGATAGTAATAACCACAAATATCGCAAGTACTGAAGATTCATTTATAGGAATATATAACCATATGGGTGGGAACAATTGAAAAATGAGAAAAGCAACAGTAATATATTTGTATAGAATATGTTTCATAATTTTTTACAAATTCTGATAAAATTCAACCCATTTTTTGATTTTCTTATCCCATGCTTGTTCGATTATTAATGTTTCTGTCTCAGGATGTAATGTTTTTGGTGTCACTTTGTTTTGAACAATTTCACTAATTAGCATGCTAAGGGTTTCTAAATTTTCGCATACGTGATATGGTATACCATGAGTTTCCAGAGTTGGGTACTCAAGCCATTTACCATTTATGCATTGTGCACCTGCTAATAATGATTCTTGCAGACTGGCATTATATGCATCAGTGGGCTGGATGTGAATAAATAAGTCTGTTATTAGACGCAAACAGGCAACTTGCTCTGTTGTGAGATAGTGTGTAAGTAATACTGCATTAAGGTTTTCTTCTTCACATATTTTTCTTACTTTTTTTATAATTAAATCTTTATCTGTTCCATACGTTAAAGGTATAATTAACCTATAATTAGGTGGAAGTATATCCTTATTGTTAACTATTGCCCTTAAGATTGTCAAATGCCGCTGGGAGCGATTGGCATTGTAACCTATTGTAATATAATATTCTGCTTTCGGAATACCCAACTTATTCTCCAACTGTTCTCTAGTGAATTTGCCTTTCAGTGCAAGAATAGATGAAATTACATCAGAGCCATACCCCAAATTAACAATTTTTTCCTTTTGAATAGAAAAAATCTTCATAACTTTCTGTGTAAAACCAACAGTTAAGTCTCCGGAAACAAGCTGAGCAATATCAAATGCCTTTCTTAATGAAGGAATGTATATTTTTGAAACTCTTAATACATCGCTTCCCCAAGGTGTTAACATAACTTGGATGTTATTCTGATGGGCTATTCTTACAAAACAATACGAATAAAACGGTAATTGATGAATATTCACCAAATTGTAGTGGTTTTTCTTTAAGATTGATGATAATGTATGGCATTGAGCCATGATTGAAAAAACAATTCCTATTTTTGGCAAACGTATTAACTTTCTTATCAAGCTACCAGCTTTTGTTGTATATACCTTTTTTGCTTCTAAATCGCAAATATCTTCATTATCAAATTTAGCATAGGCATAAAGATCAAAACTAATTGTTTCGCCACAAACTGCACTTAGATTATGTAAAAAACGCCGTATGTGTTTCGAAGTACCTCCTGATACTATTAATATTTTTTTTTTCATTAATCTTAATTCTTAACCATATCAAGAAAAAACATTATATCCTTCTTTAGAAAAGCAAAACCCAACAAAGCCAACAATAGTACATAAATCAAACCATTTAAGAGCACATTCAATATAGGGTCTCCAAATAGATTGAGACACTCTGTCTGCATAAATAAGTAATAAACTGTTCCAAAAGGCAACATCACGAATGCCAGCCGACCAAACTGGCTGATATACTCTTTTGGTGACATTGGGTAAGTTCTCTTGACAATTACTTTCCACATAACAACAAACAGAATAATTGCCAACAGCAAATGTCCTAATGCCACAGCTTTAATTGATATCAGACTGGTCATAATTATTATAGGTATTGTAAATATAACACGATAAATGACATAATAAAAATTTAATTCTGTACGGCCTTTTGCAATACCCAGCATATCAAAATAACTACTAATGCTTGTAAATAACGTAACCAATGAAAAAATTAATACTAATGGTGCAGCCTCGATGAATTTTTCACCGTACATAATTCTGACAATATCAGTGCTAAAAACAGCCACTGTAATACATATTGGGAAACACATAAAGGCTACTGTCTTAGTTACAATTAGGAAACGTGATTTTACCATTTCATCGTTTTCATTGCAGTTGGTAAGCATAGGCAATGCCACTCTAGAAACCACACTTCTGATGAAGTATACCAGCTTGTAGACTAATTCTTTAGAAAGATCATAAAGTCCCAAAGCTTCTGTGCCCAAAAACTTTCCTATAATAAGGACATCCAATTTAGATGAAAAATAATCAGCTATATGTGTATATGTTTGATATAGCCCCATCTTCACTAACGGCAATACACTTTTAAATTTAAAAACAAAGGTTATTTTCAGATGCTTAAATCCCGATATAAAATTCCAAATGTTATATATTGCAACCTGAAACAATGTTGAATAAATAAGGCTATACACACCATAACCTTTTACAGCAAGCCACCATGCCAAAAATAACGATAAAATATTTGTAACGATATTGCGTAACGCTAGCAACTTAAATTTGTATTGTTTCAACAATACGTTGTCATACAACTTGCCAATTCCAAGAAAAATAATCGACAAAGAAGAGATAGGAATTAGTGTGGTCAAAATAGGTTCATTATAAAAACGGCTAATAAAAGGAGAGAGAAGAAACAATAAACCATAAATAATATCGAATATTATCATCTGTATCCAATATAGTGTACTAAAGTCATTTATTGACATTTTTTTTTTGTACATTATTACACTGGCAAAACCTAAGTCCGCAAAAGAGGTACAAAGTCCAATCATCACATTTATAATCGAAACTATACCAAAATCGCTTTTTCCCAAGAAACGCGTCAGTATGACAATCCTAAGCACCTGAGCCAACATTACTACGGCTGTTGACAGACTTGTCCAAATGCCACCTGAAAGCGCGATTCTTTTATCACTCATTATTTCTTAGTTGTTTCAATAAATCATTGAATGGCATTGACGCCATAATTACATCCCTTCCATCAACAGATTTGCTTCCTTTTAATTTTTCATATACAGTTGTAGAATATAATACAAACAATCCATCTTCACGCACGCACGCTGATCCCCTATAGGATTTATAGTCGGTTAAAGGAGTCTGATATATTTTCAATTCTGACAAATCATCAGAAAATTCCCCGAACATTTGGTAGCATCTTTGTTTTTCTCCCTTCTTAACGCAAGCAACGATAGCATAAAGCTTATCGTTGTATAGAAAAACGGACATGTGCCAAGGAAGGTAGCCCCCAGCCCACACCTTGAGTTTTTCTTGGCATGAATTTTTTTTTAGGCCATCAATTGTTGTAGCTGAGCTCATAAAAAGGCCATTAAAAGTATTACCGTCATTATAACTATTAGTTTCTAAATAAAATAGCCTATATTTACCTTTAAATAGAGTGAGACATGGTGATGTTAATAAATCACAGGTTTCTCTCAGCAATGATTTGCCTAAATATTTAAATTTCTTATCTATCAACTTACCTTTAATAAGAAACAAACGTTGTATATACTCGTTTAATGGTGCATCAGGTATAATTTTTGTGCGATAAACTTGCCTATTTAGGATATATATTAAATCGTCCTGGATAAAAATATCCGGATCGGAATTAAATGCAGGGAGTCCATAATAAGGATCAGGTGCTTCCATTAACGGCCTTGTTAGCATCAATTCAAATGTAACAGGAGGGTTTCCTTTTCCCATATTGCCTAAATATATACAGGGATTCTCATAGCGTTCTGCTACAATAGCTTTATAGAGATAATTGCAAGATAATTTTCTGATAGCAACCATTATATAGGTCTTCAGCTTGCTTTTATAAAGGATGTTGGGATAAGGCGATGTTACTAAATAATAGTTACCCTTATTGTATGCAATACCTGCGTGTGTTTGAGATTGTGGATATCCTACAGGTACTGGTACATCGCATAAAAAGAAGCCTTTTTTTTGAAAAATTACGTTCATGATATGTAAAAAACTTTAATCGCACTCAAAAGTGATATAGCCTGTATCTTTTCCATAGCGGTACCATTGTCTTTTATATTAACAATAATTTCTTTTAATTTTTTGTCTTCTATGTAGTCAATATACTTAAAATGATTGTTCAAATTAAGGGCCAACTGTTTATTAGTAGTAAGATAAAAGTCTACTGGATTCATGTGATGTACACTATTAATACCTCTTTTTTTAGGTATCATTTTGGTAAGTATCTTACTTGGTAATTTGCGAATTGGAATATCGCGTCCACCTATTCTTATTATAGGTTCGGTAATTTTACATCCGATTTTTTCCCACACATAATTGGCAGCCTGTGGGTATTTAGCAATAATCCATTTTTTATAAATGTAATGATTTGATCGTAATTTTATAGGTATTGATAAGACATTTTTCAATAAATCCAGGTCAAGAAAAGGTGAGAGTGTTTCTGTATAATTATATATATTTTGTAATCCATTATTTGTACCATTGAAATAGCGATAATAGAATAATGCCACTTCTTTGTTTTTATAAAAATGTTGCGGCATAAAATTTATTTCTTTAATATATTTCAAAGAGTAAGCACCATCACCAAATTCATATTTATCCTTCTCTCTTTTTACTCCTGAACCAATAATAACATCCCCGATTTGTCCACTGTGAATAAGACCCAAATTGTTAAAGTTTAAATATTTAATTAAACTATTGCCATGAGCAGTGCCATAATATAGTACATTACCACCTGTTGAATAAGTAATATCGTCTACATCATATAACCATAATCCATTATCAAGAGCCTTGAAAATCCATTCATGTTTCAAATCCATTGCAATTTTCTTTGGAATTATCTCATCCCAATAATTGGTTTGGGAGAAGGTGAAATTCAATTGGTTTGTGTATCCCATATCATCAGCCACCCACGAAGTCATGCGAGAATCAAGGCCCGCTGATAGTGCAACAAGATGTTTGTACCCGTACTCGTTGTCTTTTTCAAATTGATTTTTTACTGCTTGTCTGAAATAATAGTCAATCAGTTCTACTGAATCTTTTTCTGATATGGAAGCATTTGGTGTATTATCGATAACATAATATCTTTTTTCTGTAATAATGTTGTTTTCAAATACAATATAACAACCAGGCTGTATTTTCTTTATTTCTTTACACAACGTTCTATCTTCCAGCATAAATCCATACGTCAACAGCAGTAATGAATTTTCCGTGCTTAAATGATACGTTATTTTATTACGATTAAGTGTTTCGTATACATTACTTATCATCAATGAACAAGTAAAAAACTCAGATGTATGTGAGTAATAGATAAATTTTGAACCAATATGGTCGGAAAAGATAATCCATTTTTTTTTGATTTTATCATACAGTGCGCCCGCAAAACTCCCTCTGAAATCTAAAAAAAATGTTTCATCATTATTTTCATATAGCGATAAAACCGTTTCTAACCAACTATCATTAGATGTTTTTTTTGTTAAATCCATTTTATTTAGTATGACACCATCAAGAATAACTATATACCTATCCGTTTCCGAAAATATTTTGTCATCCTGAAACTTTGATATCATCAAATTACTGCATACAAAGTCCTCAAAACAAATTTCATTTTTACAATGCATTTCATTTTTTTCACTCCTTTGAGTTTTTTTAGTTATATTAAAGCCATACATTCTATTTATATATTAAGTAATTTTAGATATTCGCCCCATTCCCCGACATCTTTCCATGATTTTTCACTTACCGGGAAAACACCTATTCTACCATTCCGTTCCTTAACTTTATCGATTAATTGTGTAATATGAAAAAATTCGTTGGTTGGAATTTCGCTAATTAAATGCGGTTCAAGAATATACATTCCGCTATTAATTTTAAATGTTATTTCTGGTTTCTCTTTTAATTCGAGAAGTTTTCCGTTATCCCCAGAAATGATAGTTCCATAAGGGATAGAATATGTTTTAAGGGCTGCTACAATAGTAATTTCATTATTATTTAGTTGATGAAACTCCAATATTTCAGAATAATCTTGCTCAATAAGAATATCGCAATTCGTAACAAAAAAAGTTTCTTTTATTTTACCTCTTAATAATGAAAGACTCCCTGCCGTTCCCATCGGTTTATCTTCCTTGAAATAGTGTAATTCATATGGCAATCGTTCCTCTTCTAAATAATATTTTATCAATTCGGATTTATAATTAAGTGATATGAAAAATTCATTGCATCCATGATTGTGAAAGCGATCAAAAATATGTTCAATGATCGTTTTTTCTTGGAGAGGTATAAGTGGTTTTGGTAGAACATTTGTCAATGGTTTGAGTCTTGTCCCAAAACCTCCGGCCATAATTATTACAGGTAAGTTAAATTGATTTTTAGGTTGAGATTTTGTTTCTTTAAAAATATCTTCCCAAAAATATACTTCAATAATTTCATTATGTTCATTTACAATCGGACAGAGTTCCATCCGAAAATCGAACATCATTTGACGAATAGTTTCAAAATTATCATCGGGTTTTGCAATGAGAATGTCTTTTCTTAATACATCAGAGACTTTTGTTTGAAGAGGTTTATTTTGAATAATTGCCCTTTGAATATCTCCTGCACTTAGTAATCCATAAAAATTGTTCTCTTTTAAAACAATAAGCAACTTTTTATTGAGAGCATCCATTTTTTTCAGTGCCTCGAGTAATGTGTTATTATATGAAATAGTTCTGTCTCTGAACATTTTGAAGATATTAAAAGTTATGGAATTTCATCTTACAACTTTATTTTTAATAAGGCAGGATTTCCCGAATATATCCCTTTTTGTTTAAGATCTTTGCTAACTGTAGATCCGGCACCTATGACACACTCTTCTGTAATTTCCAAGCCATTTACCATTACGGATTGACTTCCAAAAAAAGTACCGCGTCCTATCTTGCAATTACCATTTATCATTGCCCCTGTGGATATATGACAATAATCTCCTATGACGACATCGTGTTCGATATTGGCAAAAGTATTAATTATGCAGCTTTTCCCTATAACAGCATCCGCATTAACCATGGCTTGATGCATAACAACTGTTCCTTCTCCAATTTTTGCATAGTTGGATACATGAGCATTAGCAGCAATTACAGTAGCTAATTTGCCACCAGCATTTACAATCTTTTGGTGCAAATTTATTCGTAAAGAAGCATCTTTTATTTGACCGACAGTAACTAAAAATAAAACTTCATGAACAAAATCTGATATATCTTCATCAGTCCCGATGATCGGATATCCGAGAATCTTTTCTCCTACCTTCTCAGGTAAATCCAAAATTCCCTTTATGGTATATCCTGCACTTTCAGCAACATCAATTACTGATTTGCAGTGGCCGCCTCCCCCTACTAATATGAGATTTTTATTTCCCATTTACTGTCTTACACTGCTTGGAATATTTATCACTCTATCGGCAAACCATTGGGTATTGGCTAAACCGTCATTTTCACAACTTTTAAACATCGCTAACCTGTTCATTAATTCCCAAATCGGTCGTGTCATGACTCCATTATCGTTGCTATATTGTAGAAATTCCTGTTGACTCTCTTTATCCTTCATGATAATCGCATTTAGCCAATAGTTGGATCGACAATTTTCAGGTTCGGTGAAAAAAGTTATGTCGTGATAATTTTCGAAAAAGATTTTATATTTTTCTCTATTTGTCATAACTTATTTAGCTGGTATACCTTTAATTATTGAATTGGAATCAAAATTTTTTGTTACAACAGCACCAGCTCCTACTATTACATTTTCACCAATAGATTTATCCGGTAAAATAGTAGAATTAGCACCTATATAGGTACTATCGCCAATATTTACTCTTCCTAAAATAACTGCATTCGGAGCTATGGTAACAAAATTCCCGTTAGCACAATTATGCATATTGTTTAAAAAAATTAATTTGAGGAACTTGTTCAATCATCAGCAGATTCTTTATAAATTTTTAAAATATATTTTTCACCTAAATATTCAAAGTATAATGGAAATTTTTCATTATCAGCAATTCTAAAGTGATTAAATTGTTCTTTTATTGTCTTATTAATATCAATCTCATCATCTTCCCTTTTTCTTTTCCTGTAGAAACTTTCTTCTCCAATCTGTTTAATTGGTTTGATATTTTCCCCTTGTTCTATATATTCTATACACATATTAACAATCAAATTTCCCATTTTCTTTCTCGACTCATATAATAAATCAGTGCTTTCTATTAATAATTTACGTTTAATATAAAAAGGACCTGCATCAACTTTTTTTACAGCTTCAAATAAAGTTAAAATTATTTCATTCTTTCCTTCGAGTATTTGCCATTGTAATGGAGAAAAACCCTTACCCGCAGGTAAATCACTTGCATGAACAACAATATTATGTTTATTTAATTTTAAATATTCTTCTTCTATTATTTTTGAACAACTAAGTATAAAGCAAACTTCTCCTTTTTTTATTTCACTTTTATCAGTAACATAATAAACAATATGTCCTTTTTTTTGTAGTTCCTTTTGTAATATTTCGCCAAAAGGTATAAACCAACTATTAATATTATCAGTTATTATTGTTATTATCATACTCTTTACTCTTTTGTAGCTTTATTTAAAGTTTCCACAATAAAATCAATCTCATCATTTGTAAGAGAACCATACATGGGAAGTGTAATTTCGTTGTCCGTTATATATTCGGTTTTTGGCAATGTAGCTTTGTAATGACTATAAATGGAGAATTTATGAACGGCAGGATAATGTACACTTGTCTGAATGCCGGCAGCATGTAAATTTTCTCTTATTTTGTCTCTTTTTTCAGAAGTTGAATTTTTTAGTACAATTGGCAAAATATAATTTGAAACGAATTCGGTATTATCCTCAAAAGGCACATCGATGCCTTTAACTTTGGAAAGTTGTTCAATGTATCTCTTGCGCACATTTATACGTTTCTCCAAATCGTCAGACAATTTTTTCATTTGAACAACGCCAATAGAAGCACGTATATCATCCATTCGGTAATTATATCCCAATTCCGAAATATCATAAGATGTTGCGTGACCGGTTGCTCGTTGATAAGACATAGTGGTCATTCCATGCGACCTCAATAGTCTGGCTTTTTTTGCCATTTCTTCATTATTGGTTATCAACATACCCCCTTCGCCAGTACTAATGTTTTTGTTAGAGAAAAAACTAAAACATCCAATGTCTCCAATAGTACCCAATTTTTCCCCTTTATATTCCGAAAGAGGCCCATGACAGGCATCTTCAATTACTTTTAAATTATATTTATTAGCAATTGCCATTATTTCATCCATTTTTGCTGGGAATCCTGCCATGTGAACTACAATGATAGCTTTTGTATTTTTTGTGATATTTTTTTCAATTTCGATTGGATCGATATTTAAATGATTCGGACCTACTATATCACAAAAAACTGGCGTTGCGCCAACATACCGGATGCAATTTACCGAAGCTGCAAAAGTTAAAGATGGACATAAAACCTCATCACCTTCTTTAATATCACATAGTATGCAAGCCAAATGTAATGCAGCCGTACAATTTGTTAAACTAACAGCATATTTGACATTCAGCATATCTTGAAACAGTTTTTCCAGCTCTTCGCATTTTGGGCCAGTCGATATCCATTGAGAACGAATTGTTTCTGAAACAGCATCAATTTCTTTTTCGTCAAAATTCAGTTTAAATAAAGGAATGTTATATTCCATGATAGTTGCGATTAAATATTGTATATCTCGTATTTATATTTTTTCAGATTGTTTTTATCGAGAAACCACTTCACCGTTTCCCTCAAGCCGTCTTTCAACGAGTAGGAAGGAGTATAGCCGGTTAATTGTTTTATTTTGGTGTTGTCGCCACGTAAACGGAAAACTTCAGAGTTCTTGGGGCGGAGGCGTTGATTGTCTTCCACAAAAGCAACATCAGCGTTCATTATTTTAGCAATCAATTGCAACGTGTCGTGCATGGAAATTTCCTGATTGCCGGCGATATTTACTTCCTGGCCAATAGCTTCATCGCAAGTCGCTAATTCTATGAATCCTTTACAGGTGTCTTTCACGTAATTGAAATCGCGGGTAGGAGTAAGATCTCCCACTTGAATTTCTTTTTTCCCATTTGCTATTTGCGTAATAATAGTAGGGATTATAGCTCTTGCCGATTGGCGAGGACCATACGTGTTAAATGGCCGTGCAATAACGACTGGAAGTTCGAAAGCATTGAAAAAACTCATGGCTAAAGCATCTGCACCGATTTTTGTGGCCGAATAGGGCGATTGCGGTTGTTTGGGATGCTTTTCGTCAATCGGCACATATTGGGCAGTACCGTAAACTTCCGATGTTGAGGTTACGATTACCCTGCCAACACCATTTTCCTTGGCTGCCTGACAGATATTGAGTGTTCCCTTGATATTGGTATCCACATAACTGTCCGGTGCAATGTAGGAATAAGGAATAGCAATAAGCGCTGCAAGATGGAAAATAATGTCAATATCTTTTGTGATGTGTTTGCACAAATGCGGATCTCTTATGTCTCCTGTTACCACTTCTAGCAGGGGATGATGAATGCCCTCCAACCAACCCCAGTCATTAAAAGAATTATAATAAGCCAGTGCTTTTACATGGTAGCCTTCTTCAAGTAACATTTCAGTCAAATGAGATCCAATGAAACCATCTGCCCCTGTAACCAAAACTTTATTATTAATCATAATTTGAGTTCGTTAGTTTACTATTTTCTACCTTTTCGATTCCGAAATAGGTTTTGTACCAAGCCGTAAACTTTTCGATGCCTGTTTTTACCGACGTAGATGGCTTGTATCCCAAGTCTCTTACCAAATCGGTCACGTCGGCTTCGGTGCGGGGTACATCCCCTGGCTGCATGGGCAAAAATTTTTTTTCGGCCGTTTTGCCGAGAGCGGCTTCAATGGCGGCAATGTATTCCATCAAGGGTACGGGTGATGCATTCCCGATATTGTATATCTTGTAAGGCACATGTGAAATACTCGCTTCGCGAATTTCACGTGCCAAGGGAGCGTCGGTGCTGTTAGGGTAGGGTCCCTTCGTCGCAGGCTCCTCGGGAACTCCTGCCTTGAATGAGCCTGATACCGGGGGATTGTCGATTACGCGGGT